>ENA-UPAD01000278-UPAD01000278.1-bioreactor-metagenome-genome-assembly--contig:-NODE-278-length-76819-cov-10.972956_pt1 | contig 76819 bp, 70 predicted proteins | sample MGYA00238179_ERZ772710 | MGnify/ENA primary metagenome ERZ772710 (study PRJEB29004, sample SAMN07631245) | bioreactor metagenome | isolation source: Switchgrass digestor | place: USA: Dartmouth...
AGCACAAGTTTCCTAAACTTGGTGTCGCACGTTCGAATCGTGTCGGGCGTACCAGAGGGCTTCAGGAAAACCTGAAGCCCTCGTTTATTATTGATTGCAGCGGGTGTATGCCGCAAAAAGATCTTTTTGCTTTAAAGACACAGGTTTCTTTCCGGTTTCCAAGTATGGAATTTCTGTATCCATGAAGATAAAATCCGTTTCCATAAAAATAAGCCTTTCGGCTTATTCATAGTTTTTGTTCGCTTGTTATAATACTTTTATTTCAATATATATTTTGCCAAATTAACTAAAAACAGGACAAGTAATACTTGTTGTCGCTGTGAATATCTTATTATTCTGAACCTGGGTGTCACACGTTCGAATTGTGTGTCAGATGTACCTGGATTTCAGGGTTTCCTGATTTTATTCATGCTGCGTTATATGTCAATCAGACTGTCCGGTTCACCATATCCGGATTTGATTCATAGAATAAAAGGAAACTGAAATATGGGAGCCTGAGTGAATGGACCTGCTGGCTGTTTATGATTCCGGCAATTATACGATTAAAATGTGCAGGCATTTTGAGAGAAAAGGATATGCCTTTGAAGTTATTTCGCTGCCGTGCAAAATTGCACATACAGGATGCAGTTACTGCCTGAAGTTTCCCGAGGAATACAAGGACATGGTGATTTCAGAAAGCAAGGCGATGAATTACCCGGTTCGGCATCTTTACAGGGTAATTAAAGGTCATCTTAAAAATACATACGAGAAAATACCCCTCTGAATATTCGAAGTATTCATATCAGCAAATTTTTTGTCAATGTTACGTATAAAGTTTAAATTTGGTTAACATTAATGTATACTATATTTAAGTAGGATTTATGTAGGCAAAAAAAAGGTGCGCATGACTGCATCGCGTACTTCAGATGCTGCAGTCTGTATTGTTGTGAAAGCAAGAGGTGTAATATGACCCTGGACAAATTGACGGATGTGCTTGAATATGTTAAGGAAATAACAAAAGAAGCGGGAAAAATTATTCTTGAGGTATACGAAAAAGACTTTACGATTGAATATAAGGACGACATGTCACCCGTTACCGAAGCTGACAGAAGATCAAATGACTATATTGTGAGCAGTCTTAGTAAAAAATATCCTGAATGTGCCATTCTGGCCGAAGAATCGAAAAATGACCCTGAAAGAATTAAAAATGACTGGTGCTTCATTGTGGATCCGCTGGACGGAACCAAGGAATTTATCAAGAAAAATGGTGAATTTACCGTTAATATAGCCCTGTCCTACAAGGGAAAACCGGTACTGGGGGTCATAGGCATCCCCGTTACCGGTGAGCTTTATTATGCGGTTAAGGGAATGGGCGCTTTTTATGAAAAAGACGGGCATGCCGAGAAAATTCATGTATCCTCAAGGACTGAAGACATACGCATGGTTATAAGCCGTTCACATAAATCGGACAAACTTATGCAGGTGATTGAAAAGAACGGAATAAAGAATTTTAAAAGCGTCGGAAGCGCAATCAAGGGCTGCCTTGTTGCGAAAGGCGAGGCAGAGGTATATTACCGTTTCAACTATACGATGGAATGGGATACGGCAGCAATGCAGTGCATAGTTGAAGAGGCGGGAGGGATTTTCCGGCAGATGGATGACAGCGAAATGACTTATAACCGGGAAAATTCGCTGAACGAGAAAGGCTTCTATGCCATTAACCATCCTGCCAACAAGCTTATTATCTGATACTGAAGAAGAGGTGATTTGGTGAACCACCTGGACAAACTCGAGAATAAGTCTATACACATACTCAGGGAGGCATATGCAAATTTTAAGAACCTGTGCATGCTCTGGTCAATTGGTAAGGACAGCACCGTTTTGCTGTGGCTTGCAAGGAAGGCTTTCTTCGGGCATGTGCCGTTCCCGCTGGTGCATATTGATACCCATTACAAGATACCCGAGATGATAGAATACAGGGACAGGCTGGCAATGGAATGGGGCCTGGACATGATCTACGGGGAAAACAGGGAAGCGCTGGATAAAAAGCTTACATATCCCGACGGTAACGTAAGCCGGCTTGAATGCTGCAGGCTGCTTAAAACTGAGGCACTGAAAAATACGCTGAACGGGAAATGGCCGAGGTACAGGCTTAACCACGCAAAAGGCGTTTACGAAATAGACAGGAATACCGAACCGTTCACCGGTGTTATTGTCGGTGTGAGGGCCGATGAAGAGGGAAGCAGATCGAAGGAAAGATATTTTTCGCCCAGGGATAAAAACAGTGACTGGGATATTGGGGATCAGCCGCCGGAATTCTGGGGGCAGTTCAAAACTGATTTCGCTCCCGGAACACACCTGCGCATACATCCCCTTCTGGACTGGACCGAGCTGGATATATGGGAGTATATAAAACGTGAGAACATCCCCACGGTATCGCTGTATTATGACCACGGTGACGGGAAAAGATACCGTTCGCTGGGCTGCTGGCCCTGTACTTTCCCGGTTGAGTCGGACGCAAAGAACGTGGATGACATTATAATCGAACTCAAATCGGGGAAATTCGCCAACATCGCCGAACGCTCCGGAAGGGCGCAGGACAAGGAAGACGGCGGCGGGCTTGAGGAACTGAGAAAGGGCGGATACATGTAATATATAAAAACGGACAGGGGTTTTTAAAATGGCAAACGGTGAAATACTGCATAACAGGCGTGACCTGGTCAGTAAACAGGATATGAATATAGTAATCGTGGGGCACGTGGACCATGGCAAAAGTACTGTGATAGGAAGGCTCCTGGCGGATACGAATTCGCTTCCCGAGGGGAAGCTGGAGCAGGTAAAAGAGATCTGCCGGCGCAATTCAAAGCCGTTTGAATATGCATTTCTCCTGGATGCACTGAAGGACGAGCAGGCCCAGGGGATAACCATTGATACCGCGCGCTGTTTTTTCCAGACCGAAAAAAGGAACTATATCATAATTGACGCCCCGGGTCATGTTGAGTTCCTGAAGAACATGGTTACCGGAGCATCCCGTGCCGAAGCGGCCCTTCTTGTCATAGACGCAGGCGAGGGAATACAGGAAAACTCGCGCAGGCACGGATATATGCTGTCGATGCTCGGCATTAAGCAGGTGTGCGTACTAGTAAACAAGATGGATCTGGTTGACTACAGCGAAAAACCTTTCAGGCGCATTGAAAAGCAGTACAGGCGTTTTCTTAAGAAAGTGGACGTGGAACCTGTATGTTTTATTCCTGTAAGCGCAAGGGAAGGGGAAAACATAGCCAATCATTCGGAGAAAATGCCCTGGTATAAAGGAATGAACGTGCTTGAAGTGCTGGATTCGTTCAGAAGTGAAGATCTTCCGGAAGACAAGCCTTTCCGTATGCCCGTCCAGGATGTGTATAAGTTTACGAAAGGCGGGGACAACAGGAGAATTATAGCGGGAACTATTGAAACGGGAAAGATCTCGGTCGGGGATGAGGTGGTGTTCTATCCTTCCGGGAAACGGACACGGATAAAGTCCATTGAGGGCTTCAACAGGGAACCGGCAACGACGATAGGTGCAGGATGGGCTACCGGGTTTACGATAACAGAGCAGATATATATCAAGCGCGGGGAACTGATGTGCAGGGCAGATGAGCTGAAACCGAAGGTTACAGGACGACTGCTGGTGAACCTGTTCTGGCTCGGGAAAAATCCGCTGGTAATGGGAAAGGACTATTACCTGAAGCTTGGAAGCGCAAAGGTGGGCATGCGGGTTGAAGAGATCAGGAATGTAATAGACGCGTCAACCCTTGCAGGCAGAAAAAAGGATCAGGTTGACCGAAACGAGGTGGCAGAATGCATCCTGTCGCTGGACAGGCATATTGCGTTTGATTTAACCGGCGATATTGCCCAGACAAGCCGTTTTGTCATAGTGGACGATTATGAAATATCGGGCGGCGGAATTGTAATAAGCGATTTGGAGGACCAGACCAGCTGGGTCCGTGACAAGGTCCTGCTGCGCAATTACAAGTGGATAGGAAGCGAAATAAGCGCTGAGGCACGGGCTATGAAATACAGGCATGGTTCAGCCCTTATACTTATTACCGGGGAAAAGCACAGCCCGAGGAAAGAGCTGGGCAGGGCCCTTGAAAAACAGCTGTTTGATGACGGAAAGCTCGTTTATTACCTCGGCATGGGAAGTGTCCTGTACGGGGTGGATGCGGACCTCATAGATCATGAATTAATTATACCCAGCAGGCAGGAACATATCCGCAGGCTGACCGAGGTTGCGCATATAATGCTTGATGCGGGCATGATATTTATTATTTCCGCAAGGGAACTCACTGCGGAGGACTATGATGTAATATGTACCGGTATCCCGCCGGAAAAAGTCACGGTAATCTGGGTCGGTGAGGAAAAGACTACCGATATTCCTGTTACAATGCATATTGAAAATATTGACAACTTAGACGAATGTGTCAGCTTAATAAGGGAAAGAATTCATCTGTAAGGCATGACTGTAATCAGGGGGAATTTGTGTGCGTCTGTCCAGGAAAAGTGAATATGCTCTTCTGGCCTTGATAGATCTTGCAAAACATTACGGGAAAGGAGATCCTCCGAAAATAATCGAGGTTTCGGAAAGAAACGAAATTCCCAGGAAATACCTGGAACAGATATTCCTGCAACTGAAAGGAGCAGGATATGTAAGAAGCATCAGGGGCTCCAGGGGCGGATATGAGCTTGCGAAACCCCCCGAGAAAATAACCCTTGCTGAGATAATCCGGCTTATTGACGGGCCTTTGGCGTCGGTGGGTTCTGCAAGCCTGTACTTTTTTGAACATACCCCCATTGAAAAGAATGAAAAACTGCTGCAGGTTTTCAGGGAAATCCGGGATTTTGTGGCTGATAAGCTGGAAAACCTGACAATATCCCAGTTTATTTGATATTTTTTTTTACGCCGAATCTGTCAATAAGTATCTGGGTACAGCTTGCTGCATTCACTTTTCCCATGCTGCAGGAAGTTAAAACTATGCTGATACCCTTACATTTTCCTTCGAAAAATTCAAAACCTGCATATTGTCTAACATCGGTTACATCCATGCTGTTCAGTATAAGCTCTCAGTATAAGTTCTGTTTCAGCTGACATTGCGCCTATAATCCCGACAATATCCATTTAATTTCCTCCTCAAAAGCCTGTCCATTTCATTATATGGAATTTGCGGCAGTTAACAAGACTGTTGCGGATTTTTTCGTTAAGAGTATTGCAATCTTCTAGAAAATATTGTATATTAAGTCTATCAAATATATAGACATTAAGGAGAATGAAAATGGATGGAACAATTCTTCTGTTTTTGGTGGCAGGTTTTATTGCACAGATGATTGACGGCTGCATTGGTATGGCTTACGGTGTTAGTTCCACAAGCCTTCTGCTTAGTTTCGGAGTTCCTCCTGCAGTAGCGAGTGCATCGGTGCATACAGCAGAGACTTTTACTACCTTTGTTTCGGGAATTTCCCACTTTTCACTTAAAAACGTTGACAAGAAAATGTTTATTTCTCTTGCCATCCCGGGAGTGCTTGGCGGAATTACCGGCGCGTACATATTGTCAAATGTTGATACTACAATCATAAAGCCGATTATTTACGTATATCTTGTCATAATGGGTATAAGGATTATTGTCAAGGCTTTCGGGAAGGCTCAGGAAAAGGTTGAAAAAAAGATTCAGGACATTAAGCTGTATGTTCTGGGTATTTTGGGAGGATTCCTGGATGCAATAGGCGGCGGAGGATGGGGGCCTGTTGTCACAACAACCCTCGTTGCAGACGGAAATACACCGAGATATGTTATAGGTTCGGTAAATGCCTCGGAATTTTTTGTTACGTTTGCGCAGACAGTTACCTTTATTACGGCAATAGGTCTCGGCGAATACTGGAAAATAATTCTCGGCCTTGCGGTCGGGGGTGTTATTGCGGCTCCGTTTGCAGCGTTTCTTGTGAAGAAAATATCTCCGAAAATTATGATGATTCTGGTAGGAGTCGTTGTTGCAGCTTTGAATATACGGAATATTGTCCTTATGTTTATCTGATTAGTTCAAATATTTAATTTCCTGCTTTTATATTCGTAATGACCTGCGTACTGCGCTGACGCAGGTCTTTTTTTGCCTTTCTGCAGAAGGATACGATTTTGTTGTATTTTGACAACCAAAAAAATATCCGGGAATAAATTTATTCCTGCCGCTAATGAGACAACAGCCTTTTAATATGGTATAATTAAATGATTGACATTTTACAGGAAACAAGTAATACAGTGAGGTTACCATGAATTACCTGAAGCTTACTGAAAGGGAAATAGGAAACTATATCAGTGATCCAATCATATATCATCGCGGGCGTATGTACTTTTTCAACGGTTTTGTCGAAGACGTGCGTTTTGACGAGATGCGGGACTGTGTTACTGCAAGGGTTTCAGGCACTAATGATTACCAGGTGAGAATATTTTTTGACTCGAACAGGGAAATTTATGCGCAGAGCTGTACATGTGCCTATTACCAGGAATATGGGAAGCCATGCAAGCATATTGCCGCCGTGCTTTTTGAACTTAACAGGATGGCGGAAAATGAACAGCATAAATACAGGAACAGCTACAGGGCTGTAAACGCAATTCTCAGGAAGATGGAGTCTGAAAACATAAAACATTTTGCGAATAAAAATGAACGCATTTATTTGTACCCGACGCTGTATATATCGGATACCGGCAGTGATATTCGTGCTTTCCTGGAACTTAAGACGGGCACTGCCCGTCCTTATGTGGTCAAAAACGTGGAGGAATTCCTGGATGCATGGATTAACGGTAAAAAAATACGTTTTGGGACCCAGCTTGTCCTTGACAGCAGCAAGCAGTATTTTGACGGCAGAGACCGGGACCTGATGGAACTGCTGAAGGACATTTACTATACCGACGTTGAAATGAGATATATAGACAGGTATGGCTACACCGGTTTTGTAAAGGGCAGGCAGGTTATACTTACGCCCATGAGACTTGAAAGATTCCTGGACGTTATGACCGGTGAAAGCATAGAATTATCTATGCTCGGCGAAAGTATCAATACCGTGCCCGTCGTGCAGGGACCTGTTCCCGTGGCATTCGAAATACGGCAGATGGATGAATGGCTGTCTGTAAAAATGAGCCAGAATGCCGTTCCGATCGAGATTACACCCGGCTCATCGTTCTATTACCTGAACGGTATAATTTACAAAGTGCCCGATGCCCAGAAAAAATACCTGTCAATCATAAAGGAAGGATTCAAGGAAGCCGGCCTGAACGAGTTTATTGTACCCCGTGAATATCAGAACAGGTTTGTATCGGAAATTGTGCCGGTTATGAAAAAGGCGGGAGACGTGCTTGTAACCCCGTCGCTGAAGGAAAGAATTGTGCAGGAAACGCTTAAAGCCGAAGTATATCTTGATCAGTATAAAACCGGAATCAGCGCGAGAGTGGTGTTCCATTACGGAAAATACAGGATTAACCCTGTATCGGGAACCAGATCCATATTGCCGAAAGATTCATATATACTCAGGGATACCGAAAAGGAACAGCCTGTGCTGAATATTTTGCACGAGACCGGCTTCAGCGCCGAGGACGGTCAATATGTACTGACGGACAAGGAAAAGATATATCAGTTCGTTTTCGAAAAGCTTCCCCGGCTCCAGGAAACGGCCGACGTCTTTTATTCAGAGGATTTCAGGAAAGTAACGGTAAAGAGGGAAATTCGCGTATCGGGAAGGGTATCGCTGGTAGGAAACCTTCTTGAATTTACCTTTGATACAAAGGACATTAACCCCGATGAGCTTAAGGGCATTCTCCAGTCGCTGAGGAGAAAGAAAAAATTCTACAGGCTTAAGGACGGCGGAATCCTTCCCCTTGCCGGAAATCCCGATCTGGAACGCCTGCTTCATCTTGCCGAACAGATGGATATAAACCCCAGGGACTTTGACGGAGGAAAAATATATGTCCCTGCATACCGGGCGTTTTATCTTGAAAACTTTTTAAACGGGACTGACGGCGGTTTTATTGAGAAAACAGGTGATTTCAGGGAGTATGTAAATAAAATTTATGAAATAAAGGACAGGGTTTATGAAATACCCGGTTCCCTCGTCCATGTTTTAAGGGATTACCAGAAGGCAGGTTACCGCTGGCTGAAGGCATTAACCGAGGCCGGGCTTGGTGGAATCCTTGCGGATGACATGGGCCTTGGCAAAACCATTCAGATACTTGCGCTTATATTGTCTGAAAAGGAAAGAATGAACGGGCCGGCACTGGTGATTGCGCCCACTTCCCTTGTGTATAACTGGATGCTTGAAGCTGAAAAATTCGCTCCAGAACTGAAAGTCCTGGCTGTAACCGGCAGCCAGGTTCAAAGAAAGGTTTTGCTGGACAAAATAGGGGAGTATGATTTGGTTATTACGTCGTACCCGCTTATAAGGCGGGATATTGATGCCTACCTTAAGCATAATTTCTCGTTCTGCATTATTGACGAGGCCCAGCATGTGAAGAACCACTATACCCAGTCAGCAAAGGCCATACGCAGAATTTCGGCAAGGAACCGTTTTGCGCTGACCGGCACGCCTATGGAAAACTCGCTGACCGAGCTCTGGTCGATATTTGATTTTATTATGCCCGGCTATCTTTATACCCAGCAGAAGTTCCATGAAAGGTTCATAAAGCCGATTATCGGCGACGGGGACAAAGACGCAGGCGAGGACTTAAACCGCCATATCAGGCCGTTTATACTCAGGAGAATGAAGAAGGATGTACTGAAAGAACTGCCGGATAAGATTGAAACGATTATAACCTGCGAAATGACGAAGGCCCAGAGGGATATTTATACAGCAATACTGGTACAGGCGAGAAATGAAATAGAGGCTGTAATTGATGAACTGGGCCTGGAAAAAAGCCGGCTTCAGATTCTTGCCGCACTGACCAGGCTGCGGCAAATCTGCTGTCACCCCGCTTCGTTCATCGAGAACTATGAGGGCGGAAGCGGTAAGCTTGATCTGCTGATGGAACTCCTTGAGGAAAACCTGGCACTGGGACACAGGGTACTGCTGTTTTCACAGTTTACGTCAATACTGGATATAATAGAAGAAGAGCTGGTAAAGAGAGGAATAAGCTGTTTCTGCCTGTCAGGCCGGACGCCTGCCGAAGAACGGGCCTCGATGGTGGCAGGGTTCAACGGCGGCGAAGGCGATGTGTTCCTGCTGTCGCTGAAGGCCGGCGGAACGGGTCTGAACCTTACCGGCGCGGATGTGGTAATACATTACGATCCATGGTGGAACCCTGCGGTGGAGGAACAGGCCACCGACCGGGCATACCGGATTGGGCAGGACAAGGTTGTACACGTTTTTAAACTTATAACCGAGAATACAATTGAGGAAAAAATACTTCTTCTGCAGAAAAAGAAGAAGGAACTGATAGATTTGGTCATAAAACCCGGGGAAACCCTGTTAAATAAACTTACTAAGGAGGAAATCAGGCAGCTGTTTGAAGCCTGAAAAGACTTTGGATTTCCGTGATTCCGGATTCTTGATGCAGATATTGACATATGCTATAATTCATTAGTTAAAAAACATTATCCAAGAGGTAAGGTAGGTATGTTTGACAAGCTTGAAGCAATTGAAAACAAGTACGAGGAAATTAATATAAAAATAGCCGATCCTGCGGTGATTGCCGATCCGGAGCTGTATGCAAAGCTTATGAAGGAACATTCCGAGCTTTCTGAAATTGTTGAGAAATACAGGGAATATAAAAAATATAAGAAAGCCCTGGAAGATGCGAAAGAAATGCTCGAGGAAAAGCCCGATAAAGAGCTCCGCGAGATGATTATGGCCGAAATAGACGAAGCAGAGGAAGGAATTGAAAGAACCACGAGAGAACTTAAAATCCTGCTGATGCCGAAGGATCCCAATGATGAAAAGAACGTTATCATTGAAATACGCGGAGGTGCAGGCGGTGAGGAAGCCGCCCTGTTTTCAGCCGACCTTTACCGCATGTTTACGAGGTATGCCGAAAGAAAGAACTGGTCCTACGAAATTATCGACGCCAATGAAACCGAACTGGGAGGTTTCAAGGAAGTTGTCTTTTCGATAGAAGGTAGGGGTGCTTACAGCAGGCTGAAATATGAGAGCGGAGTACACCGGGTCCAGCGTGTTCCCACGACCGAATCGGGCGGACGGATTCATACTTCCACGGTAACGGTTGCGGTACTGCCTGAAGTTGATGACGTGCCTGAGGTTGAAATTAACCCATCCGATATCCGGGTTGACACGTTCCGGGCATCGGGAGCGGGCGGCCAGCATGTCAACAAGACCTCATCGGCAATACGAATTACGCATATCCCGACGGGTATTGTAGTAACATGCCAGGACCAGAGATCCCAGCACAAAAACAGGGAAAAGGCAATGAAGGTTCTGAAGGCAAAGCTTTATGAACTTGCCCAGTCGAAGATTGACTCGGAGATTGCCGAAAACAGGAGAATGCAGGTCGGAACAGGCGACAGGAGCGAGCGGATACGTACCTATAATTTCCCCCAGGGCAGGGTCACCGATCACCGTATAGGCCTTACCCTTTACAAGCTGGATCAGATCCTTGACGGCGACCTGGATGAATTAATTGACGCGCTGATTACCGAGGACCAGGCCCGCAAAATTGCTGCAAGCCAGGAGTAAAAGGGCTGTATTCCTAACGTGACTTTACCGCGTTTACAACCGCTCCGATGAGTATAATGTTCATTGCCCAGTAAAGCCATATAATAAGGAGTATGATTCCTGCTATTCCGCCGTAAATTGTGGCAAACCTGAAGAACCGGTTCATGAAAAAAGAAAAGGCCGAGGACAGCATAAGCCACAGGATTGTTGCCAGGGCCGCGCCGGGAAATACTTCCCCGATTCTGAGCTTTTTTCTTGGAATGGTTTTATAAAGGATTATGAAAATAACAAGAAGGATAAGCACTGAAAATTCGTACCGCAGGTAGTCCCAGAACCTGATGAAGGCCTCGGGCGAGCCAAGGTATTCAAAAATTATTTTTCCGAGGTAGTGCCCGAACAGAAGAAGTATTGTACTGAGAATTATCATAAGTACAAAAGTTATTGTGAGAAGAAGGGAAAAACCTATTCTTTTCAAGAGGTTCCCCTCGTCTATGCCGTAAACCGTATTGATACTGACAATCAACGACTGAACGGCTTTTGTAAAAGGCCACAGCGAAGCAGCCACACCGCCTATGGAAATAAAGAGGCTTTTATGGGCCTGCGCGCTTTCCAGCACCTGCAATGTCAGCACGTAGGCCGAAGAAGGCAGAAACCTTGATAAAGCCTGCATGAACAGCGTGTCATCGAGATTGGTTTCATGTATTAATGTCAGGATAAACGCAACAAAGGGAAAAAAGGCAAGGATAACATAAAAGGATGTCTGTGCAGCCAAAAAGGGAACCTTTGCATTGCTGTAAAGGTCATATATTCCTTTCAGGTAATCGTATGCCTTTCTTAACGAATTTTTCATTAAACCGTTCTGTCTCCCCGGGTCAAATACTTTACAGGTATATTTATATTTTATGGAACGCAGCACGAAATAATGAGGAAAGGGCGTTTATTCTTTTTTATCCCTGGATGCAACAAACTCGCCTATTTTTTTGTCCAGTGACATAATATGTTTCGTCAGCCAGTCAACAACCATTTTATTGGTTTTAACCAGTGACAGAAGGTTATTTCCCTTATCAACGTAATCGCTGCGTATATTCACGAGCTGCTCCTTGAAATAAGCATGGGCTTTTCTTTGCGCTTCCAGTTCATCTTCCGGGTAGCCGATGCTTTCCATGTACTGCTCTTCGTCCCTGAAATGTGTCTTTGTGTAATCTTCAAGGAAGTCAAACAACTGAAGTATGTACTCCTTGGCTTCTCCTTTCTGCCCGGCTGAAAACAGCTGATCGACCTTTTCAAACCAGATTCTGTGCTGCTCGTCGATGAAATCCACTCCGACTGAAAGGTTTGGTGTCCATTTGATTGCCATTACGAATACCCCCTGAACTTAAAAATAAACAGTTCCGGGTATCCTGCCTGAAGGCTGTAAGAATACCCGTTTGCTTTCGAAATGCGGACAATCTTGTAAATTATTTACCCTGTACGGATATATTTTAACATAATTCACATCCAGGTTTCACCATGTTTTTCCCGTAAATTAATCACTTTATGACCGGCGGTATATCCGACATGGTTGTCATAAATCGTATTTCATGTTACAATTATTTTTAATTTAGCATAACCGGTTAACAAAGGCGTTAATACGGGTTTATCCTGTATTGGCGCCTTTTTATTTTTTCACAGGGGGTGGCTGTGGTATGAACGGAAGAAATATTCTTGCAATTGTATTAATGTATTGTATTTTAGGTCCTGTCATATTTCTTGCGCCGTTTTCCTCAAAGCTGGTTAATGTGATCATTTTCCTTGCGGCAGGTTTGCCTGCAGGTGCTTATTTCGTCAAAGCCGTTAAGCGGGCTGATGCACGAAAGGATATATTAATCGGAGAGCTGAAAAAAGAACTATCGGATCTGAAACTGGAGATGCACGTTACATCGAACCGTATTTGGGCGGTTTCAGAACAACTGCAGGTTAACCTGGATGAAAACAACGGGTTTTCACAGCAGGTGAACAATATCGCCAAACAGACCAAGCTGCTTTCGCTGAACGCGGCAATCGAATCAGCGCGGGCCGGCGAAAACGGCAGGGGTTTTGCAGTTGTGGCGGAAGAAATTCAGAAACTGGCAACCGAAAGCGAAAGATCGGTTAAAGAAATAAAGCAGCTGATTAACGCATTAGGCAAAGAAATTACCTGTGTCCGCAATACATTTACCGAAACCGGGAGCAAAGTGGAAAAAGGAGTTAATTGTGCAATCAGCATCGAAAAGAATCTGGGCAGAATTCATGAATCTTTTAACAGCCTGCTGGAAATGGCGGGGAAAATAATAACGCTGTCCGAATCCGAGGTAAGAAGTGCAGACAATGTAGCGGCAAAAATGACGGAAGTGGAAAAACTGATAACTACTGCTGAAGAGAGCGTGAAAACCGTGGAAAGAGCGGTTTTCAGGCAGATGCAGGGAATCATGGAGGTGGCTGAGATGGGAAACCGCCTGAATAATGCATCGAGAGAATTAATTGAGTTCCGGGACACCCTGGTATTTGAGGGTTTATCAGCAAACAGCACAGCACTTTCCGGAAAAATAAACGATGCTTTTGCTTTTATAAAGGAACTGGCTTCGCTTCCCCGGATTAAGGAAATGGACAGGGAAGGTCACAGGGAGGAGCTGGCAAGGTTCATACAGACCCATGATTTCATAGAAGCGGTCTGGAGCAATGACATCAAGGGAAGGTTTATATGTTCTGTACCCGAAGCAGGCATAGCCAATGCAAAAATCAGGGACTGGTTCCAAAAAAGCATTCAGGGAGAGGATTTCTGTTCAAAGGTTTATATTTCAGCCATAACGAAAAACCCGTGCATTACCTTGTCAGTGCCGATATTTGACGATAACGGCGCTGTTGTTGGAGTACTGGGAACAGACCTTAAGCTGAACGGTTTAGAAAATGCATAATCTTGATAAAAGAGTAATACAGAGATGCAATAACGTTTGATGCTGATTTTGCCTTTATTTTTTGATTTAAAATCTTGCAAAAGCCGAGAGAATTGAACGTTTTGTTGTTGAAAGAGCAACGCAGTTGCAATTATCATATATCATTTTGTTACAACTCGTAGAATGTTGACTTTGCAGTTTTATCTATGCAGCGAAGCTAAAATAATCTGCCTTGAGATACTTGTGATTTATATCTATGATACAATAAAAAACGGCTTTCAGGTGAATTCCTGAAAGCCTTTATTTTGGCGGAGAGAGAGGGATTCGAACCCTCGGTGCCCTTGTGGGGGCACACACGATTTCCAGTCGTGCGCCTTAGACCAGCTCAGCCATCTCTCCACAACATGGGCCTGACGGTCCATTAATAACTTGCCTGATAATTCTAACACAGCAGGCAAAGCGGTGTCAAGTTTTATTAATTGGAAAGGAAGCGGACGGCAAACCGATGAACCGAGGTTATTGTGTAATATGGGTTTTAAAATGAATTAAATCCGTTTGAAGCAAAAAGTCAGGGAGTACGGGGACGATACAGAGTAAATCCGTACTGTCCCCCTGCTTCCTGCCTAATCAGGAAGATGCCAGACATAAATCATTTATTCTGCCTGCAATATCGTCCAGGTGCACGATTTCATCCTGGAGATTGTTGCTTATTACAGCCTTGGGCATTCCAAATATAACGGAAGAGTTTTCGGACTGGGCTATGACATAACTGCCCCTTTTCTTTGCCTCAATAATGCCGTCCAGGCCATCTGAACCCATTCCTGTCATAATGATACAAAGGGCATTTTCTTCATAAACCCTGGAAATTGATGACATCAGCAGGGTAGCCGAAGGGATGAAATGGTAATCGGGAAATTTCTCCCTGTCATACAAAGATACAATACCTTTCTGTTCAATCATTATATGCTTGCCGCCCGGGCATATGTATGCATGGCCAGGTAATAAAGTTTCACCGTTCGTTGCTTCTTTTACCGTTAAACGTGAAATTCTGTCCAGCCTTTCTGCCAGGGGTCTGGTAAAAGCAGAAGGCATATGCTGTGCAATGACTATGCTTGCAGGTATTTCGGGAGAAATCCCCGGAAGTACTTTTGCCAGTGCACTTGGACCACCGGTCGAGATGCCTATTCCAATGATGGAAAAGGATCTGTGCACTCTGGCAGGGGGTTCGGGAGTTTTCGCGGGTTTAATGTCCTCCGAAACAATTTCTTCCCGTTTTTTCCCGAGAAAATTGTCCGGAAATCTTTTTTCCGTTTTCCGGGAAATATTTAATCTTGCGTTCGTAGCCAGGGATATTTTCTCAATAAGGATTTCTTCAGTCAGGTTATCCTTGTGAATATAATCTACTGCCCCTTTTTCCAGGGCTTCAATTGTTTCGTATGTGCCTTTATTGGTCAGGGAGCTTATCATTATAATCGGAGTCGGGCATTGCTGCATTATCAGTTCAACGGCTTTAATACCGGACATGTCGGGCATGTTAATATCCATCGTTATTACATCGGGCTTAAGGATAATGGTTTTGCGCAAGGCATCCATGCCGTCCCGGGCGATACCGACAACCTTTATATCGCTGCAGCTTTCAAGAAGAGTTCTTATTTTTACTCTCATGAACGATGAATCGTCGACAATCAATACCTTTATCATTCTCACTTCTCCCTAATGGTTGAATACTGCTGATTTTATTATAATACAGGGGCAGTATACAGTAAAGAAAACGCTTTCTTTCTGCAATTCGGCATCAAACTCTTCCTGTTATTCCAAATTACGGGGCAGATCTGAAATATTTTTTCCTGCAATATTACAGTGAGATTGTAAATATCCCGAACTCCCGGTTCTTTAAGGCGGAAATCATATCGTCTATGCCAGTAAGGCGCCGGTTTACTTCTATCCCGCAAACCATGGGAATCCGGTCCGAATGGGTATCCGATCCTGCAACCGTGATCAGGTTATACATATCTGCGTATTTTTCTGCACAAGAGTTTTGAAATTCAGTATTGCCGCCGTTTATTATCTCAACTGCATCAACTTTCCGGGGAAGCAGCCTTATCATTGATATGTACGGGGCTTCGCGAAAAGGGTGGGCGTGGATAATTAATCCGCCTTCGCTGTGTATAAAGTCGCAATATTCATGGATTTTATAACTGAGTACCTCAGGGTGTTTTATAAGCCATTCCTTGTCAAGTCCAAAGGTAAGCAGGTCGGTACCCCTGTATGAATATTCCCAGCCGAAGAACACGTCAAGACCCAGTTTTTTTCCTTCTTCGTAGGCTTTTTCGAATCCTCTGCAGTAAAGCTCAACCCTCGTTTCCCACGGCAGATTGTCGGGTACACTCGTATTCCCGTTAAAAAAATGCTCTGTAACGCAAATACCGGTAAAACCAAGTTTTTTGTAAAAACGTACAAGTTCAGCGGGAGATATCAGTCCGCATTTGCTTGCCTCAGATGTATGCGTATGTATTTCATACCTGAATGACTGCATAAAAAAAACTCCTTGTCCACATAGTCCAGCTACCTGTAATTCTACCACCGTTCACGGCATTTAAACAAGATCCGGTATTTTCCTGTTTCCTCCGAAAATTTTTACTTTACTTTTTTTGTATTGATTTAGGTATATTGATATGATAGAATAAAACCAATCCTGAGTTTACATAAATACCCATTTCTTTTTTCCCCGAAGAATATAATTTTATACAAGGTATGTTGAACAGGAGGTACGGAACTATGAAGCTAATGTTCAGGAAAGTGTTTACAGCGGCTTTCATCATTTTTTTATTTCCTGTTTTTGTGCTGAACTCATTTGCTTTTTCTGATCTTTCAGGCCACTGGGCAGAGGAAGTCATTATAAAATGGGCAGACAAGGAAGTTGTAAGAGGTTTGCCTGACGGTACGTTCAGACCGGACGCGTATATTACAAGGGCAGAATTCGTTACCGTTCTGAACAATGTTATGAAATATGTTAACAAGTCCGATGAGAAGTTTAACGATGTATCTGAGAATGACTGGTTTGCAGAAAACGTGGCAAAAGCTGTTGCTGCAGGAGTGACAGTGGGCACGGGCAGCGGAGGGTTTGGGCCTTCGAACCTGATAACAAGACAGGAGGCCGCTGTTATGATATACCGTGCCTTCAGAATGCAGGTAAAGGATCGCAATGCAGCGGACAAGTACTCGGATGCAGGACAGATAGCATCATGGGCAAAGGATGCAGTAAGCGCTCTTACTGAAAACGGATATGTTTCGGGGCGCCCGGGAAACAGGTTTGCTCCGCTTGACAATATTACCCGGGCAGAGGCATTGAAAATAATCGACAATATACTGGGCGATATAGTAAATACTCCCGGAGGATATACCGGCGAAATTGAGAAGAGCCTGCTTGTTAATACCGGGGATGTTACGCTTAAAGACATGCTTATAGACGGCAGCCTTTACCTAAGTGAGGGCGTTGACGACGGAACTGTGGTTCTTGATGGTGTAACCATCAGGGGAGATGTCTTTGTTTTAGGCGGAGGAGAAGGCGGTATAATCCTTAAAAACACGGTCGTCGAAGGAACCATGCAGGTAATGAAATATGACGGCAAGGCAGGAATTGTTGCCGAAGGCAGTACCGAAGTAAAAAACATCCTGGTTTTAAGCGGCGTAAAACTTAGGGAAGAAAATGTTACTGCCGCAGGGTTTGGAAACATCAGGGTTATTTCGTTGAAACAGGGTGAGAAAACAGTACTCGACGGAGTCTTTGATGAGGTAGAACTGAATACCGAAGGAGCAGGCATTATTATAGAAAACGGTTCTGTCGCAGCTTTAAATATTGGCTCAGACGCTTATGGAACATTGGTTGAAATAGCTGAAAACGCTGAAGTAAATACAATGCTCATTGGTGCATCTGCCACCGTTAAAGGAAATGGCTCGGTAAAGAACGCTGAGATTAAGGCCGATCAGGTTTCAATCGAAATGATACCTGAAAATTACAGGATTTATAAAGGATTTACGGCTAATATCGGAGGAACTGAAACAACAGGAGATTATGTACCGGAAGAAGAAACTGCAGCAAAGATAGAACCCACAGTGATATATCTTTCCATCAGCGGGCAAAGGGTTGACGGCATATTTACCGGAAATGGCAGTGCTGAAATTGACCTCGCCGGATATGACAACAGTGACAGGGTTGAATTTATAAAAATTGATGCGGTACCGCAGGACGCCGTTTTGAAAATAACATCTGTGAACGGTATTCCGTTTGAATTGGAAATTGCAGGCATTGATGAAAAAATTACGGTTGCATCTCTGCTGGGATCGGATAATGACAGTATATCTCTTGGTACAATCCGCGGTGTGTTCGGAAGCATTGTCACCATAAAGGGAACCCTGTCAAAGAGTGGTTATGATTCACTGGATGTTAATCTTACAATAAAGCTTGGCGAATGAGAAAGGCTCATATACCAATGAATATTTTGAACTTTCCGTTAAAGGCACTGCCGTTACTGCTGCCGTTAAGCCCGTTCATGATTCAGGAAAAAACGTGGTATTAAGTAGGAGATGATCAGAACGGCAGGATATTAAACCCGTTGCCGATATTTGCGATAAGGACGGATGGTCAGAAATGGCTTATAATCCTATCCTGGCGCCAATATCATGAAAATGAGGGGATTTTCCTCTCATTTTTAATTATTTTGCATATAAAATTTTATATTTTTTTTACAGATATGATAAATGAGGAAAATAGTTTTCCTTAAAGTAGATAAACTTAATCGTATCATGATATAATAATATGTACGTTTAAATACAGAATTTAACTTCTGATGATTATGCAGGATAAACAGGTTAATTTTTGGGGGATGAAAAATGTCATTACCACTGGTAAGCATAATAGTTCCTGTATACAATTCAGAAAAAACACTGGTCCGCTGTATTAACAGCATTCTGAAACAGCAGTACAGGAACACCGAAATAATTCTCGTAAATGACGGAAGTACCGACAACAGTCTTTCAATATGCCGGGAATATGAAAAAATGGATTCGAGAATTAAAGTTATAGATAAACCGAACACCGGGGTTTCCGATACCCGAAACGTTGGAATGGGCTGCGCATCCGGTGAATTTTTCCAGTTCGTGGACAGTGACGACTGGATTACGGAAAATTCCACAAAGGTTCTCGTGGACAGGATTCTCGAGACTAACTGTGACATGGTAATTTCGGGGTTTTACCGCGTAATTAACGGGAAAAAATCTGAAAAAGGTCATATTGCCGAAAGTAAAGTTATGAACAAGAAAGAATTCATTTCCCACATGATGCAGGCACCTGCCAACTTTTACTACGGTGTTATGTGGAATAAACTCTACCGGGCTGATATAATACGCGCCCACAGAATAACCTGCTGTACCGATTTGAACTGGTGCGAAGATTTCCTGTTTAACCTGGATTACATAAGATATGCGGAGTCATTTGCCTCACTGAACGTTCCCGTCTATTATTATGTCAAGACGAAAAACAGCCTTGTGGAAAAACAGTGTACATTGGGGAATATAATCAGCATGAAAATAAAGCTTTTCGAATCATATAAGGAACTGTTTGAAAGTACCGAGCTGTACGAAGAAAACAAGGCACAGGTCAGAAAATTTTTCATTGCATATGCAAAGGACGGCGGCCTGGGCTATGCCGATTCATATTTCATGAACTTGTTCAAAAGGAAAAAGAGCAGCTGACATTTGCTATTTCCACGGGCGGCGGTTAGATGCCCGCCGCCCCGCTGTGGTTTGTCATTCGGTTTCATCTGCTTTTACCAGGACGTTTATGATTTCACCGACATACATCCTGTGATAATCCTTTTGAGGATAGTGCCGATCCAGTTTGGGATCGGTGAAGTTACGGGGATCTATGTCATCAATATATATTTTCCTGCATTCCAGAACAAGTTTTGCTTCGGTAAAATATACCGATCCGTTTTCGGTTTCTGCCGCAGTAAGCCCGGTTTCCCTGACCTTGTCACAATCCCTGCCCGAGCGTGTGCCGCAGAAATCCAGTACTTTTCTGTATTTATCGGTGAAAAATGACAATGTGAATGTATCGGCTTTTTCCATGAACTCATAGGTATAACGGGTTGGTCTTACTACGCAGAAGGCAATGTTTTTGTTCCATAAAACACCCATGCCGCCCCAGCTCGCAGTCATTGTATTGAAAGAACCTGGATTTCCTGCTGTTATAAGCATCCAGTCGTCTCCCACTGCCTTAAACGGATTGTCTTTTATGTCCTGCGGTGATATTTTTGTAAAATTCACGGACATATTCAAACCTCCTCTGTTTTAAGTATCAATATATATGTTACCACAATCCGCGAAACTCATGGCTAAGAAAATCCTTATTTGCTTAAACCGGATGGCATAATTGACGGGTTTATGATATATTTAGACTGATATGCTTTTCCCGTCAGGACTGATGCCTGAATTGGGTGCGGAGGTGACGGCCTATGGAAAATGAAGTTTTCAGAAATGACAGGTTTGCAAAATATATCGGAGCGGAGGTTCTGGAAGCCAAACCGGGCTATGCCGTGGCTGAAATGAAAATTACCGAAAACCACATGAACGGCTTAAGTTTGGTTCAGGGCGGAGCAATTTTTACGCTGGCGGATTATGCATTTGCGGCTGCCTCAAACTGCGGAGGAAATATTACATTAGGAATCAATGCCTGCATATCATATCTGAAATCTCCACAGGGTTCACGTCTTACCGCCGTGGCGAAAGAAGTGCATTCAGGCAGGAAAATAAGCCATTATGAGGTAGAAGTTACAGATGAAAACGGAGAACCGGTGGCATTGGTCCATATAACCGGATACAGGAAATGATGTAACCCCTGCATGTGTTATTTTTAAATCTTTTGAACATTTACATGCTTCCTTTTTTCCATGCCATTGGAGAAAACAGGATCAGCACAGGCAGGAATTCCAGCCTTCCGGCTATCATGTCTAAACATAATATAAGCTTGCTGAGTATAGAAAAATCTGAGAAATTCCCCATGGGTCCTACTGCTTCAAGACCCGGGCCGATATTTGAAAGGGCTGCTATGACAGATGTTGCCGATGTAACCAAATCCTTGCCGTTCAAGGATACCAGTAAAACAGAAACGGCAAAAAATGCGGAATAGATAAAGAAATAAATCAGCGTGCCCTTTACCGTATCCTCATCTATTACCTTATTGCCCGCCTTTACGGTATGAACCGCCCTGGGGTGTATTACCCCGGCAATTTCACGCCTGGCAGTTTTCAGAAGCATGAGTATTCTCATGCATTTAATACCGCCGCCTGTAGATCCTGCACATGCGCCGAAAACCATCAGTATGACCAGAATGATTTTGCTGAACGAAGGCCAAAGGTTGAAATCAGTGGATGAAAAACCCGTTGTTGTAATAATTGTCCCTACCTGGAACGAGGAATGCCTGAGACTCTGGCCCAATGTGAAAAGACCGTGTCTGTAAAGGTCTATTGTTATTAATGCAATTGAAGCAATAATTGTGCCAAAATAAAAACGTAATTCCTCGTCCCTGAAAAGCCCTTTTGCGTCTCCCTTTATCAGACGGTAATACAGGCCGAAATTCACTCCGAACAGTACCGTAAATACCGTTATGATTATTTCTATGTATACATTTCCGTAAGCACCGATGCTTGAATTCCTGATTGAAAATCCTCCTGTGCCTGCAGAGGCAAAAGCATGAACCAGCGAATCGAACAGCGGCATGCCTGCAATCATTAAGAGGATTACCTGGATACAGGTCATAACGACATATATTGTATATAAAATCTTGGCTGTCTGACCCAGTTTCGGAACCAGTTTTTCGGTGCTTGGCCCGGGAGATTCGGCCCTCATTATATGAAGCGTACCTGCACCTATTGAGGGCAGCACTGCTAATGTAAGAACAAGAATTCCCATTCCGCCCATCCAGTTGGTAAAACTTCGCCAGAACAGAATTCCCCGGGGCAGGCTTTCTATATCGTTTAATATTGATGAACCCGTTGTAGTGAATCCCGAAACAGTTTCGAAAAAGGCATCAATGAATGAAGGGATCGTTCGGCTTATAATATACGGAAGTGCCCCGAAAAGGGATATGGCTATCCACGACAGAGCTACAACCGCAAAGCCGTCCCTTGCGTAGAACTTGCTGTTATTGCCTGGTATCTTGTACAGCAAAAAGCCGGCAGCAACGGTTACAAGTATGGAAATAACAAAGGACAATGCATCACCGTCGCGAAAAATCACGCTGACCAATAGTGACGGGAACATACACAGTCCTTCAATAAACAGCACTATTCCAAGACTTTTAAGGATTATTCTTATATTCAAAAGGACGCTCCCTCCACCGAGATTATCTCGTTGAGATCAAAAATCTGCTTGTTTTTTGCAATAAGTATTACACTGTCACCCAGCTTTATGGAATCATTTCCGCGTGGGATAATTATATCGTTTCTCCTTACAATAACGGCAACCAGCACGTCATTCGGCATTTTAAGGTATTTAAGCGGAATGCCGAGAAATCTGGCAGGCTCATTGATGGTGAACTCCAGCGCTTCCGCCTGGTTATTAACTATTCTGTAGAGGGATTTTATAGGATTGCCGAGGGCGTTTTTCAGACCGCGGACAAACAGCAGGATAAGGTTCGTCGTAATCTGGCCCGGATTTACAATGCTGTCGATGCCAAGGTTTTTTATCAGGTTAAGATAATTGTTCCTGCTTATTTTGGCAATAACTTTCTGTACACCTGCCTGTTTTGCGGCAAGCGCCAGCACGAGATTTTCCTCGTCATGTCCTGTAAGGGATACGAATGCTCCCATTTCCTGGAGGTTTTCAGAATGCAGCAGAGTTTCATCAGACCCGTCACCATGGATTATCAGTGCTTCAGGCAAAAGCTCCGAAAGAGCAATGCATCTTTCATGATCCGATTCTATAATCTTTATCCTCATACCCGTTTCTTCAAGGAATTTTGCCAGGTAGTAGGCTATTCTTCCGCCGCCGACTATCATTACATTTTTGATTTTCTGCACATAAAGGCCGATCTTTTTGCAGAACTTGGTCACATTTGATGGCTGGCCTACAACATATATAATATCTCCGGATTCAATCCGGAAGTCGCCTTTCGGGATAATTGCCTCGCTTCCCCTCAGTACCGCTCCTACTAAGACGTGTGAGGAAACAATTTCGGATATATCCCTGATTATCATACCCGAAATCGGCATATTTTCGGTAACCTTTATTTCCACCATTTCAACCTGGCCGCGGGCGAATATTTCAATATTCACTGCCTGGGGGAACCTGAGAATTCTTGCTATTTCACGGGCGGCAGCCCGTTCGGGGTTTATGACCATATCGAGCCCCAGTTCGTTTTTTATCAGGGACAGTTCATCGGCATATTCGGGATCCCTTATACGCGCTATTGTGTGAGCGGCACCGAGTTTTTTCCCTGTAAGGCAACAGACCATGTTCATTTCGTCACTGGCTGTGGCTGCAATAAGAACATCGGCTTCTTCGATACCCGCTTCGAACAAAACCTTTGTGCTTACACCGTTTCCCCTTATACACAAAACGTCCAGGTTTTCGTTTGCCCTTCTCAGTGCCTCCGGATCCTTGTCTATTACAGTCACATCGTTGTCTTCCTTGGACAATTGCTCGGCAAGGCTGTAACCCACTTTGCCGTTGCCGACTATAATTATTTTCATAAACAGCCTCCTGAACCGGAAACCTGAATTATGCTTCCGGTTATTATTGTTCTTCTGACATTATTTATTAGTCAGATTATAGATCAAAATATTATATATTATCAATATCAAATCATGCCAATGGGACAGTTCTTCAGACATGGGTTTGCTGCCTTGAATTCCTTTAACTGGGTGGATATAATATTTGAAAAAAGACTGTGAAGGAAATGGGGAATATGAAAGTACGTAGCTTTTTGAAGTATGTTGAAATACAGACAAAAGCTGCAAGCATGATCCCGTTTGCATTGGGTACGGTTTATGCTTTATACAGGTTTGGTTCCTTCAATCCGGAAAATTTTGCCCTGATGCTTATATCGCTTCTTTCTTTTGACATGACCACAACGGCGATTAACAACTACCTGGATTACAAAAAAGCAAGAAAGAAATCGGGATATGGCTATGAAAAGCATAATGCTATTGTACGGGATAATATCAAGGAAGCTGAAGCTTTGGCGGTTATATTAATTCTCGGAGTTATTGCGGTTATTGCGGGAATTCTTCTTTATCTTAATACCAATGAAATAGTGCTGATACTTGGAATGCTCTCCTTTGCAGTTGGTGTGGTTTATACCGCAGGCCCGGTACCGATTTCAAGGATCCCGCTCGGGGAAGTTTTTTCAGGCTTTTTCATGGGATTCATAATACCTTTTCTGGCAATATATATACATGTTGCTGATGACCGGATAGCGTCAATTGCAATGTATAACGGCATGCTTGATTTAAAAATAAACATTCCGGAAGTCATCAGGATATTCCTGGTTTCTGTGCCGGGTGTGACGGGCATTGCTAACATCATGCTTGCAAACAATATCTGTGATATAGAAGATGACTTGGAAAACAGGAGGTATACCCTACCGATTTATATCGGAAGGGAAAAGGCCCTGGTTCTTTTTAAAATACTATATTACATAGCATTTGCCGTTATACTGGTTTCTGTCGTCACGGGTTTTGCTCCCGTTGCTTCGCTGTTGATTTATGTTGTTTTCATTCATGTACGGAAGAATATCGGTAAATTTATGGAATTGCAGACGAAGAAAGATACTTTTCCGTTTTCGGTGCAGAATTTTGCTGTTATGAATATAGCCCTGATATTGGGTATTGCGGCTGAAACCATAATTCTGCTGATCTGAAGGTACCGGAGGATTATTGTTTTTTTCACGGAGTAAATAACCGTGTGTAAAATACCCGGAGCGGTGCAGGAGCCGATGACGGGATATACCGGCCGCGGACAAGATATGAATAATTTAGGACAAATGATGGTTAGAGTCAGTACATGGGTTTCAGGTAAAATTAAAATGATAAATTATAACCTTATACGGGGAGGGTTAGTATGTCAGATAAGCCTGTTTACTTGGATCCAAGTTATTCCTTTGAAGAACGTGCCAAAGATTTGGTATCGAGAATGACCATCGAGGAAAAGGTATCCCAGATGCTTCATACCGCGCCTGCTATTGAAAGGCTTGGCGTTCCGGCATACAACTGGTGGAACGAGGCGCTTCACGGTGTAGCCAGGGCCGGAACTGCAACCATGTTTCCGCAGGCCATTGGTATGGCTGCAACTTTTGATGAGGAGCTTATTTATAAAGTAGCTGATGTAATCTCAACAGAGGGAAGAGCTAAATATCATGCAAGTTCCAAAAAAGGCGACCGCGGAATTTACAAGGGTTTGACTTTCTGGTCCCCGAATATCAATATATTCAGGGATCCCAGGTGGGGACGCGGACAGGAAACCTACGGCGAAGATCCCTATCTTACGGCAAGGCTCGGGGTTGCTTTTGTAAAAGGAATACAGGGAAATCATCCGAAATACCTGAAAGCTGCTGCATGTGCAAAACACTATGCAGTCCACAGCGGCCCGGAAGCTTTGAGACATGAATTTGACGCAAAAGCTTCAAAGAAAGACATGTACGAAACATATCTGCCGGCTTTCAAGGCACTGGTCCAGGAAGCCAACGTAGAATCGGTAATGGGTGCATATAACCGTACAAACGGAGAACCCTGCTGCGGAAGCAAGACCCTGCTTACCGATATTCTCAGGGGAGAATGGGGATTCAAGGGCCATGTTACTTCTGACTGCTGGGCAATTCGTGACTTCCATCTCCATCACAAAGTTACGAGAACTGCCCCTGAATCTGTTGCCCTTGCCGTACGCAACGGCTGTGACCTGAACTGCGGAAATCTTTTCGGAAACCTGCTGATAGCACTTCAGGAAGGCTTAATTACCGAAGAGGAGATAGACAGGGCCGTTACAAGGTTAATGGTAACAAGGATGAAACTGGGAATGTTCGATCCTGATGATCAGGTTCCTTACTCATCAATTCCGTACAGCGTTGTTGACTGCAAGGAGCATAATGAGCTTGCCCTTGAAGTTGCAAAGAAATCAATCGTACTGCTGAAGAATGACGGTCTGCTGCCTCTCGACAAGAACAAAATTAAATCGATTGCAGTGATAGGACCTAACGCGGACAGCCGCCAGGCACTGGTCGGAAACTATGAAGGTACGGCTTCCGAGTATGTCACCGTTCTTGACGGTATCAGGGAAGCAGTAGGTGACGATGTAAGGATTTATTACTCCGTCGGCTGTCACCTGTATAAGGATAAGGTTGAGGAACTGGCCGAACCGGGAGACAGAATTGCCGAAGCGGTTACCTGCGCAGAGATGGCGGATGTTGTTGTTCTTTGCCTTGGCCTGGATTCTACAATTGAAGGCGAAGAAATGCATGAAAGCAACATTTACGGTTCGGGAGACAAACCCGACCTGAATCTGCCCGGTATGCAGCAGAAGCTGATGGAAGCTGTATATGCAACAGGAAAACCCATTGTTCTTGTATTGCTGACAGGCAGTGCCTTGTCAATCAACTGGGCTGATGAGCATATTCCGGCAATACTTAATGCATGGTACCCCGGCGCAAAGGGCGGAAGGGCTGTTGCATCGGTACTGTTCGGAGAAACCAATCCGTCGGGCAGACTGCCGGTTACATTCTACCGCTCAGTCGAAGAGCTTCCCGACTTTACCGACTATTCCATGGAAAACAGGACCTACAGGTTTATGAAGAACGAAGCCCTGTATCCGTTCGGTTTCGGTTTAAGCTATACACAGTTTGAGTACAGCGATCTGAAACTTTCAAAGAATACAATCAGGGCCGGAGAAGGTTTCACCGTTTCGGTCAAGGTAACGAATACAGGCAAGATGGCCGGTGACGAAATAGTCCAGGTTTACATCAAAGATCTGGAAGCAAGCTGGAGAGTACCCAACTGGCAGCTTTCGGGAATGAAGAGGGTAACGCTTCAGAGCGGTGAAACTACCGAAGTTACTTTTGAAATACGTCCCGAACAGCTGGCGGTTGTTACTGATGAAGGCGAAAGCGTTATTGAACCAGGCGAATTTGAAATTTATGCAGGCGGTTCACAGCCCGACTCAAGAAGCATTAAACTTTTGGGAAGGGCACCGCTGAAGGCGGTACTCAAAGTTGAGTAATATTTTCTTAAACGCATAATATACTTGTCCCCTATCTCATTTTAAATTAGAATGAGGTAGGGGATTTTTATGTATATAGAAAATCTTGTGGAGATGGATATGTTTCCTGAGCCGTTCCCTGTCAGGATTATCTATAACAGGGACGAAGGCTTCACGTACCCTTCTCACTGGCACAACGCCATTGAAATAGCCGTTGCTGCGAAGAAAAGATCGGATATCGTCATTAACAACCGGCTGTATACTCTGAACGAAGGCGATATTGTTTTCATATCCGGCGGGGAACTTCACAGCTATCCATTGTCACCCGGCTGCGAACGTATATTCATAATTTTTGATCTGAACCAGCTTAACGGCGGGAATATATTCCATGAAGAATACCCCTACATAGCAAAAACCATTATCATAAAAAAGGATGCAAACAGGGAACTTCATTCACAGGTTTACAGGCTTGTGGAAGAAATTCTGAAAGAGGCCTCAAACCCGGTGCCGGGTTCCAGGTTCTTTATCCTGTCAAAAATATACGGGATACTGGCTGTGATAGCCAAAGATTCAAAAGGTGCCGTGGAGCTTGAAAGTTCGGGCAGAAAGGATTTGCTGTTCAAAATAGGCCAGGTGGTGGAATATATTGAAAACAACTACACGGAACCGATCACATTGTCCGCCCTGGCTGAAAAATTTGGATTCAGCAAACATTACCTTTCGAGAATGTTTACAAGGGTGCTTGGTGTTCCATTCAGGCAGTACCTTAATATAATACGAATCAAGTATGCGGCGGAAAGAATAATACTGAACAGGGAAAGCATAGCGGATATTGCTTTTGGCTGCGGCTTTAACAGTATTTCGACTTTTAACCGTACTTTTCGGGAAATAAAAGGCTGTACCCCGGTACAGTACAGGAAAATGCAGTGGAACCATGTAAGCAGTGAGGCTGGTGAGAGAGATGAAAAATAACGGGAATATCACTTACCATGAGGGAAAGGTTACAAAGGACGACAGGTACAGGGTTCTGGGTCAGAAAGGGCTTGTTGTCTGGTTGACCGGTCTTTCCGGTTCCGGAAAGTCAACCATCGCAGTGGAAGCTGAAAAAATACTTAACGGTATGGGAAAGGCTGTTTACCGTCTTGACGGCGATAATATAAGGTTTGGGCTTAACAGCGATTTGGGCTTTTCGGAAAAGGACAGGTATGAAAACATCCGCAGGATCTCGGAAGTCTGTGCATTGTTTCAGGATGCAGGTCTAATCGTTATCGCTTCATTTATTTCACCCCTGGCTGAAATGAGGAAGATGGCCAGGGAAAAAGGAGGAGATAATTTTATCGAGGTATACGTGAAGGCCGATTTGGAAACCTGCATCCGCAGGGATCCGAAGGGATTGTACCGTAAGGCGCTTAATGGCGAAATACAGGAATTTACCGGTATTTCAGCGCCGTACGAAGAGCCTCAGAATCCTGACCTTGTATTGGATACGGAGAACAGCACGCTGGATGAGTGCGTACGTAAGCTGGTGGATAAAATACTCGAAAAATCGGAGCTTGATTAATTACCTTAACCTGTACTAATCTGCTGAGGGTATAATAAAATTAATCCCCTTTTCTATTATTTCAATGTTCAGTTCGTTCAGCCTGAAAAGTTCACCGTCGGCATTTACGTGCACCTGCGAAGGGCTGACCATCCTTACCGAACGGCAGCGTTTAATATTTACTTCTTTCATTTTTATATGTTTTCCCTTTATAAACCTTGGGAAAAAGAAAAATATTTTCAGCCTTCCAACACCATTAATCATGCAAACATCCAGAAGACCGTCGTCCGGAACTGCTGAAGGTACTGCTTTCATGCCGCCGCCATAGTATTTCCCGTTTGCAAAGGCAGACAGAAGAATCCTTGACATGTGGATTTCCTCGTCATCGATATAAAATGTGGCCTCGTAATTCTTCATCCTGATAAGGGATAAAAGGATACCGCCTATATAGGCTATTTTTCCTTTTATGAATGGAATACGCTTAAGATACTGCGTATTGGCAACCACGTCGGCGTCAAATCCTGCAGAGGCGATATTTAGATAGTACATGTCATTCATTTTGCACAAATCCAGGGGTACCGGACGGGCATTTATGAGCCGTGGAAGCAATTCCAGCGGCTCTGTTTCTGTACAGAAGTTTTTTATAAAATCATTTCCCGTTCCCGCCGGAACATTCCCGAGACTGGCATCACTTCCAGCCACACCCTGAAGAACTTCATTAAGCGTTCCGTCTCCGCCAACGGCATAGACTCTTAAATTCCTGTATTTTTTTACATATTCCCGTGCTATTTCGGCAGCGTGTTTCGGGGCTTTTGTAATCTCCAAGCGGTATGAAAGGGAGTGTTTTTCCATGATTGCTTCAATATCCGGTATGGTTTTCAGCGTTTTGCCTTTTCCTGCCACCGGGTTTACGATAAACAAGTGTTCCATGCTGATAACCCTTTGCGTCATTGTTTTTGCAGAAATATATCAATAATTATACATTATACCGGGAAAACTGAAATTCCACAATAAAAATATACAATCCCTTAATTGCGGGTCCTGGTGCGGGTGTTTTTGCTCCTTGGGCAGCAAAGCACTTACGTTGACCCACGCCCCGCGCAAGTAATGAACCCGGCGTTGCGGTCTCCATATTCCGGGCCGCTCAGTTCCACGCTCCAGCCTTATTACTGTGCAGAATGGCTTCGCAGCATGCCGCCCTGCGTCGCAAAAAACACCCGCACCACCCGCTTGTTTATAAGTTAATTCAAATGCGGGTCCTGCTTTGGTTATTATGGATATTGTGCAATGCCGGAAACTTTTAGCGGAATGTGGCTTAGAGCCGCTCAGTCAGAGCGAGGATAAGCAAGCCGACTGTCTGAGCAAAAATGCGACCTGAAAAATATATTCAGAAGCATTTTTGCGAGTTTCGGCTTGCCCGAGCTGAACTGTGCGGCTCTTGCAAATGAAGCGGCTGTTGACGGCATTGCACAATATCCGTCGAGCGTCGCCAAAACCGCCCGAATCACCCGCTTTTAAAGAAGGTATTATTGCAGCGGGTCCTGCTTCGGGTGTTTTTGCTCCTTGGGTAACAAAACACTTACCGGTATCCACGCTTTTAAATTCATTATAGAATTGATGTGAGTTCTCCATATCCGATAGATGTGCGCCCGAAATAGGGTGATTTTTTATTTGCCAGTACCAAGCTATAAAGCGCCAAATGTAAACATTAGATTCATGGTTTCATATGTGGTCATTGTCATACTGGCATCACACTCCTTTCAGAGAGAGTAGTGCCAGCAGACCAGCTAGTTACTTTCGAATATAGTGATGAATATATTCATAAACATTTTTTTCTCAATAAAAAACAAATTCAATTTATGGTGAAAAGTAAAAAGCTTTGAAAGGCATATTAGCGGAATAAATCTCTATTATATGTACTTTTTTCAGTTGTCATTTTGCGTTCAGATTGGTATTGATTATATTTTTCTATATACTTATTTAAAAAATTTTTGGATTTATTTTACAGTCCTCTTTTGTGGTGGTAATGGCTATTTCTTTTTGAGAAAGGAGTAATTCTCTATATTCTATACATTTCTGTTCCAAAAGTTTAAAATCACAACATCTCACAGCCAATTTTTCAGGAGCTTTTTTTCAGTAATTAACTTATATAACTTCTTTGCAGTTTTCATGATTTTATCACGATTTGAATTACACCAGCTAATCTGATTGATTAACAAGTTTTTATATTTAATATCTTCTTTTGTGTCATCCGGCGTAATTTTTAAATCTACTTTTCTTATAAATTCATCATCAACTGGAATCATGTTATTAAGATTAATAGCTCCCCAAATTCCATTTTTTATTTTAATAAAATCTATTGTATCCCTCATATTCAGGTGCTTCGGTTTTGGTGAAGTAAGAGGAGCATAGTATTTAATCTCATTTTCTAATTCAATTACAATACCTAAAAATGGACGATGAGCTTTATTCTCAGAAACATCTCGAACTCTGTCGTCAAATTTACGAAGATATTCACAATAAGATGGATCCACTCTATATAAAGATAGACGCATATATGTACCTCATAAAATTATAGGAGCTGAACATTATGTTCAACTCCCTACTTTTTTAGCTCCCACTTACGGTAGGGTACACCGCTTTTTTAACTCCCACTTACGGTAGGGTACACCGCTTTTTTAGCTCCCACTTACGGTAGGGTACACCGCTCTTTTAGCTCCCACTTACGGTAGGGTACACCGCTCTTTGTTAAACCTGTAATTATTATTTCTTTATTTCACAATTATTATACGAAAAAAATAAAAAACTGTAAAGAGGGAAAATAACTAAAAAAATACACAAGCAAACAATTATACAAACATAAAACATTTAGAAAAGATGGTTAAGCATTCCATTTATTCCATAACAATAAATTACTGTAGGCCGTAATATAAGGAAATTATAATCCAATCCGGTTTTCACGGGCATAATAAAACAGGTACTGCTGGGCGATTCCCGAATATTCTCCGAAATATTCCCGGGAAAAGGCGCGAATTGTCTTTACGTCGGTTTCCTTCCCGAAATACAGGGTTTCCATTACCCGTTTGACCCACCTGTCTATCGGGAATGCATTCCTGTCAAGGCCGCTGTATAAAAGTATGCAGTCCGCCACTTTTTCACCTACACCTGTAAAGGAAAGCAGCATTTCCCTTGCTTTGCCGGCAGGAAGGCTTTTCATCTCGTCCAGAAGCCCGGGAGACTCGGACAGCCTTTCGGCGGCGGACAAAATATATTTCAGCCGGTAACCGCCGCGGCATACATTAAGTTCTTCAATGGTTGAGCGGGCGAGGGAACCAGGGTCCGGAAAGGCATACCTGTTATCGGTACCCGGAATCTTCTCTCCGTAATGCTCGCTCAGCGTCTCTATTATTTTCTTTATCCTTGGAATAAGGTTATTCTGCGATATTATGAACGACAGAAGCATTTCCCACAGCTCCTGGCGGAGAAGGCGTATTCCGTAGCCGAACGATACTGCCTTCTTAAGATGTTCGTCCTTGTTTGCAAGGATTTCTTTTATCCTGCCGTAATCAGTTTCCAGATCAAAATAATGTACCCATTTGTCCTGGAATTCTTTTTCGGTCATATTAAAAAAGGTGCAGTTTTCCCCGTCCCATTTAAGCCGTACAAATCGGCCGAGGGCGACGCCTGACCAGGTTTGTTCATCTTCCTGGTTCCAGCGGAAACATTGCCCGCACAAAAAAGTATGGGACGGGTTAAAATCATCCATTTTCACCACAAGATTATTGTCGGCTGATGAAACTATACGGTACATAAAACTACCCCTGATGTTTATTGTCTGTTATTTACGAGTATAGCACCCGATTGAATCATGCACAATAAACAATCGCTGCTGCAGGATATCATTTTTGCAAAACTAATGATAAAATAAGACATATAATTGCAGTTTATTGCTGAAAAACGACATAACGGTGCCATTTGAAACGCATATTGAAAGGTGGAATTGCTTTGAAGGAGCGTATATATACGATACCTGTAAATGAAGCATTCGAAGTGGATTCAGAATGCCCGATGTGTATCCTTGAGAAAAGGGTGGAAGATGATGCGATAAAATATACGCTGGGGCCGTCAATGATGGAACCCGATCAAAGAATAGAAACAAACAAAAAAGGCTTTTGCAGGCGGCATTTTACAAAGCTGTACAACTCCCAGGAAAACAGACTGCCGTTAGGTCTTATAATTGACACACACCTGATGGAACAGAACGGGATTCTGCATGAAATGTACAACAAGGCATTGCCCGGGCTCACAAAAGAAGCCGGGATGAGCACCGTTGAACACATGTTTAAGGGAATTAAAGGCAGGAAGGATCAGACCGATGAGTTTATCCGGTCAATGATTGACAAACTCAATGAACTTGAAAAAAGCTGTACGATCTGTGAAAAAATAAATTTCAACATGGATAAATTTACGGATGTTATTTTATACCTGTATTTCAAGGAACCCGAGTTTAAGGCGAGGTTTTCAGCAAAGAAGGGTTTCTGCCTGCCACACCTGAAAATGCTGCTGGAAGGTTCGCTGAAATATCTGAACAAAAAGCAGCGAAATGAATTCATAATAGCCCTGATGTCGCTGCAGATGGACAACATGGACAGGATTAAGGAAGATGTAAACTGGTTTACACAGATGTTTGACTATAAAAACAGGGATGCATCATGGAAAAATTCCAGGGATGCCATTCCGCGAAGCATAGAAAAAATATGCGGTCCGTGCGACCTGAACCGCTGACCGGAAGGAGAGATAAAATGCAGAAAAAGGAACGTTATGGTTTTGATGATTTGGTTGAAATAATGAAAACATTGAGAAGTCCTGAAGGATGCCCATGGGACCGGGAACAGACCCATGAATCGCTGAAACAGTATTTTGTTGAAGAAACCTATGAGGTTCTTGAGGCGATAGATGAAAAAAGCCCGGAAAAGCTGTGCGAGGAACTGGGTGATGTGCTGCTCCAGGTGATATTCCACGCGGTGATAGCCGATGAGAATGGACAATTTACCATTTACGACGTTATTGACGGCATAAGCAAAAAAATGATCCACAGGCATCAGCATGTTTTCGGAAAGGCACACGCTGAAACGGCAGAGGACGTTCTGAATTTATGGGACAAAATCAAGAAGAAAGAAAAAGGTACGAAAACCCAGACCGATATCATGAAAGACATTCCGCCCATTCTTCCGGCGCTTATGAGAAGTTACAAGGTACAGGAAAAAGCCGCAAAGGTGGGTTTTGACTGGGACAACGTGGAAGATGCATGGAAGAAGGTTGAAGAGGAACTGGAAGAGTTCCATGACGTATACCGCAGCGGAGACATGGATAAAACGGAAGAGGAACTGGGGGATCTCCTGTTTGCGATAGTAAATGTTTCAAGGTTCCTTAATATTCAGCCTGAACTGGCCCTTACAAAAACAATAAACAAATTCATCAAAAGGTTTGAATACATTGAAACAAAAAGTTATGAAAACGGGAAGAAACTTACCGACATGACTCTTGAAGAAATGGATGCCCTCTGGGACGAGGCAAAAGAACTGGACAGAAGAGGGGAGAAGAATGAGGATTGACAAATTTCTTAAATTAAGCCGGGTTATAAAAAGAAGAACACTGGCCCAGGAAGCCTGTGAAAGGCAGAAGGTACTGATAAACGGCAAAATTGCAAAACCGGGTTCTGACGTCAAGGTGGGAGATATTGTGGAGATACAGTTCGGGGAACACGTGACCCGGTTCCGGGTGAAGAAGATCTCGGAGCATGTGCGCAAGGAAGAAGCTTCCGATATGATAGAAATATTGTAAATTTTATATGGTTTCTGCCCTAACCAGGTGTTTTTTTCCTCGACTATATTATTGGAAAATAATTTCAGAACGAGAATGCTGGTGAGTGAATGAACGAAATTTCAGCCCTGCTTGAAGACAGTGAGTTCCTAAAAAAATATATGCTTTTTCTTATAACAGGATAAATAGCACGTATGATGCGGAAGATCTGGCGTCTTGTGACAGGCTTTGTGCCGAAGGAATGCTGGTTGTTGTAAATTGAAACATTATAAACCGGACGTAAAACATATATGGCTTTGATTCATTAAATAAGATTCTGTAATGCTTGTTTAAATGGAAAGACTGCCCCGGTAATCAGTTCTCCGGTGCAGTCTTTGATTTATCAGTTATGCCGGCATGCTTGTGAATCATAATGCAGTGTTTGCCGCTCAGCCTGCCTGGTAATTCTGTGAAAAACCATTTTGCGATGAATAAACAAGGTCTTCATAGAAAGCGGCACGGGCTGTATAATAATACGGCATTGACCACAGAAAACCTATACCCAGGCCGGGGAACACCGACAGGAGGAACCATCCGAGGAAACTAAAATCCTGAATGAACAGCGTCAGCTTATTTCCGTACATCATTGCACTGCTTTTTCGAATGGCTTCGGATGCCGATATTTCCGGATTTTCAAACAATATGTACATTGCCTGTGAATACCTGTAGGATGCAACAATACCGGGTATTATGAAAAGAAGGGACCAAAGGAAGGTGTACAGCGCTGACAGCCAGTATACTGCGAGGGCTTTGCCGAACATGTTAAAACCGGTAAAAAGGTTTTCGAAACGCGAATCGCCGTGTTTGTACAGCAGCAGGAAATAAATATTCAGTCCGAATTCCAGCGGAGGTAAAAGCAATATTGCCCCTACTATGGGTATAAAGCCGCAGCCTGTTGAAATCAGCGTGAATATCAGCATTAAAAGGGCGGCTGTGCTCCATTTTCCGTACAGGGCCGTTCTTGCCCTTTGTTTCAGTTCTGCACGTGTCACCGTTGGATGAAATCGTCCGGGAAAAAAATCCATCAAAAAACCCTCCCTGGGAAAAATACATTACATATTTACAATTATATTATAAATAACGGTTTTAGAATATATCTGTCTGGCATATTACTTGTTTTAGATTCATAAAATTTCAATGCATGGACTTGCAAGGAAATCGGAAAATAAAAAACGGTGGTGACGTTCATGGCCGAAGAAAAAAAGTCAATGGACCGGGATCATCAGAATATTATTCTCAGGGACAGGAAAAAATTACTGATTACCGGTGTACATAACGTGGAGAGTTTCAATGAGGAAAGCATCGTCGTTGATACTCAGCTGGGACTTGTGATTGTACGCGGAATTGATATGCATATAAATAAACTGGATGTGGAAAGCGCCACACTGGATGTCGAAGGTGAAATCGGACTTATTGAGTACCTTGACGGTACAGTGCCTCAGAAAAAAGGCGGATTCTTTTCAGGTCTTTTTAAGTAGGTTTGATAGAATATGCTGAATGAAGTAAGGGTTTTTCTGAGTGCTTTATTGACCGGTTTCATTCTCGGTTTTGCATATGACCTGCTCAGAATGAAAAGGAGAGCAATAAGGACCCGCAGATTCTTTGTTGGCGTGGAGGATGTTTTATTCTGGATATTTGCGGCAATAACTGCTTTTGCAGCCGCGTATATCAGTAACCAGGGGGAAATAAGACCATATTTTTTTATGGCCATGGTCATGGGCATAGGCATATATTTCTGGCTTTTTTCCCGCCTGATTACCCGGATAATCGTATTTATTGTCAAGATTGTTATATGGCCGTTTGCCAAGCTGTTTATTCTTTTAAGGCCGCTAATCAGGTGGCTATCTGACAGGATGGGCAAACTGTCCCGGGAAGTTAATAAAAAAATTGCGGACAGAAGGTTTGTAGCCCGCCGAAGACTGAGGTCACTGAGAAATATCATGAAAAAAATCTGATAAAGCCCCCTCTGCTTTACACGGGACAAACCGGGAAGTAAATTACGTTCCAAAGGATTTATTGAACTTTTTCCGTTTTATGGTATAATGTAATAAACAACAGCCGCAAAGCCGAAAAATATAGTGGAATCGAATGTTTTACAAAAGAACAGGGCTGGTTTATATGCAAAAGAAAAGAAGGATAAACTTAATTTTGCTGTTTTTAATGAGCGGTCTTCTTGTTTATTTCGTCATAACATACATAGGCCAGCAGGAAGAAATAAATAAAATCGAGAATGAAATGAAAGCCCTGCAGAATAAAATTGAAAAAGAAAAAGAGCTCCAGGAAGAGCTGTTAAGACAGCAGGATATAATAGAAACAGATGAATTCATAGAAAAAATAGCCAGGGAAAAACTTGGCATGGTAAAAGAGGGGGAACGCATTTATATTGACATGGATCAATAAGCGTTTTTACGCGAATTCTATGAGTTACAACATCATATTCCGATGTATTTAGCCATTCCTTTGCAAAAGACGATGCGCTCTTCTTTCCCCGTGCTTTTCGCGATTTTTTGTTTCACATGGTTGTGCAGCGGCATAAATATATTTCAGGAGTAAAAACTGAAAAACGTTATCATGTGATTCGGGCTGTTTTTTCATTTACAGGATGGTACCGTTATTATTTCAATACGGTTGTTTAGTTTGTTCAGATCCATTATAATTGTAAGAGCCTAAGCAAATCCTCATTTTGCATTGCTGAAAAAATGGGTAATATAGAAATAAAGGACCTTTATAAAGCAAGACGAATTATAATCCGGAGGAGATAGAAAATGGAACTTAATGAGTGGCTAAACCGCAAGCTTCCCGACATAGCCGATCAGTTGGAGAATTTTAATAAAAAGCACTTTTTCAACGAAAATACTATTGGATTTGCCGGCAAAGAACAGGTATACCAGGTATTAAGGAAGCTTCGTTCGGCACTTTTCCCCGGCGTTTATGAAAAATTCCCCATTGAAGAAACCGACATTAACATAATCATCGGGAACAATATACGAAGTGCTGCACTGGAACTTAAAAGCCTGATAGAAAGGGTACTTATCAACGAATGCGATGATGCGGAAAAACAGCACGGAACCTGCAGCAAATGCAAGGAACGGGCCAATGAAATAACAATACATCTTCTTGAGCAGCTGCCAAATATCAGAGAGCTGCTGCATAAGGACATAGAAGCCGCGTACAGGGGTGATCCTGCGGCAAAAAGCCGTGAGGAGATTCTTTTGAGTTATCCTTCAATTGAAGCGCTGAGCGTACACAGGATTGCCCACGTTCTTTACAGGCAGGGAGTTCCGATTATACCAAGGATAATGTCCGAATATGCACATATGAAAACCGGTATTGACATACATCCCGGTGCGTCAATCGGTGAATATTTCTTTATAGATCACGGTACAGGCGTTGTTATCGGTGAAACATGCGTTATAGGAAACAATGTGAAGATATACCAGGGTGTGACGCTTGGTGCAAAAAGCTTTCCCGTTGATGAAAAAGGGAACCTGGTGAAAGGAATCAAGCGGCATCCGAATATTGAAGACAACGTTGTTATTTATGCCGGTGCAACTATATTGGGCGGGGATACCGTTATAGGCCATGATTCGGTTATAGGCGGAAATGTGTGGCTGACACGGTCGGTGCCGCCGTACAGCAGGGTACATAACGCCCAGCCGTCGCCTATCATTAAAAACGGAAATTATTAGACAGCGTGCTTTAAATACAGTGAGGAGAGGTTTTTTATGAAATTGTACAATACACTGACCAAAAGAAAAGAAGAATTTGTTCCTTTAAAACCGGGCGAAGTAACGATGTACAGCTGCGGACCCACGGTTTATAACTATTTTCATATAGGAAACGCCCGTCCTTTTATTGTTTTTGATGTTCTGAGACGTTTCCTGGAGTACCGCGGTTATAAGGTAACATTTGTTCAGAATTTTACTGATATAGATGACAAGATGATAAGGCGGGCAAACGAAGAAGGCAAAACCGTTGCGGAGATTGCTGAAAAATATATCGCCGAATACTATGTTGATGCCCGCGGCCTGGGGATAAAAGATCCTACAATTGCGCCAAGGGCAACAGAGAACATAGATGCAATTATAGAGATGATTAAGATCCTTATTGACAAGGGTTATGCCTATGTGGTTGACGGGGATGTTTATTTCAAAACGTCCAGGTTTGAGGAATACGGCAAGCTTTCAGGACATAAGCTGGAAGACCTTGAACTGGGAGCGAGAATAGAAGTCGATGAAAGAAAGGAAAACGCCATGGATTTCGCCCTGTGGAAAGCCCAAAAGCCCGGAGAACCCGCGTGGGACAGCCCGTGGGGCAAGGGAAGGCCCGGATGGCATATTGAATGCTCCGCAATGGCCTGCAGGTACCTGGGCGAAACGATTGATATACACAGCGGCGGACAGGACCTGATTTTCCCTCATCATGAGAACGAGATAGCACAGAGTGAGGCCTGCAACGGAAAACCTTTCGCAAGGTACTGGCTTCATAACGGGTTTATTAATATAAACAATGAAAAAATGTCAAAGTCAAAGGGTAATTTCTTTACTGTAAGGGACATTGTGAAGCATTATGACTATGAAGTAATACGTTTCTTCCTGCTTTCAGCCCATTACAGGAGCCCGATAAATTTCAGCGATGCTCTGCTTGAGCAGGCAAAGAACGCCCTGAACAGGCTGTATGAATGCCGCAGCAATCTTAAATTTTTCCTTGAGAAAGCAGAAAAGGACACATTTGAGGAAGAAATCTACGGAGACCTGGATGTTTACCGAGAAAAATTCATAGAAGCAATGGAGGACGATTTGAACACCGCGGATGCCATGGCTGCGATTTTCGAACTGGTTAGGGAAATAAACACCAGAATTACTGCTGATGCAGGCAAAAAGACAATTGCCCGGGCTCTTGACCTGCTTAATGAACTGACCGGTGTCCTTGGCCTGCTGAGGAAGGAAGAGGAAGAAGAACTGGATGAGAATATAAAAGCACTTATTGAAGAACGGCAGAAAGCGCGGGCAGAAAAGAACTACAAGCGGGCAGATGAAATACGTGATCAGCTTAGGGCAATGGGAGTTGAACTGCAGGATACCCCGCAGGGAGTAAAAGTGGTAAGAAAATAGTACGACCGGGACAAAATAAAAAAGGTGCTACATTTATACCGATGCAGCACCTTTTTTGATTTGTCATCGGATTTTGTATTTTTTCAGCCTTTCGTCAAGCTCAAGTACCAGCTGTTCAAGGTTCTTAGCAGTTTCTTGAAGTTCATCAAAGGCTTTTATCTGGGAATCTGTTGTTGCCGACATTTCTTCACTTGCTGCAGCTGTCTCCTGGGATACCGATGAAATATGTTCTATTGCCCTGATAACTTCATCCTTGTCTTCCTGCATTCGGTTAACAGACTCGTTAACTCTTCTGAACTTGTCAACAATCGCGTATATAGCGTTTGCTATGTCGCTGAAAGCCTGCATCGTCTGTTCAACCGACTGGTTCTGTTCTTCAGATGTTTTTCTGAGATCTTCAAGCACTTCAATGGCTACCCTGGTTTCCTCGCCGATGCTTTCAACGAGGTTGGCAATTTCGAGGTTTGACTGCCTGCTCTGATCAGCCAGTTTTCTAACTTCATCGGCAACGACCGCGAAACCAAGGCCTGCTTCGCCTGCCCTGGCGGCTTCAATCGCCGCATTCAGCGCAAGAAGGTTCGTCTGTTCGGTAATGTTTTCTATGGATTCAGTAAACGAAGTAATTTGCGTGATTATACTCATGAACTTTTCAAAAACAGAGAAAATCTTTTCGGTGGCTTCAAAGTTCATTTCGGATTTTTCCTTCAGTGACTGGACGGCTTTTACTCCTGCGGTATTAACCTGAGTGATTTTATCTGTTTCCACTATTACTTCATTGGAACTGTTGTAAACGGCGTTAATCTGATCAGACAGTTTTTCCACGGCGAGAACACCGTTCTGTGCTTCTTCAGCCTGGCTTGAAGCACCTTTGGCTATTTCGCTGCTTGTCTGTGAAATAAGGTTTATGGCTTCGGAAGCATTCTTTGACACGGTATTGACTGTATAGGACGCCCTTCTGACCGAAAGCGCCAGCTGGAAAAAGCCATCTATCAGGTTTCTTATATCACTGAGCACAGTGTTTACCGTTGAGGCGACCGGACCGAGAATACCGTATTCTTTCGGCGTTATAAGAACCGAAAAGTCGCCGTCTTTTATTTTTTGCATTTCGTTTGTAAATTTAACTGCAAGTTTTTTTACTTCAAAGCGGAAGGCGAGTCTTATAAAAATCGCTTCCAGTAAGGCCAAAACGGCCATAACTGCAAAAATTAGCGCATCGCTGTGATTCACGCTTAAAAGAATACCAGCAACGAATGTGACAATTAAGGAAACAAGAATTGATACTTGATTTAAATTCCATTTTTTCTTTTCCTTGCCGTTTTCCATAATGTATCCTCCTACAGCCAACATTCTTCGATATAAATGTCGGCAAATATAACATCCGAAATTACATCGGAAAACGGCAAAAATGGATTATCCCTTGTAAGCTATCTCTCAATTTCCTCTATGGTAATATTCCTGGTATGGACGGTATGTGTCCACTCTTTTTTGCCTGAATCCTTAATTCCTGCAATTGTAACGGGAAGCCAGGTTATACAGTAAAGTGGATACACCAGGAATCCAAGGAAAATTCTTATGTCCCATTTCCTGTCGAGAAATACGACAAGCGGTCCGAAGAACAGCTGGATCAGGACGATAAGGGTCCAGATATACTCGGGATATGAATACCCTACTATGTAGAATGGTGCAGACGGAAAAGCCATTTTTAACCATGAGAAAATAGCCGCCAGGCCGAAGCAGATAAAATGAACAGGCTGGAACAGGTATATGCCTCCGTCCAGTGCTGCCGGATCCCTTTCAAGCAAAGCTTTTTTAAAAAGTTTTGCCATATATCTTTTTGCGCAGTCTGTATGACCCTGCATCCAGCGCTTCCGCTGTTTCCATGACTGGATGAAGGTAAGCGGCTTTTCATCATATACCACTGCTTTGCTGCAGAACGCAACATTTTTGTTGTTCAGTATAAGTTTCATCGTAAATTCCAGGTCTTCAGTAAGGCAGGTGGCTCCCCAGCCGATTTCCTTAAGGACCGAAGTCCGGATACAAAAGCCTGTACCGCATAATCCACATGACAGTCCCAGGTTATACCGTGTCTGCTGGAATGTCCTGTTCGATAACCAGAATGCAATGGAATATGAAAGGGATATCCAGGAGTCGAATGGGTTTTTGCTGTCAATATAGCCCTGGATAACCTCGTGCCCTTCGTTCAGCATACTGTTCATTTCGCTGAGAAAGGAGCCTGACACCACGTTATCGGCATCAAAAACGCAAACGGCATCGTATTGCTCGTTTAATGCGAACAGTCTTGCAAAAGCCCATTCAAGTGCATATCCCTTGCCTTTTTCGCTGTCGTTATGTCGTACAAATACCCGTGCACCTGCTTTTTTTGCTTCCTGCTCGGTATTATCGGAACAGTTGTCGCAAACAACAAAAATATCAAACAGTTCTTTAGGATAATGCTGCCTGTTGAGGCTTTTCACAATACTTCCTATGACCTTTTCCTCATTATGGGCGGGAATGATTACCGCAAACCTGTGAAAATGAAAATGCAAATCGCTTTTCCTGTTCTGTTCGGGAAAGGGAAGCCATCCCGCAATCATAATAACCAGGTAATATACGCTTAAGAAAAACAATATCAGTTGAATCACGGATGAAAAGGAAAACAGAAACAAATGAATGTAAATACTCATATGTCCTCCGTTTTTTGCTGATTTATGTCCATAAACATATTTTCTACATCGCAAGCAAAAATATAATTGGAAAAACAAGCATAAAAACGAAGAAATAAGCCGGGAGGCTGAAAATTTCCGTGTAATCTCAAGTTAAACCGATGTTTGTCCGATTCACAGGTATGTGCCTGAACGAAAATCAGAAAAAGGTTACGCCCGGCTTTTTCCTCCCGTAAATATTCAAATGACGCCGGTAACAGATGATAATGCGGGAAATATTTAATTTGCAAGTTCGACGGGGAAATATAAATTTTGCCCTTATATTTTTTCTTCCGGAGGATCTTATGGGAAAACCTTACATTAATAATGCCGTTATCGGCAACGGCAGCATGCTGGGCTGCATTTCCGAAACAGGCGAACTTATCAGGCTGTACTGGCCTGAGATAGATTTTCCCCAGCATATAGAGAAAATGCTGACGGGTTTTTTTGACGGAAAAATCCCGAAAAGCACAGTATGGCTCAGCGAAGGAAATCATGAAGTATCCCAGTTTTATATTGAAGATACGAATATACTTGTTACCACTGTCCGTATGAACAAGCCTGCATTGTATATTGTTCAGACCGATTTCTGCGTTCCTGACCGTGATGTGCTTGTACGGAGATATGATATAAAAAACATTGGTCAGGACAGCATTCACCTTGGCATGGGGCTTGCTTCCCATATCATTTCCCATACGTTTGACATGGGCAGTACGCTTTTTGATTTTGAACTTGATGCCCTTGTCCACTACAGGCATGACAGCTGCTTGGCCATCGTTTCGGATGCTGAGGTTAAGGAGTTCCAGATAGGGAATGATCCGTTCCGCGCAGTATGGGAGGGAAGACTTGCCGGTACGGAAAGCATAGGAATGTCCCCGGATGGTGCCTTGCTTTGGGATTTCGGAGTTGTAGGACCGGGATGTGAAAAAAGTATAACCCTTTATATGGTTTTCTCGCGAAACATGAATTCCCTGAAGGATTTGGCCCGTTTGGCAAAATCTGAAGGTTACTGCAGCCTTTATAACCTGACCAGGGATTACTGGCTGAATTTTCTGAAGAAATGCAATATTGTAGATACAGGAAACCGGAAAGTGGATATGATATACCGCAGATCCCTTCTCCTTTTCGGTTTGATGTCTGACAGGAATACAGGCGCAATTCTTGCATCGCCTGAAGTGGACGAAGGTTTTACCCGGTGCGGCAGGTATGCCTTTTGCTGGGGAAGGGACGGCGCATTCATTACAGGCGCACTTAATGAAGCGGGACTTTATAAAGCCTCGGAAAGGTTTTTCGAATGGGCTGTAAGGGTCCAGGACAATGAAGGGTTCTGGCACCAGAGGTATCACATGAACGGGAATCCTGCCCCTTCATGGGGGATACAGGTGGATGAAACGGGTTCAATTCTTTATGGTATGTGGAGTCATTTCCTGTATACGAAAAATGTAAGTTTCCTGGAAAAAGTCTGGCCTTCTGTTCTTAAAGCCTGTGAATTTCTTGAAAGGTTTATCGACGGTGATACAGGCCTGCCTTTGCCCAGTTTTGACATATGGGAGGAAAGATTCGGCGAGCATACCTATTCAACGGCGGCGGTAATAGCCGGATTATATGCTGCGGCAAATATTGCGCAGTGCCTGGGAGCGTCCGAAAAAACAATTGACCGGTGGCGCGTAATTGCGGATAATATAAAAAAAGCCATGGAAGATAAGCTTGTTGACAAAGAAAACGGCGTTTTTTTAAGAAGCATACGTACAAGGCTTAACCCGTGGGGAAACGAACCAACCCCGGATACAGAGATTATAAGGGTAAACCCGAAGGGTTATACAATGGAAGTGTCTTCGTCGGACAGAAGAATGGATATCAGCCTGCTCGGTCCGGCCGTACCCTTTGGGATATACGGACCATGGCACCCGCTGGTGAGAAACACCGTCGAGGAAATTGAAACTGTTTTGCAGTGCGAACGGGCCGGAGGTATACACAGGTACAGCGGTGACAGTTATGCGGGCGGGAACCCGTGGGTGGTTGCAACCCTCTGGCTGGCGCTGTATCATGTAAGAGCGGGGAATATGGATAAGGCGCGGAAATATTTTCACTGGAGCGTGAAATGCGCAACCGGCCTGGGATTCCTTCCTGAACAGGCAGACAAAAATGACGGAAAACCATGCTGGGTTATACCGCTGACATGGTCCCATGCGATGTTTGTCCTGGTTCTGAAGGAACTTATGAAAAACGGCGGAATAGGCGAGTTCGGCGGTGAAGAATAAATCTGAACATGGTTAAACGCTTAATGAAGGTGGTTTATTGTCGGTGAAGTCGAAAGTGAAATTTGTTTGTTCGGAATGCGGGTATGAAACCCGGAAATGGCTTGGAAGATGCCCGGCGTGCCTGCAGTGGAATACGTTTATCGAAGAACCGGAGACCGAAGCCAGGGTTGTTTCTTCAGACAGGATTCTGCCTAAAGCGGTACCTCTTACCGAAGTATCGGGAGAATCGGAAAAGCGGGTCAAAACGGGGATGCAGGAGCTGGACAGGGTCCTGGGCGGAGGAATAGTCAATGGTTCCCTTGTGCTGGTAGGAGGTGATCCGGGTATCGGGAAATCCACCCTGCTGCTCCAGTTATGCGGTGCGCTGGCAGACAGCATAAAGATACTGTACGTTTCGGGCGAAGAGTCGGTAAAACAGATTAAGCTCAGGGCGGAGAGGCTTTCCGTTAATCATGAAAACATCCTGATGGTTTCTGAAACCTGCTTTGAAAATATAAGCTCCCTGGTTGAGGAAATAAAGCCGCAGATGGTTATTATGGACTCGATCCAGACTGTATACAGTGAAGCGCTGACTTCGGCGCCGGGAAGCGTGAGCCAGGTGAGGGAAGTGACCGGGCAGCTGATGAGAATTGCGAAAGGCCGGGGAATTACGGTTTTTATTGTCGGTCATGTTACTAAAGAAGGAGCAATTGCCGGCCCAAGAGTGCTGGAACACATGGTGGATACGGTTCTGTATTTTGAAGGGGAAAGGCACCAGAATTACAGGATTTTAAGGGCGGTTAAGAACCGCTTCGGCTCAACGAATGAGATCGGTCTTTTCGAAATGACGCAGCAGGGTTTGAAAGAAGTCAGCAATCCTTCGGGATTGTTCCTTGACAGCCGTGCCAAGGATCAGCCCGGTTCGGTTATTGTAGCAAGTCTTGAAGGCACAAGGCCGATGCTGCTTGAGGTCCAGGCGCTGGTGACCCCGACCGTGTTCGGAGTGGCCCGGAGGATGGCAACGGGAATAGATTACAACAGAATGACGATGCTGATGGCAGTGCTTGAAAAAAGAATAGGAATGCCTCTGTACAACCAGGATGCCTATGTTAATGTTGTAGGTGGGATACGCATTGATGAGCCGGCCTGTGACCTGGGGGTAATTGTAAGTATCGCCGGGAGTTTCAAAAACATGCCCGTTGATCCCGATACTGTTGTAATCGGCGAAGTAGGCCTGACCGGAGAAGTAAGACCCGTAAGCCAGGCTGAAAAAAGGATTATAGAGGCTAAACGGCTTGGTTTCAAAAAATGCCTTGTGCCGTCGGGAAACAAAAGCAATTCTGTAGAGGTCATAGACGGAATCGAACTGTTTTTTGCCTCAACCGTGGAGGAAGCCCTGTCATTCCTTTTTTAAATCTTTTCAAGTAGTCTTTTTTTGACGTTTTTTTCTGAAAAACATGGATAGTACATAAATTATAAAGCTGCCGGAAAAAAATCCGGCAGCCTTTTGCTCACTAATGATAAGTGCCATTTTCCCTATATGGCGAACGGCGGTTCATATTTTACCGTTTCAATTATTTCAGCGGCCTTTGAAACCTGTTCTTCGCTTCCCGTAACCGCAATATAACAGCTGCCTTCGGCGCCGCATACACCTCCTGCTGCTGCCAGCCGGGCTGTTGCACCCGTCAGGATCCGAATGGCATCCAGTTCTGTGACGATATTTCCAGAAATAGGCATAAGCCTTGGCCCGTCGGCATTTGGCGAATTCAAAACCGCTGCGGTTTCTTCAATATCGCCGTATACCCGTTTTTCAAGACCAACAGGGATATACAGGACAGCACGCTTGCCTATCATTGCGGTCAAAGCGGCCTGGATTGTGCCGCCTTTCGGGTGTCCGATAAGTATTCCGGCTTTCCGGTTAGCAAGATCGACGGCGTTTGCTCCTTTAATGATTATATCGCCGGTATTGAGGTCAACGTCGTATATGGTTTTGCCTGCTTTATAATATCCTTTTTCAATTACAACATCACCGATGAAGTCAGCCTGCTGCCCGGTCATTTTATATCCGGGAGGAAGCGTGATTCCGCGGAAAAAGCTCTTTTCCGAAAAACCGACCGCTCCGTTTTCGGTGAACGCGAGCAGTTCGCGCGCAATATACCCGTTGGTTGTACCGGCAACAATAACGACGGTACGCTCATTTAAGGCTTTTCTTATTTCGGGAATCTGGACAAAGGATTTTGCAATCAGCTTCTTTCCTGCTGCAGGAGTAAGCAGGAACAGTTTTGTAACAGTACCGTTCATGGAACCATCCTCACGCTATCTAAGACTGTATTTGCCTAAAAGTTTAAGCCTTTTAAGCTCCTTGATAATTATATCATATAAATTCAAATCCAGGATATTACATATTGCAGCAAGGTAAAAGAGGTTCCGTCCGATGTCTTTTTCAAGAAGATCACGGCAGTTTTCGCACAGTGAACCGCTGACGTGTGTTTTCATATAAGCCTGCATTTCTTCAAGAGTATTTGCCATTTTGGGGATTTCCTGTTTTTCACCGTGTATCTTGATACATCCGCATTGTGTTACTGCTTTTACCAGTGTCCTGGAAATTCTTGCGCATGAATCAGTCATTTTGGTCATTGAGTCAAGTATGCTTTTGTTTCTTATTAGAAGATCCTGGGAAGTATACTGGAATTCGTCAAGTAACGTGTTTTTCAGCTTCGACACGGTATATACACCTCTTCCCCTGCAACGATATTAAATTCATAGCTTTTATAATTATTATAAATTTTTTCCAATTGCTTTGTCAAACAGATTCATTAACCATTCGGGCAGGCTTTTATCGCAGATTATGACACAATATTCCCCGAATTTTTACTGTTTTACAAAATGTAACAACGCCGTGCAAACAGGCAAAGACATTCGGATTTTGACAATTGGACGGGCTTATAGTATACTAAAAATTGACCCTTTTTAGAATCGCAGGCTTATCAATGCACAGACAGACAGTTTCCGTAGACTGACATGCATACATGGTTGACCTGTTAACGCATTCGCTTCCCGGAACACGGAAAATGGCGCGGATGCAAAGGAGTATAGAGATGTATGAGGTTGGAGATAAAGTAGTATACCCAATGCACGGGGCGGGAGTAATAGAATCCATTGAAGAGAAGGAATTTTTTGGTGAGAAGATAAAATATTATGTAATGAAAATGCCTTTGGGTGAAATGAGAATAATGATACCAGTCAGCAAGGCCGTAAGCATTGGGATCAGATCGGTTATTGACAAGTCGGTTGCGGACATGGTCCTGGATTCCCTCGAGAAAGCAAATAATGAAAATGATGAAGAAGAGACGGCAAACTGGAACAGACGTTACAGGGAAAATATGGATAAAATAAGAAGCGGAAATATATTTGAAGTGGCTGAAGTTGTCAGAACGTTAACCATTCGTGAAAGACAGAAGGGATTGTCCACGGGCGAGAGGAAAATGCTTAACAGTGCCAGAAGAATCCTTATCAGTGAACTGGTTTTCGCCGAGAATAAGGAACCTGATGAAATAGAAAACATGATTAACCGCAGGATTAAATAACGAAAATTCATTCATTCGGGAGTCGGTCTGATGCTGGAGAAAGCTTTTAATTATGCATTTGCGATAGTTGGGGGAATAACGGGCTATACTGTTACACGGTTCGTGTTCCAGAGAGCGGGTATGAATCTTTATTCATTTACCGGCATATGTGTTATTGTGCTTGTTTCTTTCGCGTTTGGCGGCATTATGCTTATAATAGGTTCCAAAACGGTAAGCTTTGCGGCGATAGCCGTTGAAAAGGCTGAAAAACTTTTACTGTCCCTGACTTTGTATGAACTCATGATTTGCGCCTGCGGCCTTATTGCAGGGCTTATCATCGCAAATCTCCTGTCGGTTGCTTTTATGCGGATTCAGATAATAGGAATACCCCTGACAATAATAACAAACATACTGTTCGGCAGCCTGGGCGTTTTTCTGGCTCTGTCAAAGAGAAACGAGAATCTGCTTGAGGACAGGAAAAGACATAACTTTACCCACAAAGTTCTTGACACAAGCGTAATAATTGACGGAAGAATCCTGGATATCTGCCGTACAGGATTTATTGAAGGCGAGCTTATCATTCCTGATTTTGTCCTGGATGAATTAAAAAAACTTGCAGATTCCCATGAAGATCTTGTCAGGGCAAAAGGACGCCGCGGACTGGATGTTCTGAACCTGCTCAAGGATAATTCGCGGGTTCCCGTAAAAATAGCCAAGACAAAATATGATCCTTCGGTCGGCGTTGACGAGCGCCTTATGCAGTTTGCCAGGGACGAAAAGGCATGCATAATTACCAACGATTATAATCTGAACAAGGTTGCATCAATTTCGGGTATCTCGATATTGAATATAAATGATTTATCCACCGCCCTGAAGCCGCTTGCCATATCGGGTGAAGAGATGACAGTGAAAATCGTCAAGGAGGGAAAGGAAAACGGCCAGGGAGTGGGATACCTGGAAGACGGTACAATGGTGGTAGTGGAAGGGGCATGCAAGTACAAGGGCTGTGAAGTTGATGTTATAGTTACAAGTGTACTGCAGACATCGGCCGGAAGAATGATATTCGCAAAATTCAAGGCAGCCAGCATGGAAATAGCCAAATAATAAGGGAAACAGGTAGTTCTTATGAGTGGTGTCTGTAAGGCTTCGGCTGTTATTGTGGCAGCAGGAAAGGGAAGCCGGATGAAAACCGATATTAACAAGCAGTACCTGCTGCTTGACAATAAACCCGTTCTCGCCCATACCATAGAAGCATTTGAAAGATCAGAACTCATTTCGGAGATAATCGTTGTTATCAATAATAATGACAGGGAGCTTTTTAGCGGTTCGGTAATTAAACCTTATAATTTCAGTAAAATAACCTCAGTAGTTGTCGGTGGGGCGGACAGGCAGGCCTCGGTGTATAACGGGCTTTGCCATGTAAAAGCTTCTTCGGATATTGTAGTGGTGCATGACGGTGCAAGGCCGCTGGTAACGGAGGACATTATCCATAGAACAATTGATGCCGCACTTGTTTACGGTGCGGCATGTGCAGGTGTTCCTGTAAAGGATACCATAAAAAAGGTCGGAAAGGATTTCACCGTGGAATACACTCCCGATCGTTCCGAACTTTGGGCCATACAGACCCCGCAGGCTTTTCGCAGGGAAATACTTGTGAGTGCTCACCAGAATGCTGCCTGCGACGGTTTTCGGGGAACCGACGATTCCGTACTTGCGGAAAGGCTGGGATACCGGGTGCGTATGGTCATGGGGAGTTACACCAATATAAAAATAACCACTGCTGAAGATCTTGTCCTTGCGGAAGCAATATTAAAGAACTTCTCTCAGTGCGTCGATTAGCCTGTTGTTCTGTTCAGGTGTACCAACGGTAATTCTTGTCCAGTTCCCCATAAACGGCCTGATAATTACACCTTTGGCAAGAAGTTTCCTGAATAACTCCTGTGAAGGAAGCTTTGTTTCCACCCATACAAAATTGGCACGGGATCTGACGTACCGTAGATTTAGCTTTTCAAAAGCATCATACAGAAACTCGAGCCCCTTCTTTGTTTCAACCACGGTATAATTCACAAAATCCTGGTCGTCCAGCGCAGCTGCGGCAGCCACCTGGGCAAGGGTATTTACATTGAACGGCGGACGGATACGGTTCAGATACGAAACTATTTCTTCAGACGCCATTCCGTAGCCAACCCTTAGGGATGCAAGACCATACGCCTTTGAGAAGGTACGCAGGATTATCAGGTTCGGGTATTTTTCAAGAAGAGGTACGGTTTCAGGATAGTCTTCTCCCCTTGCATACTCGTAGTAGGCTTCATCAAGCACTATTACTATATTACCGGGGATTGATGCAAGAAAATCCTCCAGTTGCTGCTTCGTAACAATTGTGCCCGTCGGATTGTTGGGATTGCATATCCAGATTATTCTTGTCCTGTCCGTAACCGCGTTTTTCATTGCATCAAGATCATGAGTATAATCCTTTAGCGGGACTATCACCGGTTTTGCCCCGCACACCTTAACAGCGGTATCATACCATACAAATGAATTGTCGGCGAATATGGATTCATCACCGGGTTCAAGGAATACCTGGGCTATAAGCGTAATAATTTCATTTGAACCGGCGCCGAATACAAACTGTTCGGGTTTAAGGCCATGTATTCCTGTAAGCTTTTCACGGAGAACGGTAGCATTACCGTCAGGATACAGGGGCAGCTCGGAGAAGGCATCTTTTAATGCTTTTTCCACTTTTTTCGAACACCCGAACGGATTTTCATTTGAAGCAAGCTTTATCACTTCGGAAAGTCCAAGTTCTCTCTGGACGTCACTGATAGGCTTTCCCGGAACATACGGCGCAATACCGTTTAAAACATCCCTGAAGAGCAAAGACATTTGTATCATCCTCTCCCGAATTTGATTTCAAGCTGTTCTGAAACGCTTAATTATGATAATTATATTATATTTTAGTCGTCATGCCAACAAATTCTACTGGAAACCATATTAAGGATCATGGTATACTATCATTATGTTGCCGGAAATTTATCACAAAATTTGAGGCAAAAGAAACAAAAAATTTCTTTTTCTATATTAACAAACTGTGAAGTTTGATATAATACGTTGTAGAATTACAGGATAGAATTGACTGGATTTTATATTGACTGAAGACCTGAAAGCAGTTGAGAGGATATGGTTTGTCACTCATGTGTTTATACATATGTTCCTGGATATGCTCCTCGCATTACATCTTAAAAAACCTGCCTGATAGCACAGGCTAAAATAAAGGGGGAATTGGTATGAAAGAATACAGCGTAGACAAAATACGCAACGTTTGCCTGCTGGGCCATGGAGGGGTGGGCAAGACAACACTTGCCGAGGCGATGCTTTTTAACGCAAAGGCAACGGACAGGTTCGGCAGTGTTGTCAGCGGAAATACCGTTATGGACTACGATCCTGAAGAAATCAGACGAAAGATAAGCACCAATACGTCGCTGGCGCCTTTGGAATGGCAGGGGAATAAAGTCAATATTATTGATACTCCCGGTTATTTTGATTTCGTCGGGGAAATGAAACAGGGAGTACGTGTAGCGGATGGTGTTATAATCCTGGTAAGCGCAAAGGACGGCTTACAGGTTGGAACCGAAAAAGCCTGGGATGAGGCGACATCTCTTAAACTTCCCAAACTGTTCTTTATAAGCAAGCTTGATGAAGAGCATGCCGATTATTTCAGAGTCTTTGATCAGCTTCAGGAAAAATTCGGGAAAAACGTTATAGCCTATGTAGTGCCTATTATGGAAAACGGCGCTTTTGCAGGAGTCGTTAATGTTGCGACGATGAAAGCGTACCGTTTTAAGGGAAATGATCTTGTTGAATCAGAAATACCTTCATCAATGACGGATACCATTGAAAGGTATCGCGAAGGTGTTCTGGAAGCCGTAGCCGAGACCGATGAGGAACTTCTTGAAAAATATTTTTCCGGTGAATCATTTACCGACGAAGAAATCCTGAAAGGTCTGAAATCGGGTATCAAATCAGGGGATATTTCACCGGTTTTGTGCGGCTCGGCAAATAATCTGCCAGGAGTGAAATTGCTACTGGATGCAGTAGTTAATTATATACCTTCTTTCAGCGAAAAAGGGAAAATAACGGCCAAGAAGCCGAACAGCGATGATACCATAGAAATTTCCACAGATCCGAAAGAAGCAATGTCCGCATTGGTTTTCAAGACAATAGTTGACCCGTTTGTGGGCAAAATCTCATACGTCAAGGTAATGTCCGGCGTTCTGAATTCAGATTCCACGGTTTACAACGTAAAGAAGGATAAGATGGAAAAGATTGCCCAGTTGTTCATACTTAAGGGTAAACAGCAGATTAATACCGACAAGCTGGTCACCGGAGATATCGGCGCCGTTGCAAAACTGACCGTTACGGAAACGAATGATACTCTCTGCACTAAGGAAAAGCCGGTTATTCTGCCTGAAATAGCATTCCCGATGCCCATGCTTTCGATGGCTGTCAAGCCCAGGACAAAAGGTGACGAAGAAAAGATCAGTGCGGGACTTACCCGCTTAATGGAAGAGGATCCGACATTCAGGGTTGAGCAGAACACTGAGACCAAGCAGACCATTATATCCGGTATCGGCGATCAGCACCTGGATTTGATCCTCAACAAGCTCAAATCCAAATTCAAGGTTGAAGTTGACCTGGTCAAACCGAAGATTGCATATCGCGAAACAATCAGAAAGAAAGTAAAAGTGGAAGGCAAGCACAAGAAACAAACCGGCGGCCATGGTCAGTATGCAGACGTATGGATTGAGTTTGAACCCGGTCCGACGGAAGACCTGGTATTTGAAGAAAAGATTTTCGGAGGTGCCGTTCCGAAGCAATTCTTCCCGGCAGTAGAAAAGGGACTCAGGGAAAGTATCCAGAAAGGCGTGCTGGCAGGATATCCCGTTGTAAATCTTAAAGCAACGCTGGTTGACGGTAAGTATCACCCTGTGGATTCTTCCGAAATGGCATTCAAGATTGCCGCAAACCTTGCCTACAAGGAAGGACTGCCGCAGGCAAATCCCGTACTTCTCGAGCCCATTGCCCGCGTTGAGGTTATAGTTCCTGACAATTACATGGGTGATGTTATAGGCGATTTGAACAAGCGCAGGGGCCGCATTCTCGGAATGAATCCTTACGGAAGCGGTATGCAGCAGGTTGTTGCCGAGGTTCCCGAGGCTGAGATGTTCGGATATGCCACCGACCTGAGGTCTCTTACTCAGGACAGGGGTTCGTTTACAATGAAGTTTGAAAGATACGAGGAAGTTCCCGCCAACGTGGCTGAAAAGATTATTGAAGAAGCCAGGAAAGAAAGAGAAGCCGAAGAATAATATTAAAACAGCGGGCTGCAGCAGTGGATCTGCTGCAGCCCTTGTTTATACGGTCAAGTGAATTCACTTCAACGCTCAATTACATAATATTTGAACATTTCGTCCTCCGATTTCCTGGTCATTTACCGGATCGTTCTGCAGGTGAATACCCAGGCTGCACTCTTTTTTGGAATAATCAATGTTTTTCAGCTTAACTTCCCCTACAGGCTCTTCATTGCGCATAATCATAAAAACAATACGGTCTTTGGATGATACTTGACTTTCAAAGTTTTTATCAACTTTTCCCTGTCATACGTGTATTATACCGGGTATTCTTCCGCGGCATTCTTAAGTGCACCGGAATAACGCTTTATTTTCTGGCTCGTGGTTTTTTCGAATTCGCCGGCACGAATGCTGATATAACGAATATGCTTATATAGCGGGAGCTTTCTGTTCACGCTTTTAATCACATCACGAATCAAATTTCTGATTTCTTCCGTGTCAACATTAAGGTTTACATTTTTAAGCTTTTCCCTAATGGCTTCCAGATTCGGGAAAACCTGTACCTTTACCTTTGTTTCGCCCGATTCCTCATCCTGTTCGCCGTATACGACGCATTCCCCGACATACGGGCTTTCTTTTATATAACTTTCCAGCTCCTCAGGAAAAATGTTTTTTCCGTTCTTTGTAACGATAACGTTCTTCAGCCGCCCGGTTATATAAAGAAAACCACTCCTGTCGATTCTTCCCAGGTCTCCGGTATGAAGCCATCCGTTTACGATTGTTCGCCGGGTTTCATCTTCGTTGTTGAAATAACCCAGCATAACATTCGGACCTTTAACGATTATTTCACCTATTCCATTCCTGTCGGGATTGTGGATTTTAATCTCAACCCCGGGAATTGCAATACCTGCTGAACCATCACGGTATGCATTGTCCCTGTTGCCTGTCACAAGAGGGGCACATTCTGTAAGGCCATATCCCTGCAATACAGAAAAACCCCATTTGCGAAAGCCTTTTGATACAGCAGGATCGACGGCGGCTGCGCCGGTAATAAACAGGCGGAGCTTTCCGCCGAAATTTTCATGTATTTTATCAAAGAGCCTGCGCCTGATATCAATTCCCAGGACATTATACAAAAAGCCGCTGATTATCTGACCTATGATCAGATTCTTTTTCATGCCCTTCTGTTTTTCAGCCTGGCTCCATACCTTTCTGTATACATTTTCCAGCAGCAGCGGTACGGTAACCAGGATGGTCGGACTGTATTCCTTCATATTCTTTGCAACATGTCTTAAGCCTTCATTGAAGGCTATGGAAGCACCGCTGTATATAATGGTCAGGAAACCCAGCGTGCATTCGTACGTATGATGCAGCGGAAGTATTGAAAGTACACGGTCGTCGGGTGTTACCTTTACCGTTGCCGAGACCCCCGTGATTACCGAACATATATTTCTGTGTGAAAGCATTACTCCTTTCGCAAACCCTGTTGTGCCCGATGTAAAAATGAGTATCATTGCGCAGTCGGGATCTATTTCGACCGAATCGAATTCATTCGAGCCTGCGGCCAAACTCTGCCTGCCCTTGGCAATCAGTTCTGACAACGGGATTACCCATTCTTCACCGGTATCATCCATGGAAATCCAGTATTTGACGTCAGGAATCTTTATCTTCAGCTCTTTAACCGCAATCAGGTGTCGGCCCGAAAATACCACTGCTTCAGCTTTTGACTCCTGCAGCAGGTTTTGAATGTCATGTACAGGCAGCTCTTTGTCCAGGGGCACAATGGTGCCGACGCCGTTTACCACTGCCAGGTATGTCACGCACCATTCGTAACGGTTTTCGCCTATTACCGCTATTGGTTTTCCTTTAAGCCCGATATTAAGAAATGCGGTACCTAATGCTTTTACATCGCTGCCTAAAGTATTGTATGTGATTTCCGAAAAGCTTCCGTCATCATTCTTTTTTACGAATGCCGGACGATTGCCAAACAGCCTGACGCTTTGGTCAAGCATATCTTTCAAATCACGTATTGATCTTGTACTGTATAATTTTTTTCCGTTCAATGGGTAACCCCCTATAAATATATATTCTTCATTATATCATTGAAACTTATAAATGGATATTCTTTTTATACCCGTATTTCTGTTGCCGGAATCATGGTAAAATATTAACGGGGAATACCTTATAACATTTTAACCGGAGTTGAGAAATATGAAAATTGTGGTTCTGGCAGGGGGATTAAGCCCGGAAAGGGATGTATCGCTGTCATCTGGGAGCATGATTGCGAATGCTCTTCGTGAAGCAGGACACCGTGTGGTTATGGTTGACGTGTATGAAGGAATTCAGTTCACAGGTGATATGGACAGGCTTTTTGAAGGTAAAACAGGTAAACCGTATTCATATAAAGTACCCGATACCGAACCCGATTTGGATGAAATAAGAAGAAGAAATAATAACCGTAAGGCGTTGATTGGTCCAAATGTATTAGCGCTTTGCGAATCAGCTGATATTGTATTCATTGCACTGCATGGTTCCATGGGAGAGAATGGTCAGCTCCAGGCTGTTTTTGACACCTTCGGCATCCGCTATACAGGTACGGGTTATATCGGCTGTCTTCTTGCGATGGATAAAGACATTTCAAAAAGACTGATGCGCCAGGCCGGAATTCCGACAGCAGACTGGATTGTCGCTGACAAAAACACCGCTGAAAGCACTGTCCTTGATATGATAGGGCTGCCCTGCGTTGTCAAACCCTGCAGTGCCGGTTCGAGCATCGGCGTTTCCATTGTGAAAAAGGAAGATCAGTTAAGTTCTGCAATAGATTATGCCGTAAAAACCGAAGAGAAAATTCTTATTGAAAAGATGGTCGAAGGCCGTGAGTTCTCGGTGGGAATACTGGGCGGAGAGGCTTTGCCTCCTATCGAAATTGTACCTGGTAAAGGATTTTATGATTACAGGAACAAGTATCAGCCGGGACTAACGAAAGAGATTTGTCCCGCAAATCTACCCGATGAGGATACCTTAAGGCTTCAGGCTTTGGCGCTGAAAGTCCACAGTACTCTGCGGCTGGGAAGCTATTCCCGCATCGATTTTATTATGAACGGTCAGGGGGAATTAATCTGCCTGGAAGCCAATACACTTCCCGGAATGACACCGACAAGCCTGTTGCCTCAGGAGGCCTTGGCAGCAGGAATATCATATACTGAGCTGTGTGACAGGATAGTAAGGCTCAGCCTGTAAAGTAACAAAAGACAGGACACGGAGGCATGGATTATGCCTCTTTTTTTTTGGAACTTAATAACATAAAAATCCGTCTGAAAAATGTAAGAATAAACAGGTCTGAAATTGCCCGGTGTCAAAAAGGAGTGTGGCAGATGGCAAGGAAGAGGAAGCTTTTTGCGGTATTTATTGCAGCGGCAGTATTACTTGGCACAATGACAGGATGTGCGATACGCAGCAAGACAACATCGTCGGCACCAAGGGATGAAATTATCTCAACATACAGTACAAAGTCCGGAGGGGATTCGGGCTGGAAGTTTTCAAGCGGTACTTCTTCAGCAGATTATTTAGCGGAAAATAAAAACTACAACACGGCATCTGAAGCTGCTGCAGAGGAAGCCCAGGGTATAATCGGAACGGGTATTCCTGTTGTCACACCGACCGGTTCAGGCACAGATGTAAATCTTGATATTCTTGCACAAAGAAAAGTAATAAGGAATGCCAATGTTTCCCTGGAGGTGGATGATTTCTATGCCGCTTACGGGACCCTGCAGACAATGATTAACGGCATAGGTTATATTTCCGATAGCAATATCCACCGTGAATACTATACATTTGAAAACGAACGCAAATCCAGGATTATAGGCGAAATAACCGTTCGTGTTGCCGCAAAGCGTTTCGACAGTATACTCAACGATATCAAAGGGCTCGGGGAAGTAACAGATGACAGGATTTACAGCACCGACATAACCGATCAGTATTTTGACACCGAGGCAAGGCTTAAGTATCTCAGGATTGAATATGATTACCTTGTTGAATACATGAGTACACTGAAAGAGCCTGAGGATATATTCAAAACCCGGACCCGGATGACCGAACTGCAGACCGAAATTGAGAGGCTTACGGGAACTCTTAACAAATGGAATAACCTGGTGGAGTTATCAACAATTTATATAAAGATGACCGAAAAATACCCTGAGGAAATGCTGGGAAAACAGCAAAATACTTACTGGGACAAGGTGCAGAATGCTTTTAACAGAAGCATAGCCGGCATTGTTGAAGCGCTGGGCAACCTGCTGATTTTAATAATCGAGGCAATTCCCGTCCTGGCTGTCATTGCTCTTTTTGGCTGGATAGTTTACATTGCGGGCAGGAGGATTATAAAGAAGCTGAACATGAAAAACCGTCGAAAAAACGGCGGAGAAACTGTAGGGACCGGGGCAGGGGATAACTCCCAATCTTAATACGAAATTATTCAATTTATAATATGGAATCCCTCCAGAGTATGGTATAGATATGTTATTTATCAGAAGCTGCCAGTGCAGCTTTCTTTTTTGCTTTTCCGCTGAATTGCAACTGCCTTTATGTGGACATAACTTAAGCCCTTGAAATTATACATTTAATAAAGTATAATAATAGTCAGAGAAAGTCAAAGATAAAAGTGGGTGATGTTATGGCGAGGTTAAGCGATTTGATTGAGTCATTCATAAAGGAAATGATGGATGACATGGACGGCGTTGTTGAGATCCAGAGAAATGAACTTGCAAGCCGTTTTAACTGTGTTCCTTCGCAGATAAATTATGTCATATCCACCCGTTTTACTGCCGATAAAGGATATTATGTTGAAAGCAGAAGGGGCGGCGGAGGTTATATCAGCATCAGAAGACTGAACACCGAGTCCGCCAGGGATTACCTGATGCATATAATACCCTCCATTGGAGATAAACTTACACAACATACCTGTGAGATATTTATAAAGAATTTCGTGGATTATGACATAATAAACGAGCAGCAGGCAAGGCTGATGAAGGCTGCAACGTCGGACAAGGCACTGGCGGGGGTTTCCCCGGAAATCAGGGACGAAGTGAGAACCAATATTTTCAAAAATATGCTGATGAGTCTGGTAATATAATGTAAGTAAACGATTTTATGGTACAATAATCGGTATATTGGGTAAAATATATTGGGCTGACTGTATGGGAAGGGAGGTCCCGGTTATGTTGTGTCAGCTTTGCAAGATGAGAGAGGCCACTGTACACTTCACCCGGATTATAAACCAGCAGAAAGTGGAAATGTACGTATGTGAAGAATGCGCGAGAGAAAACAGTGACCTTAAGATAAACATAAATAAGCTGTTTTCGGCAATGCTGGGGATAGACGAACCGGAATTCGAGGAAACGCCGTTTACGACGTTAAGATGCGGTTTTTGCGGCATGACAATGGAAGAGTTCAACAAGACAGGACTGCTTGGATGCGCTAAATGCTACGATGTCTTCGGTGACAGCATCCACACGATGCTGAAAAGAATTCACGGAAATGTAAAGCATCATGGAAAGATTCCGAGGAAAATATCCGACCGGATTAGGGATGCATATAACCTGCGCAGCCTGAAAGAAGAACTCCAGAGATGCATTGAAAGGGAAGAATACGAAAAAGCCGCCCAAATCCGCGATAAAATTAAAGCACTGGAAAACAGCCTGCAGCAAAAAGAGGGGTGATGGTATGGATAAATGGTATATTTCAAAAGGACCTGATTCTGATGTAATTTTAAGCAGCAGGGTAAGGCTTGCCAGGAATTTCAAGAAATATCCATTCCCCCACAGAACCACGCCCGAACAACAGAGACAAATTATTGAGGAAACGAAAAACGCCCTTTTCAGCGGAAACCAGATGATGAGCGAAAATTTCAGCTACATTGATTTTGCGGGCCTGGATGCCGTTGAAAAGGCCGTTCTTGTTGAAAAGCATGTGGTGAGCAAGGAACTTCTGGAAACCAACCGTCTTTGCGGTGTACTTCTGAGCAGGGACGAGCGCATATCAATCATGATTAACGAGGAGGATCATCTGCGTATTCAGTGCCTGGCCACAGGCATGCAGCTTACCGAGGCCTGGGAGACCTGCACGAACATAGATGATCTTCTTTCCGAATCAATTGATTTTTCGTGGGATGAAAACTTAGGATACCTGACCAGTTGTCCGACCAACATAGGAACTGCGATCAGGGCATCGGTAATGATGCATCTTCCTGCACTTACAATGACGGGCTACATTAAACCCGTGCTTGAAGCGCTTGGAAAACTCGGAATGGCAGTAAGAGGCATGTACGGAGAAAATACCGAGGCTTCAGGCAATATGTTCCAGCTTTCCAACCAGATAACCCTGGGAAAGAGCGAAGAGGATATCCTGCTCAGCATCAGGAATATTACGTCCCAGATCGTGGAGCAGGAAAGATCCTTGAGACAGCATTTACTTAATGAGAACAAGTACCAGCTGGAAGACAGGATATTCCGGTCTTTCGGAATACTTCAGAATTCAAGGATCATCAGCACTGATGAGTGCTTAAGACGTCTTTCTGATCTCAGGCTGGGTGTTGATATGGGAATAATCGAAGATATCAGCATTGAGAGCATAAACGAACTTATGCTTATGGTCCAGCCCGGTAATCTTCAGAAGAAAGAAGGCAGGATCCTGGATGCGAATGAACGTGACATAGTTCGGGCAAAACTTGTCAGGGAAATACTTAACAAACAGAAAAAATACTGAGGTGATTATATGATTTACGGCAGGTTTACTCAAAGAGCCGCTCAGGCATTAAATCTTGCAAAGGAATGCTCCGGCAGTCTGGGACATAATTATATAGGAACAGAGCACATACTATGGGGACTTGTGAAGGAAGGCGGCGGAATAGCCGCAAACGTTCTGGTTTCCAACGGTGTAACTGCCGACAGGGTAATGGAAAAAATCCTGTCGATAGTGGGAAAAGGGGACGGAAGCCTTCCTCTTACAGGATATACTCCGAGAACAAAAAGGGTTTTGGAACTGGCTTATGCAGAAACGAGGAGAATGGGACAGAATTTTATCGGCACTGAACATATCATGCTGGCCATTCTCCGTGAGGGTGAAAGTGTAGCAGTGCGTATTCTTATGGAACTTGGCGTGGATATAAACAAACTGTACGATAACCTTGTTACGATGCTGCAGGAAGATACTCCTGCAGCCGTTGCAGCAAGCAAGCCGAGAGCGGAGGAGGTTCAGACTCCCACTCTTGATCAGTTCGGACGCGACCTGACGGTCATGGCAAGGGAGGGAAAGATTGACCCCGTTATCGGCAGGGACAAGGAAATAGAACGGATAATTCAGATACTGAGCAGGCGCACAAAAAACAACCCGTGCCTGATTGGTGAGCCAGGCGTGGGTAAAACCGCCATATGCGAAGGTTTGGCACAGAAAATAATTGAGGGTAATGTTCCCGAAATACTGAAGGGTAAAAGAGTGGTAGCCCTGGACCTTTCATCGATGGTAGCCGGTGCAAAGTACCGCGGAGAATTTGAAGAGAGGCTGAAAAAATCCATAGAGGAAATAAGGCAGGCAGGAAATGTAATCCTGTTTATTGATGAACTGCATACGATTGTGGGGGCAGGTGCAGCCGAAGGAGCCATTGACGCTTCAAACATACTTAAGCCTTTGCTTGCAAGGGGTGAAATCCAGGTAATAGGCGCCACGACCCATGACGAATACCGTAAATATATTGAAAAGGACGCCGCCCTTGAAAGGCGCTTCCAGCCAATCCAAATCGGAGAACCGACCCAGGAAGAGGCAATTGAGATTCTTAAGGGTATTCGTGACAAATATGAGGCCCATCACAACGTTAAAATAACCGATAAGGCGATTGAAGCGGCCGTAAAGCTTTCAAGCCGATATATTACCGACAGGTTCCTGCCTGACAAGGCAATAGACCTTATTGACGAGGCCGCTTCAAAGGTAAGGCTTAAGAGTTTTATAGCGCCGCCTGATCTGAGGGAGCTGGAAGAAAAAATCGAGCAGGTACACAAGATGAAAGAGGACGCTATAATAAACCAGGAATTTGAAAAGGCGGCCTCGCTGAGGGACCAGGAAAATGCCCTTAAAGAGCAGATGAACTCCCTTAAGGAAAAATGGAGGATGAAAAATCAGACCGAAACCCAGTCGGTAACAGAAGAAGAAATTGCAGAAATCGTAAGCACCTGGACGGGTATTCCCGTAAGCCGCCTTGCCCAGGAAGAAACCGAAAAGCTGAAGAACCTCGAAAGTATTCTGCATAAAAGGGTAATCGGTCAGGAAGAAGCTGTTAAGGCTGTGGCAAAGGCTATTCGAAGGGGCCGTATAGGGCTGAAGGATCCCAGGAGGCCTGTGGGCTCATTTATATTCCTTGGGCCTACCGGCGTAGGAAAAACCGAACTGTCAAAAGCCCTTGCAGAGGCTTTGTTTGGCGATGAATCCCATATGATCCGCCTGGATATGTCCGAATACATGGAAAAGCATACCGTATCAAGACTTGTCGGTTCACCTCCGGGATATATCGGTTACGACGAAGGCGGGCAGCTTACCGAAAAGGTACGAAGAAAGCCTTATTCCGTTGTATTGTTTGATGAAATAGAAAAAGCTCATCCTGATGTTTTCAATATTCTCCTGCAGATTCTTGAGGACGGACGCTTAACCGATTCGTCGGGAAGACTCGTGGATTTCAGGAACACGGTTATTATCATGACATCGAACATCGGCGCAAGGGATATTGTTGAGCCAAAGAGGCTGGGCTTCAGCGCAGCATTGGAAAATGAAGCAAAAGACTATGAAGAAATGAAAAAGAATGTCATGAGCGAACTGAAAAAGACTTTCCGTCCTGAATTCCTCAACAGGGTTGACGAGCTGATAGTTTTCCATCCGCTTACAAGGGAGAACATCAATGATATTGCTGCACTAATGCTCAATGAAGTTGCAAAGAGGCTGAAGAATGTGAATGTAACTCTTACCGTGGATGAAAATGTGAAAGAGTTCCTTGCCGAAAAGGGCTATGACAAGGTATACGGGGCACGCCCGCTGCGAAGAACCATTCAGAATCTGGTTGAGGACAGGATTGCCGAGGAAATGCTGGAAGGAAGGATACGCGAAGGGGATACGGTAAGAATTGTCCTTAAGGATGATAAGCTTGAATTTATAACCGAAAAACAAAATTGAGATGAAAACAGAAAAACAGAGAGATAAAAAGAAAATAAGCGAAAAAAAGAGAGAATGAGAGAGGTATATTAAAATTACGGGATTTTTTTCTTGACATATATTTAGAGCTGTATTAAAATAAAAACCGCTGCTCCTGCAGCGGTTTATTTTATTTTCCGAAAGCAACCCGTATCGGGAGTTGATACACATTCATGCAGGAAAAGGAGGATTAGCATGAAAACATTTATGGCTAATGAGTCGAACATTGAACGGAAATGGTACGTTGTTGACGTGCAGGGCAAGGTACTGGGTCGTGCAGCCAGTGAAGTTGCAAAAATACTGCGTGGAAAGCATAAACCCGAATACACTCCCCATGTTGATACCGGTGACTACGTTATCGTTGTAAACGCATCAAAAGTAGTCCTGACCGGTAATAAGCTGGACAAGAAAATCTACAGGCGTCACAGCGGGTGGATCGGAGGACTGAAGGAGACAACGGCACGCAAGTTTTTAGCCGAAAAACCCGAAAAGGCTTTTGAATTGGCCGTGAAAAGAATGCTGCCGAAAAACAGCCTTGGAAGGAAAATGTTTAAGAAACTTAAGGTTTATGCAGGTCCTGAACACAAGCACCAGGCACAGAAGCCTGAAGTTCTGGAGCTGGATATTTAATAGAGGGGGAGGCGGATACAGATGACTAAGGTACAGTATTATGGAACAGGAAGAAGAAAAAGCGCGATAGCACGTGTAAGGCTTATACCCGGTGAAGGCAACTTCACTATTAACGGGCGTTCCATTGATGACTATTTCGGGCTTGAAACCCTGAAAGTTATAGCAAGGCAGCCCCTGGTACTTACCGGAACCGAAAACAAGTTCGATATAATTGTAAATGTTAAGGGCGGCGGCTTTACAGGTCAGGCAGGAGCCATTCGCCATGGAATTGCCAGAGCTTTGCTGCAGGCTGATGAAGAACTTCGTCCTGCACTGAAGAAGGCTGGTTTCCTGACCCGTGACCCGAGAATGAAGGAAAGAAAGAAATACGGTCTCAAGAAGGCAAGAAAAGCGCCCCAATTCTCGAAGAGATAAAATCTGCTCGTACTTGCTGTTTATTCTCAAAAAGGTTTGTTCGACCTTACAAAGTTTGTATACAAAACCGTCATTGGTTTAAATACCTTTGGCGGTTTTTTGTTTTTGATGAATTATTATTAATTCTATATAATTAAGACAAAGACAGTAAACAGAATGGTATATGTTTTAATAAGTCATGCAAAATATTTGTATTGGTGAGAACGGTAGAGAATAATTACATAGTATGGCATAATTTATATATATCCAGTGGGATAATTATTTGAATCAGGGAATATTTAAGTTTAAAGATTGGGAAGCAGAAAATGAAAAATTTAATTTTTATAAATGGAACTATGGGCGTAGGGAAAACAGCAACAAGCAGAGAATTGCAAAAACTTTTACCAAATTGTGTTTTTCTGGATGGTGATTGGTGTTGGGACATGTCTCCTTTTATTGTGAATGATGAAACCAAAAATATGGTAGTTGATAATATTTGTTATCTCTTAAATAATTTTATTTCATGCTCAGTATTTGAAAATATTATTTTTTGTTGGGTAATGCATGAGCAAAGCATTATTGATGATGTGCTGTCCAGGTTAGAAAAGCATGATTATAAATTATATAAGTTTTCTCTGATATGTACAGAACAAGCATTAATTTCACGAATTACAAAAGATATACAAAGGAGGACTGATGATGTTATTAACAGAAGTGTATTAAGGTTAAAAAATTATTATCAAATGGATACATGTAAAATTGATGTAAGCAATATTTCTGCCAAAGAAGCCGCAGATATAATATTTAAACACATTATGCATAATCATAAATCTGAAAACTGAATGAAGATGATATTGAGAGAATTTACAGGAGTGCACTATAGAATAATTTATAACCATTCTTTACATTGACAGGTTCTGGAACCGTCCTTATAATTAAGCAGGAGAACGGTTCCTTTTTTTCGCACAACTATGCATGAAAGGAGTGAGTCGAATGTTAATGAGTCGGGAAAAGGTGGTTTTCAGGTAACAGAATATATGGTACCGGAATAATTGGTTTTGTTATGATAAAATGATTTCGATGAGGGCAGAACTGGTGTGTTCCGGTGCGTTACAAGCGACCGGTGCAGCAGTTTTGAATAAAGGCAGATAAACGGCACGCGGCAGCGTGCTTTTTTGATGCCAAAAATTGCTGCAGGAAAAATGGTTTGCTGTAACTGATAAATGAAAGGAGAGAGGAAAATGAAAAAAGGCATGAATGCCTATTATTACATGAAAAAAATACGAAATACATGGAGTATTAATCCCAGAACAAGGATCCAGGAAAACATGCTGAAAAATAAAAAGAAGAGAAGGCAATACGAAAGAAAGGTTATAAAGGAAGGTATGCCGTTATGAGAGCCATGCTTACATCCTGGATTTTCATGGAAAACAGAAAATGCCGTAAGTTCAGAACAAGGGGGAGAGGATTGATATGGAAACGCAAATTGAAAAAGACAGGTATTTCAATATAGATTTTACAAAAAAACTGCTTTTGGATAATAAAGCAATATATGCCTTTTTGCTCGGAATATCAGAAATGCGGGAAACAAGAGAAATCAGGAAAAACCGGGGACTTGAAATAACGGGATGCACGCCTGAAAATCCCTTTTACTCATACCGGATGCTGATGAGAAAAGATATCTGATATTCAGCTTCGATATATAACCGGGTGTTTGATTCAAACGCCCGGTTTCCTGTTCAGTAATACCTTTTAATAGAACCTGTCCGCAATAACGTAATCTTCAAACATACTGAATCGCCGGGTTATAATGGATGCCCGAATTTATTGCTAAAAAATTCCGTCAATGGTATTGACAAATTAAAATAACGGGAGGTCTTTTTTTGCCGTAAACGTGATCAACAGGCCGGTGCCCCTGTTTTTAAATAAATAGTATGGCATAAAAACAGGCAATTTTTACCGAACAAATGTTTGCATATTTTTTTATCATCTGCTATAATATTTTAAGTCCAAAAACAGGTTACAGAATTATTAAATTTGGTAAATATATCAGTCAGGGAAACAGCTTTTAAATATTCACAAAACCTTAATTCCCGGTCAGGTATATCGAACTTCATGGAGCGGATTGTATGAAAAACAGCATTTATATAAAAGGTGCCCGTGAGAATAACTTAAAAAATATTGACGTGGAAATACCACGCAACAAATTGGTTGTTATTACCGGTTTGAGCGGTTCTGGCAAATCTTCTCTTGCTTTTGACACCATTTATGCCGAAGGCCAGAGAAGGTACGTGGAATCTTTGTCGTCATATGCAAGACAGTTCCTGGGGCTTATGGAAAAGCCCGACGTGGAGTATATAACCGGGTTGTCCCCTGCAATCTCAATTGATCAGAAGACCACCAGCCGTAATCCCCGTTCCACTGTGGGAACGGTAACCGAAATATATGATTACCTGAGGCTTCTTTATGCAAGAATAGGGATCCCCCATTGTCCGGAATGCGGGAAAAGAATATCCCAGCAAACGGTGGACCAGATGGTGGACAGCATAATGGCCTTGGAAGAGGGAACGAGGATTCAGCTTCTTGCACCTGTGGTCAGGGGCAGAAAGGGAGAATATACCAAGCTGATTGCCGACGCAAAACGAAATGGTTACGTGCGGCTGCGTATTGACGGAGAAACAGTGGATATCCACGATGATATAAAGCTGGACAAGAACAAAAAACATTCAATTGAGATTGTCGTAGACAGGCTTATAGTCAGACCCGGCATTGAGAAAAGGCTAACCGATTCAATTGAAACTGTACTCCGGCTTTCAGACGGCCTGCTGCTCGTTGATGTCGTAGGAGGCAGGGAAATACTGTTCAGCCAGAATTTCGCATGCCCGGACTGCGGTATCAGCGTTGAAGAACTTACACCCCAGATGTTCTCATTCAACAGTCCGTTCGGAGCGTGCCCGGCCTGCAGCGGCCTGGGCTCATTCAGGAAGATTGATCCCGACCTGGTAATTACCGATTATTCGAAATCCCTTGCAGAAGGGGCCATAGACGTCGGAGGCTGGAATTTCAGCAACAAGGACAGTTACAGCCATGCGTATCTTGTTGCACTCGCAAAACATTATGGTTTTGACATTAATACGCCTGTCGGAAAACTTCCTAAAAGAATCCTGGATATTATACTGTATGGCACGGGAAACGAGAAAATCGAAGTTACATTTAGCCGCGAAAACGGAAGCAGTACCTTTTATACTACATTTGAAGGCGTCATAACAAGCATGGAAAGACGTTACATGGAAACGGGTTCCGATGCGATGAAGGAATATTATGAAGGGTTTATGTCCGAAATCCCGTGCAATGTATGTAACGGAGACAGGCTGAAAAAAGAAAGTCTTGCCGTGACCGTAGGCGGGAAAAATATTGCTGAAGTTACGAAAATGCAGGTAAAGGAATGCGTTGACTTTTTCTCTTCACTGGAACTGACCGAAAAGGAAAGGATAATTTCCGCCCCGATCCTTAAGGAAATAAAGGCAAGGCTTAACTTTCTCGTTAACGTGGGACTGGACTATCTTACGCTGGCTCGTTCGGCAGGTACATTGTCGGGTGGGGAAGCCCAGCGTATCCGCCTTGCAACGCAGATTGGTTCAGGGCTGACCGGCGTGCTTTATGTCCTGGATGAGCCAAGCATAGGTCTTCACCAAAGGGACAACGACAAACTTCTGACTGCACTGAAAAGGCTGAGGGATGCAGGAAATACGCTGATAGTCGTGGAACACGACGAGGATACGATGCGTAACGCGGACTACATTATAGATATGGGACCGGCAGCGGGGGTTCACGGCGGACAGATTATTGCCCAGGGTACGCTGGAGGATATTGTGAGCAATCCTGATTCCATTACCGGCCAGTACCTGAGCGGCAGGAAAACCATAGAAGTTCCTGAAACCCGAAGGAAACCCAACGGAAAAACCCTTGAAATCATAGGTGCCTGCGAGAACAATCTTAAGAATATTGATGTGAGTTTTCCGCTGGGACTGTTCATATGCGTAACCGGTGTGTCAGGTTCGGGAAAGAGCTCGCTGGTAAACGAAATCCTGTACAAGGAGCTTGCCGCAAGACTTAACCGGGCTAAAACGAAAGCCGGTGCCCATAAGGAGATAAGGGGTATTGAATATCTTGACAAGGTTATTGAAATAGACCAGAGCCCGATTGGGAGAACACCGCGTTCAAACCCTGCAACTTATACCGGTGTGTTTGATCAGATAAGAAATCTTTTTGCGGCGACAACCGACGCGAAAATGCGCGGATATAACCAGGGCAGGTTCAGTTTCAATGTAAAGGGCGGGCGCTGTGAAGCCTGCAAGGGTGACGGGCTGATTAGAATTGAAATGCATTTTCTTCCCGATGTTTATGTTCCATGCGAAGTTTGCAAGGGAAAGAGGTATAACCGCGAAACCCTTGAAGTAAAGTATAGAGGGAAAAACATTGCCGATGTCCTTGATATGACCGTTGATGAAGCAGTGGAGTTCTTTCAAAATATTCCGAGTATCAGCCGGAAACTCAAAACTCTTCAGGATGTTGGCCTTGGTTATATCAGGCTGGGCCAGTCGTCCACGACGCTGTCCGGCGGTGAGGCGCAAAGGGTAAAGTTGGCCACAGAGCTTTCAAAAAAGAGTACGGGAAGAACACTCTATATTCTTGATGAACCCACAACCGGGCTTCACATTGCTGACGTGCATAAACTGATAAATGTCCTGCATGAACTGGTTAATGCCGGAAATACCGTGGTTGTTATAGAACACAACCTTGATGTAATTAAAACAGCTGATTATATTATAGATCTGGGACCTGAGGGCGGTGACGGCGGCGGAATGGTGGTAGCAACCGGAACGCCGGAAATGGTTGCCCAAAATCCCAATTCGTATACAGGGCAGTATTTAAGGCGGCTTAAGGAGATTAGCTGCCGCCTGTAAAAAAATCAGGCAGGTGGACAGGTATGAAATCATACAGGAAAGAGTTGGTAATTAATACACCTACAAGACGGGCTTTTGTGAATATTACTCCCGAAGTTGAAAAATGCGTTCGGGAAAGCGGGGTTAAGGAAGGTCTGTGTCTTGTGAATGCGATGAATATAACCTCGAGCGTGTTCATTAATGATGATGAACCTGGACTTCACTCAGACTTTGAAAGATGGCTCGAAAAGCTTGCTCCCGAAAAGCCATACAGCCAGTACGCCCATAACGGTTACGAGGACAATGCTGATGCCCATCTCAAAAGAACCATCATGGGAAGGGAAGTGGTTGTGGCAATAACCGACGGAAAGCTTGATTTCGGTACGTGGGAACAGATATTTTACGGTGAGTTTGACGGGAAGCGCAATAAAAGGGTTCTGATTAAGATTATCGGGGAATAGGCCTGTACTTTTTTCCTTAATTTCCGCTGAGCTATTGACTTAAATCAAAATTATGGTATATTTAAATCTGATGAGTATCGGAAACCATGGTTGATGTTATTCATTAAGAGCTTTTTGGGATGTATCAATTAAATACAGCAATTCTTCAGGGACTGGTGAAATTCCGTACCGGCGGTGAAAGCCCGCGAGCCTTGAGAGAGGTTGATCCGGTGGAAGTCCGGGGCCGACAGTTAAAGTCTGGATGGGAGAAGAATGGTTTATTATGTGGGAAAAAGCCCTGAAGTATTAATATTTCAGGGTTTTTTTTGCTTTAAAATCTGGATTGTGAGGGAGGATGCAATGAATAATCTGACAAAGCAGGACAATATCTCGAAAACCGAAGTAAAAAGCAAACCGTTTGAAACATTAAAAATTGCAAAAATCGCGATTTTAGGTGCAACGGCATCATTGCTGATGCTTTTTGAAATACCGCTGTTTTTCGCTCCAAGCTTTTATAAACTGGATTTCAGTGAAGTACCGGTACTGGTTGGGGCTTTTGCAATGGGGCCGGTAGCAGGCGCTGTTATTGAAGCGGTCAAAATATTTCTTAACTTTGTAATTGACGGGTCGGAAACCGCAGGTATCGGTGAGCTGGCAAATTTCCTTATAGGCTGTTCATTTGTTGTGCCCGCCGCGATTATCTATAAAAGAAACAAAACCCGCAGGAATGCTGTTCTGGGGCTTGCAGTGGGCATTGTGACAATGGTTATTTTCAGTGCGCTGATGAACCTGTATGTGCTTCTCCCTGTTTATGCAGCTGCATTCAGGATGCCGGTGGATGCCATAGTGCAGATAGGAACGAAAGTTAATTCGGCAATAAAGGATATATATACGCTTATACTGTTTGCGACGGTTCCTTTCAATATTCTGAAGGGATTTTTGTCTTCGCTGATTACGGTTTTGATTTATAAAAAACTGTCTCCCGTATTGCACCGTTGATGAGGTGTTTGGTAAAATACAGGTAAACGGAGGAATATATGGCCGAAAACAAGGAAAGACCCTGTAAATCAGTACAGGATTCAATGGTGGAAATGACCGAACTGGTTCTGCCAAATGACGCGAATATATTAGGAAATTTGCTGGGCGGAAGACTGATGCACTGGATTGACATAGCCGGAGCACTTACCGCTTCAAAGCATTCAAACAGCGTTGTTGTAACTGCAGCACTGGACAGCCTGGATTTCAGGCATCCTATAAAGGTTGGTGAAATGGTCCGCCTGAAGTCAAGGATTACCTGGGTAGGTAATACATCAATGGAAGTAAGAGTGGATGTTTACGGAGAGAACCTTATAACCGGAGAAGTAAGAAAAACCAATAAGGCATATATTACCTACGTTGCCGTCGACAGCAGCGGCAGACCCACTCAGGTTCCTTTTCTTTGTCTTAACACCGAGGAAGAAAAACTGGAATTTGAAAAGGCCGTTCAGCGGCGTGAAATGAGACTGTCAAAAAGGAAAAAACAGGAAGAAATTCAATAAATAACAGGTATATTAACCGGATTCCAGTAAATTACGATATAATATATAGCAGGATCAACGGGACGAATGAAATGGGGGATGCTGTAATGACATTTTCGATAGAGTTAATCAGGGAAAAAAGCATGGATCCGGTTTTCCAGCTTAATGTGTCCATATATGACCACAATGTAAGTGTAAAAAATGCCAGGGTAGAGGTTATCAGGCGTCCTCCGCAAGTGAGTTTCAATTACCCCGATGAATTAAAAAACGTATTGTCGCCTGTTGAGCAGAAAAAGCTTGAACTGGAAATGCTGAACAAGATTGTGGAATATTTGCTTGAGTCGTCGGATGGAAAAAAAGTCCGTACTCCTCTGAGGTGATATATTGCACCGGGGCTTTCATTAGGTCCCGGAAATTTTGTTTTTTGAAGCACTGAGCTTGGGCTGGAAACGGAAATTGCCTTCCGGATCAAGATAGGCATAAAAAATGTCTTTCGGATTGTCCCAACCGTTTTCTTTAAGCTTGCCAAGAAGCCAGTTCACGTCAAGTCTGGCCAGCTTCAGGTTATGGTTAATTACCACGCCGTCGATTATCAGGTCAAGGGAAAGACCTTCATATTTTGTTTCTATTCCCATATCAGCAGGGGTAAGCGGTCTTTTCTGCGATTTCAGTACAACACTTAACTGACCGTTTGTTTCAAGAACGGCATACTCAACGTCCGCTATATTCTGCACGTTCAGGATCCTGAGCTGTTCCAGGAGATCATTGATCGTATATAATTCCTTTTTCAAGTTGTGTTCAAGGAGTTTGCCGTTTTTTACAACTATCCTTGGCCGCCCGCATATCAGGGTTCTGGCGGCAATGCTCTTGACCGACAGTATCGACAGCAGGATTTGGCAAACAATCAGTATACCTATTGAGATAATACCGTGCCATACGTTTCTGTCCTCTTCAGCAAGAGGAAAAGCCGCAAGTTCGGAGATCATGATTGCAATAGCCAGTTCAAAGGGCTGCAGTTCGCCGATCATCCTCTTGCCCATGAGCCGCATTGCTATAACTACCACCAGGTACATTAAGGCTGTTTTCCAGACAATACCTAACAGCATGTACTCCCTCCTGATTCGCTTGTTTTATTATCTTTCCAATCTGTGCGGATTTATATTCAGGAGGGAAACATGGACACTTATTACTGTTTTTTCAGAAGTTCGTCAAGGGTGGGGCATTCCTCCCTCAGCAGAGAGAACAGGTCAAGATCATGGTACCTGCCGTTGTGAAACGTAGCCCGGCGCATTGTCCCTTCGTAAGTAAAGCCGCAGCGCTCTGCAACCTTACGGCTGCCAAGGTTATCTTTCATGCAGTTTACCTGTATGCGGTTTATCGGGTAACAGGCAAAGAGGTATGCGCAGAAAAGCAGCAAAGCTTCGGACATATAGCCTTTACCGGAATATGACGGATGAAACAGTTCGTAACCTACTTCATAACCCGACTGGTAGTCAAGACCTTTGAAATAAAGCAATTCGCCCAGGTATATTTCGTTGTCCGGATCCATTATGAGCATTCGCCCTTCATGTGGCCCCCACAACCCGGTCTTGTAAAACTCATTCTTGAAATCCCTTTCGGACGGAATAACCAGGTGCCAGTAAGGACCTTTATTATTGATGTCACAAATCAGGTCATAGACAACATCCAGTTCATGTTCGCGAATTGTTCTCAGTAAAACCTTTTTGCCCTTTATCATTTCGTTTTCCCTCTTTTTTGTCCTGCAATGTTATTTTAACGAAAATATTATACTTTATTATTACCCCGAATACCATTCAAAGGAACGCTCCTTCCGGAATGTTTATGCTTATTGCGTATGCTTGCGTTATTCTGCTTCATGCTGTAATATTATTACATCGGGCAGGGCTGTACATTTATTCAGCGGAAAAACCAGTTGAACTTACGGAGGGAACGAAATGTATTACCTCGGAATAGATTTGGGAGGAACGAATATTGCAGCAGGAATTGTAAGCGAGAGTATGGAAATAATCGTAAAGGGCAGCGTACCGACCAAAAGAGAGGCCGATTACACCGAAATAATCAAAGACATGGCTGAGCTTGGAAAGAAGCTTATTGCAGATGCTGGGTTAACCACCGGTGATATCGGGTACATAGGAATCGGGAGCCCGGGAGTATGCGACAGGAAAAACGGGATCCTTCTTTATGCCAATAACATTAAATTCAATGATGTGCCTATGGCAAAGGAAATGCAGGAACATATACCGCTTCCGGTTTACCTGGAAAACGATGCCAACTGCGCGGCATTGGGTGAAAGCGTTGCGGGAGCCGCAAGAGATGTGTCTGATTCGGTCACGGTAACCCTTGGCACAGGCATAGGAGGAGGTATTGTCATAAACAGGCGCATATTTGGCGGTTTTAACGGAATGGCGGGGGAAATCGGCCATTCACTGCTTGTCTTTGACGGGGAACCCTGTACTTGCGGAAGAAGAGGATGCTGGGAAGCGTATGCGTCAGCTACTGCACTTATTAGACAAACAAGAATTGCTGCGGTTAATAACCCAGATTCTGAGATTAACAGGCTTGTTAACGGAAATCTCGATTTGATTAATGCCAAGACGGCATTCGATGCAATGCGCCTGGGTGACAGAACTGGAACCGAAGTTGTTGAAAACTATATCAGATACCTCGGGGAAGGAATTGCAAATATCATTGTTATTCTTCAGCCTGAGAAGGTGGTTATAGGCGGAGGAATAAGCAAGGAAGGGGAAACGCTACTTGAGCCGCTGAGAAAGGTTGTAAAGGAGAATCTTTACTACAAAAAGGACAATGTTCCTCAGGCACAGATAGTGAAGGCCGAGCTTGGCAATGACGCCGGAATAATCGGTGCGGCAATGCTGGGACTGCAGGGAAAGATATGAAAGGTTGATTCTTTGTGGCTTTACGAAGGATTAAGCTGGTAATAGAGTACGACGGAACTTTTTTTCACGGATGGCAGATTCAAAAAAATCTGCCATCGGTGCAGGGAGAGATTGAAAAAGCCATTTTAAGGATAACAGGAGAAAAAGTAACAGTAACCGGCTCAGGGCGAACGGATGCAGGCGTTCATGCATACGGACAGGTAGCCCATTTCGACACCGAATCAAGGATACCTGCGGAGAAATTCGCCATAGTGCTTAATACTGTATTACCTCCCAGCGTTGCAGTGATATCCTCGCAGGAAGTTTCCTCCGATTTTCATGCAAGGTTTTCTGCAGTGAAAAAGACGTACAAATACAAGGTACTGAACAGACCGATGCGTTCACCGATAATGGATAAACGGGCATGGCATGTGCCCGTGTCTCTTGATATGGAAAGAATGAACAAGGCTGCGGCTTATTTTCTCGGACTTCACGATTTTTCCGCATTCTGTGCAAGCGGGCACAGTGTGACCGATTTTGTACGTTATATTTATGCCTCCGAATGGTCCGAGGAGGACGGATGCCTTGTTTATACCGTGACAGGAAACGGTTTTCTTTACAACATGGTTCGCATCATGACGGGAACATTGGTGGAAGTGGGTATGAATAAAAGAGCCCCCGAAAGCATACCCGAACTGCTGGATAAGAAAAACAGAAGGCAGGCCGGAATAACGGCACCCCCTCATGGGCTTTATCTTTGGGAAGTTTTTTATGATAAAAATTTTCCGGGAAATAAACCCGAACCGGAAAGATTTGTCAGGAGTGAAGAAGAATGAAATTAACAGGTAGAATATACAGGGGAAAAGTATTGCTTATGCAGGATGAGTCTGAACTGACCGGAGAAGGCAGGTTCCAGAAGCAACTGGAACAGTCTCTTGTGGAACTTTGCAGGAAAATGGGAATATCCGTTCCGATGTGGCTTGGAAAAAATACGCGGGAATTTTCCCGGTTCAGATGGACAACATTTCAGAATGATCAGTTCTTTGAACCCGTGAATTTTGACAGGTTTGAAATACGTCTTGAGGATTATTGAGTCCATTTCTGATTTGCTTATAAAAAAATTGTCATATAAAATTTCTAAATTTAGTAATTTACTTTTCCATTATTTTTGTTATAATTGACTATGAACAGTTCATAATACGACCAAAATGATAACAGTTTGGTGCAATTCTTATGGTGTTTTTATTCTGTGTTTTAAGAAATGCTTGTACGAAGAGTTTTAGCCTGGAAGCATATTAGTTCTGCTACACAGCAAAAGCGATTCAGCATTTTTAACCTCTGGCAATTAATATTTTATGCTCGGATTTATTAAATATTTAAATATATATTAATAAGGAGGTTGATTTATGCTGAGAGGAGGTAAACTTAAAAGGGCATTGGCGGTACTGATGGTTATGGCAATTACCGTTATGTACCTGCCGATGAACGCTGTGTTTGCTGAAACCACGGACCAAAAAGATGAGGAAATCATTTATTATGAGTCCTTCAAAGATGGTCCGGGTCTGGCAAAACCGGCCGGTAACGCTAGTTTGGAACATGTTACCGAGGTATATTTCGACGGCAATGAAGACGGAGCAGCAGTATTTGCAAGCGAAAGACAAAACAACTGGGATGGGGTGGACTTTTTCTTTAAAGATCTTGAACTGGAAGACGGAAAGACCTATTCTGTGACTGTAACAGGCTGTGTATACGGTGACTTCGAAATTCCTGCCGGAGCACAAGTGTATCTTCAGACAACTCAGGCAGGTTATCCCTTGCTTAGTGCTGCTAATATGGAAGCAGGAAAAGCATTTAAATTAACAGGAGAATTTACCGCAGATAATAACGAAGATGCAAGGATCCGCGTTCAGTCAAATGAAATTGGAAAAACCGTTCCTTTCTACATCGGAGAAATAACTGTTACTGCCGAGAAAGAGACTCCGGTTGAAAGAGAAGTTTATCATGAGACGTTCAAGGACGGTAAGGGTGTAGCACAACAGTCAGGTGGCGTGGTTCTGACACATGTTACCGGCAAATATTTTGAAGGCAATGAGGACGGAGGAGCATTATATTTAAGCAACAGAAGCAACAACTGGGATGCTGCAGATTTTCCTTTCAGCAGCATTGGTTTGGAAAATGGTAAAGAATATAATGTTACTGTAATAGGATATGTGGATGATAATGTAGAAGTCCCTTATGGGGCTGCGGCAGTTCTTCAGACCGTTGACAGTTATGGATGGTATGGTGCAGCTAAGTTCGAAGCGGGCAAAAGTTTTATACTTACCGGGAAAATAAAGGTTGATACCAGTAAAGACAAGGCTATTCGTGTACAAAGCAATAATGAAGGCGCAAGTGTTCCTTTCTATATAGGAGATATACGTATAACAACAATGGAGTATCCTGGCGGCACAGAACCGACTCCGACACCTACACCAACTCCCTCGCAGCCTGCAGAACCGTTTACACCCATTGACTTTGAAGACGGTGAGTTAAACGGATTCTCTGGAAGAGCGGGGACTGAAAAGCTGACCGTAACCGGTGAAGCAAACCATACCGAAGACGGTAATTACTCCCTTAAGGTTGAAGGCAGAACTCAATCATGGCATGGACCTCAGTTAAGAGTGGAGAAATATATTGAGCTCGGCGGACAATACCATGTATCGGCATGGGTTAAACTGATAGAACCGCAGAGCGCTACATTGGTACTGTCGACCCAGGTAGGCTCCGGCGGCAGCGCAAGTTATCATAACATTCAGTCAAAACCTGTCACTGTCGAAGATGGATGGGTATTGCTGGAAGGAACATTTACTTACAACGACAAAGGCGGCGATTATGTAACAATATATGTGGAAAGCGTGAATGATGGTACTTCATTCCCTTCATTCTACATAGATGATATTAACTTCGTAAAAACCGGTTCTGTACCCGTACAACCGATAGAAATTGAAAAAGATCTGAAACCGATAAAAGACGCTTACACGGATCATTTCCTGATCGGAACCGCCATTAATCTTCGTGATCTTGACGGCGTAAGGCGTGAACTTCTTACAATGCATTTCAACAGCGTAACCGCTGAAAATGCAATGAAACCCGAGTCCCTGCAGCCACGAAAAGGTGAGTTCACGTTTGACGCTGCAGATGCGCTTGTAGATGGAGCGATAGCAGCGGGGATGCAGGTACATGGTCATACGCTGGTATGGCATGCGCAGACGCCGAGCTGGATGTATTCTAATGCAGACGGTACACCGCTGAACAGGGATGAAGCCATTGAAAACGTATCAAAACACATAGAAACGGTAATAGAACATTTCGGAGACAGGGTAATTTCATGGGATGTCCTGAACGAGGCAATGAGCGATAATCCGCCCAATCCGGACGACTGGAGGGCATCACTGCGCAGAAGCCCATGGTATGATGCGATAGGACCTGATTACATTGAACTGGTATTCCGTACCGCAAGGGATGTGGTTGACCGGAACGGATGGGATATCAAGCTGTATTACAATGACTATAACCTGGACAATCAGAA
>ENA-UPAD01000279-UPAD01000279.1-bioreactor-metagenome-genome-assembly--contig:-NODE-279-length-76751-cov-128.664272_pt1 | contig 76751 bp, 61 predicted proteins | sample MGYA00238179_ERZ772710 | MGnify/ENA primary metagenome ERZ772710 (study PRJEB29004, sample SAMN07631245) | bioreactor metagenome | isolation source: Switchgrass digestor | place: USA: Dartmouth...
GCATTCTTGCTGCATTTTTGGAAAGTGTGAAATAGCCTAAAAACTTCATGTTGAGTGCGTTACATTGATGTCAAGGGTAAAAGAGTAAGTGTGTGAAAAGTCCAGTAATACGGGCTTTTCGAGATTTGAGAGTATATATGCGATGTGCAAAAATTGTGAAAATATCACTTCACGGAAAACAAGGCCAAAGGGCTGTTTTGATAGTCAAGTGGTCAGGTTAGATGTCAGTGCTTGGCGAGTGGTCAGGTTAGATGTCAGCGTTCGTGAGTGGTCGGGTTAGATGTTTTTTCGGACTTTTTTGAGGGTCAATTGAAAAAGTATATTCCAGTTTGTTGACTATAAAAACAATCCGCAACGCATCATCGAGGGCAGTTATGATAAAAATGGTCTGCCGGAAGATTTTGCGGATTTTGCAGAAACTGTATTTGATTTCATTCGTTTTTATGGTTTAGGAGAAATACTTGATCCATCTGTGTATGGAAAAGTGAAGCGCAGGACTACAGATTATATATATTGCAGCGTGGTCTTTGATGAAGGGCAGAAATCGTATTATTATCTGACGGAAGATGACAGTATTGAGGTTGGTGATTTTGTTCTCGTTCCAGTGGGTAAGGATAATCACGAGGCGGTTGTAGAGGTAGTGAATATCGAATATTTTAGTGAAGAGAATATACCACTGCCTATTGAAAAAACCAAGAAAATTATCCGCAAGTGTAAGGATGAGGATTTTGAGTTACATACTGAGTAAGTGGAAACTTTTAATTTTTTTTATTTGATAGAATGATAAAGAATTATTATATTGTGAACATGATTATGAAAAAAGGTGAAAGTTGAATTTGACAGAGGTGGTCATGCTATGAAAAGATTTGGAATTCAAATGATAGACCACTCCGTTTCATCGGACTGGTGGAAAACAATTATCAAGCATTTTTTCAAAGTCGGCGACAACTTTGAAATACGGTGTTGGAAAGAGGAAACTGAAGAAATTTTGCAAGCACAACATTACGGCACAGCAACAGATGAAGGTAACGAAATATCTATAAAAGGCGTGCTTACGGATAAATTGCTATTGGAACTAATGACGGATAATCCATCAGATAAAGATATCTATAATAAAATGACAAAGTATTTTACCATAAATGTAAAAAATGAACTTTGTGATATTTGCAGTGCTCACTACGGAACAGAGATGTATATAACAATTTACTCTGACAAGGACATATTGTTTTTTGAACAGGTAATGAGTAAATACTCCGACGATTATTTTAGCATCGGAGAATGGTAACGATAAGGCAATTTGAATTTGTGAAAGAGGGTGATTGTATGAGTGTTTGCAGATTTATCGCATCCGATTTTCCTTTGACAGAATTTGCATCATCACAGGATTATCCCATTGAGATTAATGTTGACAACGGCACGATTTTCGACGGCGGTGCTGATGATAACTATTATCTAATACCCTTTTTGAATGTCGTAGACTATACCGATAAAAAATATGGTGTTTATCTTGAATGGGACTATACTAATGGCAGAGCAAATCAAATCATCGAATACATAAAAACTGCCCTACAAAAATCAGATGTTATTGAATTCTGGCATGTTTGGTTAATGGATTATTATGAATTTGAGGACAGACCTTTCATTCACAGAAAGGCAATCTCCGTTTACGAACTGACCACAGAGCATATCAAAGAGATTGATCATGCTGTAATCTGGAATACTCCCGATAAAATGTATCCAGAAAGGCCATCGTTCTATTGTTTAACAATAGCACGATAACAACTGACAAATTCCAGTTTTGGATATGTTCCCATAAACGCAAAGGGGCATAAAATGGGAAAAATGTGATAAAGACATACTTCCTATCCTCTCGAGCCACGTCGAGTGCGTGGCACTACTGATAAAAGAAAAACTTTGAGCATTCCAGCAAAGGGCAAACCCGAGTCAAAGCGCTACAATGAAAAGGCTTTAAAGATTAGATTGCAAATTACGCGATGTATTGGTATAGGAGCAAAACATTAGATTATTCTCATGGGCAGGAGATAAACCATGCATTTTAGGCAAGTAACGTTGATGGTCGACAAACTCGAAGGATTTATTGAGTTTGTAAGAATTTACCATTAGGCAAGTCCACAGCTTTTTTGAAATTATTTCCCCCTTAACAAAAATGGCTGACGTGTATGGCCTTTGCTTTGTTTACAGTGTCTACAGGTTTGCTCCTATTTGCTCTTGCACAGATAATACCTACACAAAAGTAAACTAAAGCACACGACCAATTGCCATAAATTCAAGGCAAAAAAGAACTCTTCCCATGCAAAAAAACATCTCATATGACGCGATTATCAACTCACTCTATATAGAACTGCAATAACTGTAAATATTGAATCAATATTTATTCAAGAAAAATGAGCTAATGGTTCTGCTAAAGCATAGGTAATTGCTGCCGCTTTTATGTTTGTTTTCAGGGTATTCTTTGCTATAATATAATCCGGTGCAAAGGAGAAACTTGGACGATATTTATCCTCTATATAAGAGAAAACAAATTCTCCAAGAAATCGTTCTTAAAATGAGCGTATCAAGAATTTCACGTACTCCAGCCTAAATAAGCCTACGATCCCTGTCTACAAACCTTGAAGCCCTTTTGCACTGAGTTTTCACAGTAAGGAGGTAAGTCATATGTGTTGTACATATGCGCAGAGAAAATCAAGAGAACAAGATAAGCAACTGAGGAGGTACATAAGATGAAAGTAAATGGAAACCCTGAAGGCATAAGCGAGCTTATTAAAGCGTTGCTCGCTGTGCAACATGAAGTCAAAAATCCAATTGCGACCAGTGAGAACCCATATTTCAAATCTAAATACGCACCACTGGACCAAATTGTCGATCTACTCCGCCCTTTACTCACAAAAAATGGTTTGATAATGGCGCAAGAAGTTTTATCCAACAGTTCGCAAGAAATCTCTATTGTTACTTACCTGTTTCACACGAATGGATGCTGGTTAGAGTTTGGACCTGTGACGGCTAATCCTCAAAGAACACGTGTTCAGGTAGGCGTTGATGAAGAGAGAAAACCTATTTACGAGACAACCGATGAGGTATCCGTACAAACGATTGGTAGTACTATATCTTACTTGAGAAGGTATGCTCTTTTGTCGCTATTCAATATGGCAGCAACCTCTGAAGATGATGATGCAGAAAGCACAATGCCAGAACATCAAACTGTATCTAACGCACTTCTCATAGCCAACCCTAAAAGGATTTCTTTTGTGCTTACCCTTGCAAAAGAAGTTGGCTTAAACGAAGAACAGATTAGAACAATGGTGGAAAAGAAATACAACGTCCCACTGGATAAGCTGAATAACGAGCAAGTTGATGCACTGATAAACTACCTACGTAGCAAGAAACAAGAGCGAAGCTTGTAGAATACACTTTCTTACCATGTCAACATAAAGAGGAGGACCGCTCCGTAAAAAGTGTGGTCCTCCCCATTTATTACTACTACAGGTTTTCTTCTGTTTCTCTTACCAGTTCGCTTATGAGTTCATCCACATGAACAATTTTGTCTACTCTGTAGACATTTTCTCCACAGAAAGCGAAACCTTCGTCTAAATTGCCCTTTTGCGCGTTTATCAAAGCTTGAGAAATGCAGTAAGGTGCTTTTTTGGGATCACACGTCTTTAGGCAATTGTATCGGCACATGTCCGGCTTCTTTGCGTTGTTCTCAACATCAATAAGGAATTGATTTCTTATGGCTCTCCCTGGCATACCCACGGGGCTCTTTATGATTACCACATCTTCCTTTTTCGCATTTATGTAAGCCTGCTTGAACTCCATTGCCGCATCACATTCATAGGTCGCCACAAACCGCGTCGCCATCTGCACTCCACTAGCACCAAGCTTTATGAACTTAGCAATGTCTTTGCCATCAAAAATGCCACCAGCTGCAATTATAGGTATTTTCTTACCATACTGTTCTTCAAAGGGCTTCACAGTTTCAATGACCTGCGGAACAATGTCCTCAAGCTTGTAATTGTCCATGTTAGCCAACTCTTCCAATTTAAAACCGAGGTGTCCACCTGCTTTTGGCCCTTCCACAATGATGGCGTCTGGTATGTAGTTATGCTTTTGAATCCACGATTTGCAGATGGTCGCTGCCCCACGAGCAGAAGAAACAATGGGCACAGCCTTTGTGTGGGTGCCCTTTACAAACTCCGGTAAACTTAGGGGAAGTCCAGCACCAGAAATAATAAGGTCTGCACCTTCCTCCACGGCAGTTGCTACAAGATCCTCATACTCCGTCACAGCCACCAATATGTTTACACCAATGATGCCCTTCGGTGAAAGCTCCCTAGCCCTTCTTATTTCATGCCTTAGTGCTTCAATGTTACCCTTTCTAATGTTAGGACCCCACTTAGGGTCGCTAAGAGACAGATGCAAACCGGATATGACTCCAATGCCACCAGCATTAGCCACAGCAGATGCCAAGCCCGACATTGATATCCCTACACCCATTCCACCTTGAATTATGGGCACTTTTGCTTCCAAATCTCCTATTTTAAGAGATGGCAATTTCAAGTTTTTCCTCCTGCCTTCTTATGAAATATCTACGTTGTTCATCATAGCATAAGTCCAAGAACTTGCTGCAAGTATCAGAGAGTAGCAGGTTTAACCTAAAACAACAGATAGCAATGGAGCACCTTACACGACGATTCTCAATGTATGCTTACTATGTAAGGGAGGCGAAGTCAAGTGAAAGCTGCGCTTGTGGTAAACGAAGTAACTGCGAACTTGGATGCAAACTACGAAAAAGTGCTAAGTTGCATTGATGAATGTGCACAAAATGGCGCTCAACTAATTGTTTTCGGTGAGGCAGCCATCACTGGACTTATCAATAATGATGAGCCAACACATGACTTTCCTTTGGCTTCCCCAGTGCCCGGACCAATAACTGATACTCTCTGCAAAAGGGCCACAGAACTTAACGTCCACATAGCTACTGGCATATTGGAGTCAGATGGCTCCAAACTTTATGACTCTGCAATCCTCATCTCCCCTCCTGAAGGTATCGTGCTTAAATACAGGCGCATGAGCCCAGGATGGCACGGAGGGAGGGCAGATCCAAAGATTTACTGTGAAGGCACGGAAGTCGGTAAATGCAATACGCCTTTAGGCTCCTTTGCTTTTCTCATATGCGGAGACCTGTTCGATGAACACATAAGAGCTGAGGTGTGCAAGCTTCACCCGGACTGGCTGCTACACCTCATGGCACGCTCCTTGGAAGACGGTTCATTTGATCAAGCACAGTGGGATAAAGAAAAGTTCGAATACGTTGAGCAGGTCAAAGCGTGCGGCATTACCACATTGATGGTGAATTACCTTGCCTCGGCGGAGCTAGAGGACAAGAACTTTGGTGGAGCGATGGTAGTACTGCCAAGCGGGCAAATCCTTTCAGAGCTGCCCATAGGCAAAGAAGGAATACTCTACGTGGACCTGTGAGCAGTTTCTTGTTCAGCCGATCAGCGCCAGAAAACCATATAAAGTTGCTACCAATTTCACCACAATCAACTAAAGTGCCTCGTCAATAACAGCTATGAGGGTCATAATGTGTATGTGGCTTAATCGTTTTGTGCAAAAGCTCATAGAGAGAAGGTGGACATATTGGCAGGTAAAAGCTACAGCTACATAGTGTTGGTTACATTAATTGTTTTCTTATCTTTGGGGGCAGCTAGCTCCATTCTGCAAAACCACTTTGCAGATAAAATGGCTCAAGGCTATTTAATGGAATACTGTTTATCCACGGCAATTGTTCAGGTGCTTCTTTCTTTGCTTGTCATGTGGATCATGAAAAGGAACAATCTGTTCTATAAAAACGAGTTTACCAGTAAGAGCTTGTGGAAAGGGCTTAAGCTCGGCTGGCTTGCTTATATATTCGCCGTTTTACTATTCTCCCTGAACTACATGGGGCAAGATAAAACCCTATTCATTACTCCTAACCCTTTGTATGTACTCATAGTGCTTTTTTCTGCGCTGGCTACAGGTTTTCTTGAGGAGATACTGGTTCGTGGATTTGTGCTAAACGCCATAAATGTAAAGCTGCTTAATGTTAAAGATGGAACAAAGAAAGCCATGCTATGGTCTTCAATGATCTTTGCATTAGCTCATTTCTTCAACCTTGTTATGAACCCCAACTTTCTTCCTGTTTTGGCTAACGTCATACAAGCTTTTATGCTTGGTTTATACCTAGCTGCCATATATGTTCTTAGTGAAAACTTATTAGCCCCTTCCATCATCCATGGGCTCATAGATTTTGCATCCTTCATTTTCTACGCTATTCTTTCGCCTGAAGCACTTTCAAAAATGATGAGCGGGACGCAAGCAGCAGTAAGTAGCGGCCAAATTCTTGTCACGTTTTTTGTCCAAATTGCGATAACTGTGCCATTTCTCATAGCTGCGCTCCTGATGATGAAGAACGTTAAACAAAAGGTACCAAAAGAAGTAATTTAGACGAACATATAAGGCGGTTTACTTGGCCTAAAGCGACCAAGCACTTAACAGCAATTACCAAGTTTTTAAAAGGGGGGCATTACCATGCACATGAGAAGAATTGAACCGTTCGAAAAGCATGCAAAGGAATACGACGTCTGGTTTGATGAAAATGAGCTCGTGTACCTTAGTGAACTGGAAGCTGTAAGAAGCATGATCCCTGTGGACGGCACAGGCATTGAAATTGGTGTGGGCACTGGCAGGTTTGCAGCGCCCTTAGGCATAAAGCTGGGGCTGGAACCGTCCAAAAGCATGGCATCCTTAGCACGTCAGCGGGGCATTGAGGTAGTGGAAGGTGAAGCGGAAGCACTTCCTTTCGAAGATGGTTCTTTTGATTTTGTCCTGATGGTAACGGTCATATGCTTCCTTAATGATGTGGGAAAAGCGCTGAGGGAGGCGTACAGGGTATTAAAACCTGGAGGGTGCATTGTCATAGCTTTCATCGATAAAAACAGCCCCATAGGCAAGTTGTATGAGCAGCGCAAAAATGAGGATGTATTTTACAAAGAAGCCACATATTACTCTGTAGAAGAAGTCAGCACACTGTTGCAGCAAGCAGGTTTTAAGAACCTCTCCTTCTGCCAGACAGTGTTCCAAGAGGAGACAAAGCCTGGTGAGGTACAAAAACCACAGCCGGGTTACGGTAAAGGCTCATTTGTGGTAGTAAGGGCAAAGAAATAATACTTGAAAGGCTCTTCCCTCTGCGAAAATAATAGGACATTAGTCGTTTGTATTCAGAGGTGATGTTTGTGGATTATAGGGGTATAGCAATGACCATTGCTGGAAGTGATTCTGGCGGTGGAGCAGGTATTGAAGCAGACTTAGCCACGTTCCTGCATTTACACGTTTTTGGGACTGTAGCGATCACTGCAGTAACCGCACAGAACAGCAAAGGGGTACATGGAGTATTTGACATTCCACCTGATGGCGTAAGGGCACAAATAGACGCCGTTTTAAAAGATTTTTCTGTGGGAGCAGTTAAAACAGGTATGCTCTCCAGAGAGGAGACTATTTCAGAAGTAGCCAAAGCTCTTAGCGAATATAATTGTAAAAAACTGGTCGTAGATCCAGTAATGGTAGCCCAAAGTGGAGATTCATTAATCTTTGGTGACGCAGTGAAAGCACTTGAGGAAAAACTACTTCCCTTAGCTTTTATAGTGACCCCAAATATACCTGAAGCACAAATACTAACTGGTATCACCATTAAGTCCTCAGAGGATATGAAAAAAGCGGCTAAGGCCATATCTAAACTAGGGCCTCAAAGTGTACTGGTAAAAGGAGGACATTTGGAAGAGAAGCAATTGGTTGACCTTTTCTATTACGAAGGCGAATTCTACACATTCACACACGAAAAAATAGATACTCTAGACCATCATGGCACAGGCTGTACGCTCTCTGCTGCCATAACAGCCGAGCTTGCAGCTAACACTGAAACAGTAGAAGCTGTTAAAAGAGCTATTGATTACACCAGGCTAGGAATTGAACACAGGTTTAAGGGAGGAAAAGGTTATGGCTGTGTAGGTCACATTTTTGACATTGACTGGTTACGAGAAGACTAGTTTTTCTGCCTAAAAAGGAGGAATTGTAATGGTTAGTCAACCCCCTGTAAATATTAAGGAGATTTTGGAACAAGTAGTTTCTACAAAACCACTGGTTTATCACATGACAAACATGGTTGCCATGGCCGAGCAAGCACACCTAACATTAGCCATAGGTGCTTCGCCTGTTATGACGCTGTCTTCTGAAGAAGCAGCAGAAATGGTAAATATTGCTAATGCAGTCTTGATAAACATTGGTACACCCTCAAAGGAAGCTAATGAAGCCATGTTGACTGCAGCCCATACAGCAAAACGATTAGGAAAACCGGCAATTTTGGATCCGGTAGGTTATGGTGCAACAAAGCTACGTATAAACCTTGTGGAAAGACTTCTTGAAACAGGAGCCTTTAGCATTGTAAAAGGTAACGGTGGTGAAATCTCCCTACTAGCAGGTGAGCGTGCAGAAGTCAGAGGAGTAGATTCGGTGGGTTCACCACCAGCAGCCATTGCAGCGAAAACAGTAGCTCAGAAGTACAGCTGCATTGCAGCAGCTACAGGCCATGAAGATTATGTTTCAGATGGTGAAAGGGTCTATGTCCGTAGAAGCGGCCATGAATGGCTTACCAGAATCTCAGGGTCGGGTTGCTGGGCTGGTACGCTTATGGCGGCTTGCTTATCAGTGACAGAACCGCTGCCTGCTGCTATGTCAGCTCTTTCATTGATGGGTGCTGCATCTCAAATAGCTGCAGAGCAATCAGATGGACCAGGAACATTTCGCATTCGAATGTTCGATGTAATGTACCAAATTACGCAAAATCCAGACGCTTTCTCTTTCCCACAGTGGGAACTTATGGAGGTATGAAACCATGGTTACAAAGGAACAGCTCAAAGAAAAGTTAAAACTGTATGTCATATTGGATAGAAAACTGGGAAACGGCGTTCCCTTAAAACAACAAGCTCAGTTAGCCATAGCAGGTGGAGCAACGGCCATACAGTTGCGTGACAAAGAAATGAAAGGACGGGATTACTATCAAGCAGCTCTGGTGATAAAAGACGTTTGTAAAGAAAACAATGTGCTTTTCATCGTAAATGATAGGCTCGATGTGGCATTGGCTGCCGAAGCTGACGGAGTGCATTTAGGGCAAGAAGATTTACCCCTGCATGCGGCAAAAAAACTAGCACCTCCTGGATTTATTATAGGCATCTCAGCAGTAAACGTGGAACAGGCAAAGCTAGCAGAGAAAGGCGGCGCCGACTACTTGGGTGTGGGAGACGTTTTTGGTACTGCGAGCAAACCCGATGCTAAGCTAACAGGTGTTGACATGCTCAAAATGATTTGTCAAAGCACTTCTTTGCCCTGTGTTGCCATCGGAGGAATAAATGTGAACAACGCAAAAATTGTATTGGATGCTGGAGCCATAGGTATTGCTGTAATATCTGCGGTGGTTTCTCAGAAGGATATCACTGGTGCTGCTAAAGCCCTCAGAGAATTGATACCTTAACAAGGACAAAATGGCTGTTAACGTATCACGCCAAAAGAAGGCTCAACCGAAACACTAACCCTACAAATCAAATAGAATGTTATGGGGATGTACAAAGAAGGAGGTATTCTTTTATGTTTGAGAGTATCCGAAAAAGAGATGGCCGCATTGTGCCTTTTGAAGCAGAGAAAATAACAAATGCCATAGCAAAAGCCGGACAAGCTACAGGGGAATTTGACAGGGACGTTGCGCAAAGGCTAACGATAAAGGTGGTAAACGTGGCTCAAAGTGTAATCAAGGAAGAAATCCCATCGGTAGAACAAATTCAAGATATAGTAGAAGAAGTCCTCTTGGATTCTCCTTACCGCAAAACAGCCAAAGCTTACATAATTTATCGAGAAGATCATGCCAAAATGAGAGAAATCATTTCAAAAGCTAACTCCGATTTAGTGGATCAATACCTTGAACGTATTGACTGGCAGGTTAATGAAAACAGCAACATGTCATTTTCTTTGCAGGGTTTGAACAACTACATATCTTCTGAAATCAGTAAGGTTTATTGGCTTAACCGTATTTACCCGAAGGAAATCAGGCAAGCGCATCTAAACGGCGATTTTCACATACATGATTTGGGAACTCTTTCGGTTTACTGCGTTGGCTGGGATTTAATCGACCTACTCCGTTATGGATTCAAGGGCGCAGGCTCGGGAAAAGTGGAAAGCAAACCAGCTAAGCACTTCCGCAGTGCCCTGGGGCAGGTAGTAAACTTCTTCTACACACTTCAAGGAGAGGCTGCTGGAGCTCAAGCTTTTTCCAATTTTGATACGTTACTCGCCCCTTTTATTCGATACGATGGTTTGTCCTATCGCGAGGTCAAGCAAGCCATGCAAGAATTCCTTTTCAACGTTAACGTGCCCACGAGGGTGGGTTTCCAAACACCTTTTACGAACATTACTCTAGACCTCACATCACCAAAGCACTTAGCTAATCAGCCCGTCATTATAGGCGGTGAGTTTCAAGAAGCCGTCTACGGCGACTTCCAAAAGGAGATGGACATGCTTAACAGAGCTTTCTTGGAAGTCATGTTGGAGGGTGATGCTAAAGGAAGGCCTTTCACCTTTCCCATTCCTACTTACAACATTACCGAGGACTTTGACTGGGACAACGAGAATATGGAGCTTCTGTGGGAAATTACGGCAAAGTACGGCATACCCTATTTCTCCAACTTCATCAACTCCGATATGAAGCCGGAAGATGTGAGATCCATGTGCTGCCGACTGCGAATCAATACTCAGAAACTGGAAAGAAAAGGCGGAGGGTTGTTCGGAGCTAATCCGAAAACAGGAAGCATTGGTGTGGTCACTATAAATCTGCCCAGATTGGCATATTTGTGCCACAGCGAAGAGGAGTTTTTTGAGGCACTGGCAAAAACGATGGATTTAGCCAAGAACAGCCTCGAGATAAAGAGAAAGGTCTTAGAACGGTTCACAGAACAGGGACTTTATCCTTACACAAAGTTTTATCTAAAGGATATTAAGAATACGTTTGGCGGTTACTGGAAGAATCACTTCTCCACCATCGGCCTCATTGGCATGAATGAAGCTTGCCTAAATCTACTTGGAACTGATATTGGCAGTGAAAGAGGACACCGGTTCGCTTTGAAAACGCTTGATTTCATGCGTGAGAGGCTCATTCAATACCAAGAAGAAACATCTAACAACTACAACTTGGAAGCCACGCCAGCAGAGGGCACATCTTACCGATTGGCCAAAATTGATAAGGAGAAATATCCAGATATCGTCTGTGCAAACGAAGCACATTGGAAAGAAGGTGCGGAGCCTTTTTATACCAACTCCACGCAGCTACCTGTTAACTACACCGATGACATATTTGAAGCATTGGATTTACAGGATGAGCTGCAAACAAAATACACTGGTGGCACAGTGATGCACTTGTTTGTGGGAGAAAGGATCTCTGACCCACGTACGGTAAAGTTACTGGTGAAAAGAATCTGTGAGAAGTATAAACTCCCCTACTTTACTGTTACACCAACATTCAGCATATGCCCGAACCACGGTTATCTTTCAGGTGAGCATGGTAAGTGTCCAGAGTGCGGCAGTGAGACCGAGGTTTACTCGAGGGTTGTAGGCTATTTGCGACCTGTAAAGCAGTGGAATCATGGTAAGAAGGAAGAGTTTAGAATGAGAAAGACCTTCAAAGTTTAGAGGTAAACAAGAAGGACATGATTATTGGTGGATTGCAGAAATTCTCTTTGATTGATTATCCTGGAAAGATAAGCGCCATCCTCTTTACAAGAGGCTGCAATTTTCGCTGCCCGTACTGCCACAACCCAGAACTTGTAGACCCACAGCGGTATGCTGAACCATGGCAAGAAGAAGAGTTCTGGGCGTTTCTTCAAAGCAGAACACAAAAACTGGATGCCGTAGTCGTTACAGGCGGCGAGCCAACGCTACAAGAAGATCTTCAGCCATTTTTAGGAAAAATTAGGAAGAGGGGATTTCTCATAAAACTTGATACGAACGGCAGTAACCCAGATGTTCTAAAAGACTTACTTTCTGCAAACTTGGTAGATTACATTGCCATGGACATAAAGGCACCTTTGGAGAAATACTCAGAGGTGACAAAGGTGCCAATAGATAAAACAGACATTGAGAAAAGCATTGAGCTAATAAAACAATCCACTGTAGACCATGAATTTCGCACCACAATAGCGAGAAATATTCTTTCAAGAGAAGACATAGTAAACATTGCAAAAATGCTTCAAGGTGAGAAGCTGTACATCCTGCAAAGTTGCGTACCAACAAAAATACTAGACCCCTTGTTCCTTGCACAGTTTGAACCTTACACTCATGAAGAGCTTGAACAAATAGCAAATCTAATTGAAAATTACGTATTACAGTGCTTAGTACGATAAAGGGGGAGGATTAAAACACCTTTAAGTGTTAAGCATAGGAGAAGCTTTCACTTTTACCTAAAATGCTATTGTAGGTAATATTTTGCTTGAGTTAGTCTCCTTATGTGTTTTGCGTAGAAACTTACTTAATTTATAACGGTACGCACCGATAGGGTGTTAAGATTGTGCATGAATTAACGATAGCATAGGAGGATCGCGAATTGATTGAACTTACAGGAGTCACAAAGATTTATAGGAGCGGTGTAAAAGCAGTCGATAACCTGAGCCTCACAGTTCAGTCCGGTGAGCTTTTCGGCTTCATCGGTCCTAACGGGGCTGGCAAGTCTACTACTATTAAAATGATGGTTGGCCTGTTAGAACCTACTTCTGGCTCTATCAAGATTGATGGCTATGATATACGCACCCAACCACTGGAAGTGAAAAAGTCCATCGCATACGTACCTGACAACCCTGATATTTACGAAAAGCTAACTGGCATTGAATATTTGAATTTCATAGCTGATGTGTACGATGTGCCATCGCACCTGCGTCAAGAACGCCTGAATTATTTGCTAGATGCTTTTGACATGACTAATGCCATAGGTGGGCTCATAGAAGGCTATTCACACGGTATGCGGCAAAAAACCGTACTCATTGGTGCACTTCTGCATAATCCTTCAGTATGGATCTTGGACGAACCCATGGTGGGTTTGGATCCGCGCTCGGCTTTTCAACTTAAGAAGATGATGAGAGAGCACTGCGATCAGGGGCACACGGTATTTTTCTCCACGCACGTACTGGAGGTAGCAGAAAGACTTTGCGACCGCATAGGCATCATTGACAGGGGCCGCTTAGTCGCCTGTGGTACGCTTGAGGAGCTGCGTCACGGACAACGTAGCGAATCGCTTGAAGAGCTATTCCTGCAGCTAACTGATGAAGAAACATTGCAAGGTGCGCAAAGTGAACAGCAATAATAGAGCCTTGCTTTCGTTAGTCAAAACCCAGTTAAAAGTGCAGTTCAATTTGTCTGCCCTCAAATACAAGCTCTTCAAGAATAAGCGCACCTTGATGCAGACGCTTTTCCCAGTCTTGATCATGCTTTTTTTGCTGTTCCTTTTCTTTGGCTTCTTTAGTACTGCTTTCAACATAGTTATAAAAGCAGGCTTTATGGTTGGGCAGCCTGAGCTTGTATTGGTGGTAGCACTGCTTTCTGCTCAGCTGCTTGGGTTGGTCACAGGCATCTTTACCTTGATGAGCACTTTCTACTATTCTAAAGACTTGCCCATGCTTATTACGATGCCATTCAAACCTTGGCAGATAATTGCAACAAAGCTATTGGTCACACAGATTACCTTATACACTCTACTTATTCCCCTTTTGGTAGCAGGCATAGGGCTTTATGCTTACTACGTACAGGTAGGTGCGATGTACTGGATAGTTGCTGCCATTGTAACTTTGACGTCTCCCCTTCTTCCACTTTCCATAGCAGCAGTCATTGTCGTTATCTTGATGCGTTTTGTGAATCTGACAAAGAACAGAACCATATTTACTGTACTTGGTTCCTTGGTTGGCGCAGCTATTGGCATCGGTATCCAACTGTTTTCACAGCGCTTGACCACCATGGGCAATGCACCAGAGATCCTTTCGGAGCAGGCAAACATACTGAAGGCTGTTAGTGCCGCATTCCCACCTTCGCTATGGGGTGCAAAAGCTATTGCATTACCTAATGCACAGGGGCTACTGTACCTTCTCCTTTTTCTTGGTGTGTCATTTGCTGCTTTTATTTGTATGCTTGCCATATCAGAACAGGTGTTTTATAAGGCTGCCATTGCAGGTATGGAATCAACTGCACCTCAGAAGAGGCTAACACGCAAGGAAATCTCTAAGGCCTCTAATACAACAAGAAGCCATACCATGGCGCTTTTTTCTAAAGAATGGAAACTTTTCTGGCGAACGCCACTTTTCTTAAGTAATGCTTTGTCCCCTTTCATAATCTTTTTTATTGCAGTGTTTTTGCCCATGATCACATCTTCCAGCGGAGGGCAAAGCGGGAACGACTTAAGCCAGTTACTAAATGTCCCCAATGGCGATCTCATAGTGAACCTCATATTGGCCGGTATTTTGTTAATGAGCATTGCTATGAACTCCGTAAGTTACACAGCGTTTAGCAGAGAAGGACACACTTACTGGATCTCTTTAACCATACCCGTGGAAAGAAGGGAACAAGTAAATGCAAAACTTATGAACTGTGTTGCCATTGAGACTGTTTTTGCAACATTGATAACCGTAGCTTTCTCCCTGCTACTTCGTAGGTCGCTGTCGGACACAGTTATGGTGCTTGCATTGCTTGTTCCTGCCATGATTCCTCCCATCTGTGTAAACATGGCACTAGACGCTTTGATGCCTAAACTCGACTGGGTAACACCACAACAACTCTTCAAACGTGGAATCTTTACACTATTGTTTTTCCTTTTATCTCTTATACCAGTGGGTATCATGGGGGCAACTGCCATCTTCCTTCTAAACAAACAAGTGAGTGCTAACCTCATTTACGTAAGCATAATTTGTTTATCTGTAGTGATTGCAGCGGTCACCTATGAACTGCTACTCATGGCTTCCAAAAACTTTTACAAATTTCCACAGTAAAAATGTTGCATTTACTTTGTCCGGGTGTTATACTACGACAAATTGAATGTGGGTGAACGAAGTGGATAAATTAGACAAGAGCACAATGGATTTTTTCTGTTCTTTTAGTATGTCTATGATAATGTGCACCAACGCCCCGGGAGGTGCTCCGGGCGTGTAGTGCATAACACTTGCGCTCGGAGGTACCCGAAGGGGCGTTCTCTATATGCTTTTTGAGAACGCCCCTTTTTTATTTGGTCATCGCAGGAACTTACCTCTGAGCATGAACAAACCAGAAGCACCATGGCGAAAGGAGGGAAAGAAACAGTGGCAAAGGTTTATGTACCAGAAAAGGCAACCTGCATGCCTGACAAGAAGGTTTTCCTGGCGCGCGCTGGAGCGCGCTATGCGTTTCTTGTCAAAGAAAAAGACTTCATGGAACGAGCAAACAGACTGTTCTTAGAGGGCTTTTCCCACATTGATCCTGTGATCTACTACATCACCAGTGACTCACAAACGCTCCTGCCACAACTCCTGCCTAGCATATTCCAGGGAGTGAAACAAGTAACTGTTTTTCTTTCTACGCTTGGAGAAGAAATTGACAATCTAATCAGCTCATATCTGAATCGAGGTAAAACCTTTGATGCGTTCTTGCTAGATGCCTGGGCATCAGAAGCATTAGAAACCCTCAATGAAAGCTTTGATAAGGAACTGCGCCAGAAGTTTGGAGAAGGTACTATGAGGTTCTCTCCTGGTTACGGAGATGTGGATGTCCGCATGAACCAATACATTGTGAAGGAGCTGATCAGAGTGGAAAACGTAAGAGTACTAAGCAGTGGCGAAATGGCACCTCGGAAAACGACCACGTGCATGATTGGGTGGTATCAATGAACAGAAAAACATTCTTAGAACTGTTAAGTGAACGTGTTTTATTTCTTGATGGTGCCTATGGTACGGAGTTCTTCAAGCAGGGTTACAAAGGCGCGGTGGAACTGCTTAATATTGACACCCCCAAAGTGGTAGAAGATCTTCAGAAAGCGTACGCTGAGGCAGGAGCCGACGTTGTACTTACCAATACCTTCAGTGCTAACCGCCTAAAACTGCGATCCATGGGGTTGGAAGAGTACATAAGAAAAATAAATGAGAACGCTGTGAAGATTGCCCGCCACGCAGCTCCCGGCAAATTGGTACTTGGTGATATGTCTTCCACGGGCATGTTTGTAAGGCCTCTGGGCGACTTGGATTTTGAAGAAGCATACAACGTATTTCGAGAACAAGCCGCGCTGCTCATTGACGCTGGAGTAGACGGCATCATTGTGGAGACCATGTCCGACTTGAAAGAGCTAAAAGCAGCCATATTGGCCATCCGCAACGTATCAACGGATATACCGCTCATTGCCCACATGACTTTTGAAGCAGATGGTATCAGTGTTACGGGAACATCAGTGGAGATTTTTGCAACTTTGATGAACGATTTAGATGTGGACGTAGTTGGCATAAACTGCACCTTGGAACCAAAGGACATGCTTCCCGTGTTCATGCGATTAGCAGAATATTGCCACAAGCCCCTCTCTGTGGAACCCAACGCAGGCAAACCCTTGTACAACAAAGGTGTGCTTGCGTATAAAAGCACACCGGAAGAATTTGCAGTTTACATGGCAGATTTTGTGGAATTGGGAGCAAACTTGGTAGGCGGCTGCTGTGGTACTGGTCCAGACCATATAGCGCTCATGAGCAAGTATGTGGGGAAGCAAAAACCACGTCAGAGAACTGTAAGAAATGACCAGTTTTTGTCATCACGCACTGTGATAAAAACTGTAGAACCGTTTTTGGTAATCGGGGAACGCATAAACGCCAGTGGACGTAAAAAGCTACAGAAGAGCTTCCAGGATATGGACTACACAGAGATACTCAATTTGGCACGCAAGCAAGAAGAAGAGGGCTCCGCAGTTATTGACGTAAACTTGGGCATAGAAAAGCTGCTCACTCATGAACACTTTAAACAAGCCGTACTGGAATTAGATAGGGTTTCTTCTTTACCTCTTTCCTTGGACATACAAGACGCAGCCTTTTTGGAAACGGCCATGCGTGAATACGTGGGCAGGCCGCTTATCAACTCAGCTCTGGCAAGAGAAGAACACCTTAACAGTAGGCTAGCTCTGCTAAAGAAGTACGGGGGCATGCTCATTGTACTTACCATGGAGAAAGACATTCCACAGACTGCACAGGAACGCTTAAGTGTGGCAAAAAAAGCTGTAGAAATCATTAAAGCTAACGGTGTTGACCTAAAAAGGGTGTTTTTTGATCCATTAGTTTTGCCACTAGGGGCTGGCAGTGACTACCATGTAACACTAAATACCATTAAATTGCTCACGGAATCTGGCTTACAAACTTCCATAGGGCTGTCCAATTTAAGCTTTGGTCTGCCAAATAGGGAAAGTATTAATGCCGCTTTCCTGGGGCTAAGTGTGGAAAACGGACTCAGCGCCGCCATATTGAACAGCAAGGAAGCCACCACTATGAACGTTCTTCAAGGATGTCTGGCGCTGAAGGGCAAACAGCTTGGTACGACGCAGAACGCCATTGATGACGAGCTGGTAAACCTCATAGTAAAGGGGCAAAAAGATGCGTTGCTGGAGTTCACCAAGCAACAGCTAAAGGAGCATGATCCACTTTATGTGAGTCAACACATTCTGGCTGAAGCCATGCAAAAAGTGGGTGAGCTTTATGCAAAAGGCGTTATTTACCTGCCACACCTCATATTAGCAGCAGAAACAGTCCAGCCTTGTTTTGATTACCTAAACAGCCTATTGGGTGAAGCACAGGTAAAACTGGGAAAAGTACTTCTTGCCACAGTTCACGGAGATATTCATGACATTGGGAAGAACATAGTAGCCACCGTACTAAGAAGCGGTGGTTTCGATGTTTATGATGTGGGCAAAGACGTCCCAGCTCACACCATTCTTGAAGCTTGCCAAGAGTACAAGCCCGATATTGTGGGCCTGTCAGCCATGATGACCACCACCGTATCGCGAGTGAAAGAAGTGGTGGATATGCTCAAGGCGAACAACATACAAGCCTTTGTCATAGCCGGCGGAGCCTCCATGAACAGACAACTGGCAGATGAATTCGGTGTGGAGTACGCAAAAGATGCCATGGAAGCACTGCAAATCTGCAAAGCCTTCATGGAAAGAAAAGGTGGCAATGAGCCGTGAAAAGCATTGTCTTGAAATTTGGTGGTTCCACGCTGAAAAGCAAAGGTGATTTGGAAAAGATTCAAAACATTTTGCGGCTGCGTCAAACACCGTTTGTACTCGTGGTATCAGCCGTTAACGGCGTAACTAACATGCTAAAAGAGGCACTCGATAATCTAGCAACCTTGGACATCAAAGAGTTTCTTGAGAACATGGAGCGTATTTATCAGGCTTTTTTGCAAAACCCGTCCTTAGAGCTGCACCAACGAGTATTTACCATAAGGGACTTCCTTCTCGGTGCTCAGCTCATAGGTGAAGCCCCTCCATTCGTTTACGATTACGTTCTCAGTCACGGAGAACGCTGCTCTTCTCTGCTACTCACAATCCATCTTAATGACCGCGACATAACCTGCTCAGAAATGCTTCCAGAACAGTTCGGTCTCATAACTGATGGCACTTACGGGAATGCCACAGTGGACCTAAGTCAAACAGAACCCCACGTGAAACAGCATTTTGAAGAAGATCAAAATTACGTGGTCCCCGGATTTTACGGTGTTTGCGATGGCAAGGTCACCGTACTAGGTAGAGGAGGTAGCGATTACACAGCCACTTCACTTGCTTATTGCCTGAGTGCTGAAAGGGTTGAGCTGTACAAGGATGTACCTGGTTTCATGAGCTGTGACCCAAAATTCCTAAAAGAAGCAAAACCCATAAGGCAGCTCAGCTACGATGAAGCAGCAGAGCTTTCTTACTTTGGAGCCAAAATTCTTCACCATTCTGCTATTGAACCAGCTAGCAAGGGGCACATTCCCGTACACATTTACAACATGAACACATTCAATTCGCAAGAAGGACCCGACACAGTTATCTCTGCTGATTCTTGCATAACCCACGGTGTGGTAAAGAGCATTTCTTTCACTGACGATGTAGCCGTAATCCAGTTTGCCGGAGAAAATGTAGGAAGAGTACCAGGTATTTTAGGTACCATTGCATCCACTCTGGGCAACGCGAACATAAACATAAAGTCCGTTATAACTTCGCAGACCAGCATTAATGTGCTGATTTCCAAACAAGACATCGATAAATGCAAGAAAGCCACGCAGCGCATGAACATCCCTCATGTGGAAAACATTCTTTACAAGGCAGACATATCTCTTATCGCAGCTGTGGGTGACGGCTTACTTAAAAGACACAGTGTGGCAGCACGCATATTCTCTGCAGTATCCAAACAAGGAATAAATGTTGAAATGATATCAGCTGGGGCATCAAACGTAACCATTTATTTCCTTGTGCGCACAGCAGACAGGCAAAAGGCATTAAAAGCCATCCATGAAGAGTTTTTCAGTGGAGGTGAACAGAACCCATGAAGACCATTGAGGAAATCAATGCCAAAATACGCAGTGGGCAGGCTGTTGTCTTGACAGCGGAAGAAGTTGTGCAAATGGCAAAAGAATCTTCCCCCAAAGAAATTGCAGAAAAGGTGGACGTGGTGACAACTGGTACTTTTGCTCCCATGTGTTCCAGCGGTGCATTTATCAACTTTGGCCATACCACACCCCCAATGCGCATGGAAAAAATAAAACTGAGTGATGTAGAGGTTTACGGTGGTGTTGCTGCCGTAGATGGTTTCCTAGGAGCTACGCAAGAATCAGATGAGGACAAATCTTTTGGCGGAGCTCACATTATTGAAGCACTCATAAAAGGCAAAGATGTCTTCTTAGAAGCTCAGGGTAAGGGAACGGACTGCTATCCGAGGAAAGCTTTTGCAGGTTTTATTAACAAGGACATGATCAACGATTTCTTCTTGTTCAACCCGAGAAATGCTTATCAAAACTATGCAGCAGCAACCAACAGCAGTAAAAGAATACTTTACACCTACATGGGAAAACTGCTGCCCAATTTTGGGAACATGAACTACTCCACGTCAGGTGAACTGAGCCCGCTACTAAAAGACCCTAACATGCTCACCATTGGTTTGGGAACACGTATCTTTTTGTGTGGCACAGAAGGGTACGTGGTTTGGCCGGGAACTCAGTTCACTGATCAGGTGCAGGTTAATCAATGGGGCATACCCATGGGAAGTGCAAGAACACTTGCAGTTATTGGCGATGCAAAAAAGATGAATGCACGTTACCTCAGAGCTGCTTATTTCAAAAATTACGGTGTGACCCTGTTTGTGGGCATCGGCATACCCATACCCATAATAAACGATGATGTGGCTTACTTTGCCTCGCGGAGCAATGCTGAAATAACCACAGAAATCAAGGACTATGCGTTGCAAGATCACCCGACCATTGGCTACATAACCTACGAAGAGCTTCGCTCAGGTTTTGCAGAGTTAAACGGCAAGAAAGTGAAAACAGCTCCCATATCAAGTTTGAACATGGCAAGAGAAATTGCAGATGTTCTGAAACACTGGATCAGCCAAGGTGCATTTTTGCTTACAGAGCCAGTGGCGTATTTTCATGAGCCACGCATAGTAAAAAAGCTTCCACAAGAACTGGAAGGAAAACCCCTTACAAAAGACGATCCCACTTGCGTGGATTGTGGCTTATGCACCTCCGTTTGTCCAACTGGCGCTTTGAAGCTTATCAACGCTAAACTTGCGTTCACAAAAGAAGCCTGTACTAAGTGCGGACTATGCAGTGACATATGCCCTGTGGGAGTGAGGCTTCCATTCGATGAACAACGCTAGGCGTTTTTACAGAAGCTGGCATAAAGGACGATTTCATAGCTTTTCTGTGGGCTACAAAGAAACTGACTTATGGATTGGCGTTGACAAAACCTATGAAGAAATGCCTGAAGCCACCCTTCAGTTCATAACCAGATTACGCCAGCAACTGGAAGATTACATAAAACAAAATCCCGTCTTTCTGACGTCCTTCAAACCAGTAAACGACCCCATTGCAGTGGGCATTGTACGAAAAATGTTAGATGCAGCAGAACTTGCCCATGTTGGGCCCATGGCTGCGGTGGCAGGAGCAGTAGCTGACCAAGTGGGGAGTTTTCTTTCTTACGAGTTCGGTTGTAGGGAAGTTATCGTGGAAAATGGTGGCGACCTATTTGTGAAAGTGCAGCAGCCCATCGTGGTTTCCATATTTGCAGGGAACTCTCCTCTTTCAGGCAGAATCGGCTTAGAAGTGCCAGCAGGGAACTATGGCATTTGCACTTCCTCTGGCACAGTAGGCCCTTCCATCAGCTTAGGCAAAGCAGACGCGGTAACAGTGGTTGCTCGCTCAGGAGCATTGGCAGACGCTTTTGCCACATATTATGGCAACCAAATAAAGCAACCCAGCGACGTTCGAAGTATTCTGAATTCTCCCCTACATCCTGAGATTGACACGCTCCTCGTCATCATAGGAAATACCATGGGCACAGTGGGAAAACACCAGCTAAGAATTCTAGAAGGGGGTGGTAATGATGAAAGTTACTGACAAAATCGAGCAGGGACGGATCATTTCCATAGAAGTCCTACCACCAAATCGAGGACACAGTGCAGAAGACATCTTTAAAGCCGTTGACGAGCTTATAACTGATTACCCCATAAGCTTCATAAACGTGACCAGACATGCAGCTGAGACCACTTATGTGGAGCTTGAAGACGGTACCATCGTGAAGGTGCCGAAGGTGAAGAGGCCTGGTACAGTAGGTTTAACAGCTGCATTGATGAAACGTTACTCAGTGGACGTAGTGCCACACGTTCTTTGCCGCGGCATGAATAAGTTTGAGCTTGAAGACTTACTCATTGACTTGCATTTGATTGGTGTGCAAAATGTGTTTGCCATCAGAGGTGAATACGAAAACGCTGAAGGGGAAAGCAAGCAAGAGAACAACAAAGACTACCACACATATGCAGTGGATTTAGTGCAGCAAATTGCGCATATGAACAAAGGACACTACCTGTATCAGAAAGAAAGCACCATGTGCACCGATTTCTGTATTGGAGTAGCTGGTTACCCAGAAAAGCATTTTGAAGCTCCCAATTTGGAGGAAGACATGAAGCACCTAAAAGAGAAAGTGGAAGCAGGGGCAAACTACATCATTACCCAAATGGTCTTCGACTTCGACGTGTACAAAGACTTTGTAGAAAGAGCCAGAAGCATCGGTATAAATGTACCCATTATTCCAGGCATAAAACCCGTGGTCAGCCTCAAATCCATTTACAGCATACCGAGAAAATTCTTCGTCAACATTCCCCACGCTTTTCTGGAAAAAATGCAAGAAGCCAAGAGCAGCAAAGAGGAGTTTGAAGTGGGCACAGCGTTCATGGCATCACTTGTTGAAAAGCTACTTTCGTGGGGAGCGCCCGGCATACACCTTTTTACCATGGGTAAAAGTAAGTCAGCCAAAGCGCTTCTCAAAGCTGTGTGGCGCTAAAGAAGAGAAAGGAGGATACAAAATACCACATGAGGAAACGAAAAGTGGCCATTTTAGGAGCAACGGGCTTAGTGGGACAACGCTTCATTCAGCTTTTGGAAAATCATCCCTATTTCCAGATAAGTACACTTGCAGCTTCTCAAAATTCCGCTGGAAAAACGTATAAAGAGGCTGTTACGTGGAGATTAAATACTGCCATGCCGGATTCCATTTCAGACATGCTAATTGAAGAGTGCAGGCCCACTTTCCATTGCGATTATGTTTTCTCCGCTCTACCGTCAAGTGCGGCGGGCCCCATAGAAGATATGTTTGTGAACGCAGGCTATACCGTGTTTTCCAATGCAGCCTGTCACCGCATGGATGCAAACGTGCCATTGGTAGTACCCGAGGTAAACTGGCAGCACCTTTCACTGACTCGTTATCAAACCACACCCGGCGTCATCATTACGAATCCAAATTGCTCCACCGTGGGCCTTGTCATAGCACTAAAGCCTGTTGCTGATTTGTTCGGTTTGGAAGAGGTTAACGTGGTCACCATGCAAGCATTGTCCGGTGCAGGTTATCCCGGCGTATCATCTTTGGATATTGTAGACAACGTAATCCCCCACATAAACGGTGAAGAACAGAAGCTAACCAGTGAACCGCTAAAAATACTGGGCAATTACAATGAACACGAAGGGGCCATCGACTTTGCGCCTTTCAAAGTTTACGCTCAGTGCAACCGCGTGCCCGTGGTAGATGGCCACCTGCTGTCAGTGTTTGTAAAAACAAAAGAAAAGGTCAGTATTACAGCCCTCATTGACGCCATCAATAAGTTCCAGCCGCTAAAGGGCTTTAACCTGCCATCAGCTCCCGAAAAGCCGTTAATTTACTTACCTCAAAGCGACGCTCCCCAACCTCGACTGCATCGTAATCTGGGTGGCGGCATGACAGTGAGCATGGGGCAGCTTGTGCAGTACTCTGAGCGCTCCCTAAGATTCCTTGCCTTGGTTCACAACACTATACGGGGTGCTGCTGGCTGTGCCATACTAAATGCCGAAATGTATGAAGCCATGAACGGGTAAGCATTATCTCTTGAAATAACTGCATCACAAAGGCATTTCCCCCACATGCCACACATTGTGGCACGTTCTACTAGAATCTGTATACGCGTATGTGTTTAGAAACTGAAAACGCATGTGCTACCTGAAAAGTCCAATTACAGCTGAAAGGTATAATTTAAGCGCATGTTCTAAATGCCAAACGTTCGGCGGTCAGAAAGCAGAGTTCCTGACGTTTTGGGGCTCAAGACTTTATCTTCTTTTCTCATGAGCTAAAGAAGTTCACCAATTTTCGCTGCCACCACACACAGACAAAGCGTCTTTTCTAGCTTTATATCTTTTTGCCCTTCTGAGTTGTTTTATAGGTTAGATACGGCTAAAGTGGTGTTATGGTGGACGAAATAAAGCTCATAGATAGGATTAAGCACGGTGACAGACGCGCGCTGGACACCCTCATAAAAGCTTATTACCAGAGCGTTTTCGCTTACTTCTACTACCACACGCAAAACCGCGAAATATCAATGGACTTAACGCAGGAGGTTTTTGTGAAGGTGGTGGCTTCCATAGAAACTTATGAGAATCGTGGTAAGTTCCGTTCGTGGCTCTTTACCATTGCCGCGAACCATCTAAGGAATCACTGGAAATATGAAAGCAGGCATGAGGAATACGAGTTCGAAGAAGAGAGCGAAAATGACATTGCTTCAAGCTGGGAAAACGTAACAGACAGCGCAGAGCTGTTAAATGCGCTGTCTAGGATTCCTACCGATCAAAGAGATTGCATCGTACTTAAGTACTACTACGGTTTTACTAGTAGGGAAATTGCAGAGATGCTCAAAGTTAAAGAGCCCACAGTTAAAGCGCGAATACGGTACGGACTTAACAAGCTTTCCATACTGCTAAAGGGGGAAGAGACAGATGGAGAAGAGAAGTAACGAAGATAAGCATATCGAGCAGCTCTTTAAAAGAGTGAATATACCGCAAATCCCAGAGCAGCAGATCGAATCTGTGGTACAAATAGCTGCTGATTATCTACCTGTGGAAAGAAAACGGATTAACCTATGGGATATCGCTATCTTGCAGCTTACCACAACATCCATTGTCTTCTGGGCTGCGTGCGCTGCGTTTATGGCAATAACCGTACTCTCTATAAGTAGCGCTAAATCCTCGCTTTCTGCAGTAGGTATTTTTGTTGCTGGGGCACCCGTTCCGTTGCTTTTAAGCTTACTAGAAGTTATGACCACTAGAACACCGGCCGTAGTAGAGCTGGAAAAAGCTTGCAAATACAACGCAAATCAACTTTACGTAGTAAAGATCATGATCGGTACAGTGTTGAACGTAGCATTATTAGCCTTAGTCACCACTTTTACATCGCAAAACTTGATCACTCCTTTAAGAATGTTCCTCACGGGCTCCACTATGATGTTCTTCATCGGTTTTTTGGCTCTATTGGTCGCAACAAAATTCGGTCAGTCCTTACCAGTAATGGGCATACTTGCAGGGTGGATTATCGCATCTGCCATGCTCTTCGAAAATAGGCACGAACTGGCTATGATGCTACTCAATATAAGACTTTTCCCGTTGCTCATCATACTTGGAGTAAGTACTATGCTGTTTATTTTTTCGCTACATGCCTTTAGCCACCAATTGACAACATTGGATTTAGGAGGTACATGTTAATGCAACTTAGAACACAAAACCTAACAAAAAACTTTGGAAATAGATGTGCCGTAGACCATGTGAGCTTAAACTTTGAACGCGGTGTATACGGTTTGCTGGGCCCTAATGGAGCCGGGAAGACCACGCTTATGCGCATGATAGTTGGCATTTTGCCACCTTCTTCAGGTAAAGTCACCCTAGATGGCGTAACCATAGGTGAACTAGGAGCCAAATACCGAGACATTCTCGGTTACATGCCCCAGGAGGTCGGTTACTACAGAGATTTCACGGCAAAGCGCTTTTTGCAGTACCTTGGGGCACTCAAAGGACTGGACCCAAAGTACGCAAACCGCAGAATAGATGAACTTCTCGATTTAGTAGGTTTAGCAGATGTGAAAAATAAGAAACTTGGTCAGTTTTCAGGAGGCATGATAAGGCGTATCGGCATAGCTCAAGCACTGCTTAACGACCCAAGAATTCTTATTCTGGACGAACCCACAGCGGGGTTAGATCCTAACGAGCGCATACGTTTTAGAAATATTCTTTCTGAGCTTTCCGAAGACCGCATCATCATTCTTTCCACACATATCGTCTCTGATGTGCAGTCCATAGCAGGCCAAGTCATTCTGCTAAAGGAAGGTAAAGTCGTAAACTGTGATACGACGGAAAACCTCCGTCACATGGTTGAAGGAAAAGTGTGGCTCGTCAATGTTAGCCACCGCGAGCTAAACGAACTCAAGCAGCGGTTCCCTATTGGCAACGTACTTCAAAAAGATGACCATTTTGAAATACGTATAGTAAGCGATTCAAAACCACTTCAAGATGCAACGCCGGCAGAACCTTCTTTAGAAGATGTCTTCGTTTATGTTTTCGGAGGCCAGGACGAATGAACCTTATCGGTGCAGAGTTCAAGAAAATTGTTTCAAAGAAGTACGTATGGATATTAGCTTTGCTGCTTGCACTTTTCTACGCGTACCTTATTCTTAACCTTGCCGACAATTTCTCTGTAGTGTACAGCAAAAGAGCGTTGCAGCCGGTGTTTCAGGAAATAATGGATGCAGCTTATGACCCGCAAGTACAAGAGTATGTTATAAAAAATGAATTTAACGTTACTTTTGACGAGCTTCAGCCGATGATCTCTCCTAAAATAACTCAAACTATTGAGCAATACCAAGGCAAAGTATATGAACGCTATGATGTAGCAAAAGAGTTAAAAGAAGAAGCAGCACTGCGCATTGAAAGCTTAGTTGAGCGAAACGTTACCTTGAATAAAATGATACAAGAACTAAAGAACGAACCAGATACACCGCTCAACAGGTATTTGCTTCAGCAGTACACAAACATGCCTAAGATGGAGCCGAATCTTACACGCTGGGATGACTGGATAGATATTAACAACTCTATGCTTCCATTACTGATAGCCTTTGTGGTGATACTTGGCGTAGCTGGTGTTTACACGGGCGAATACACCAGTAAAATGCATGGCATATTACTTACGACCAAAAATGGCAGAAGCGAATTATTTTGGAGCAAGCTAGTGGCGAGCTGTCTATTTGCTGCTTTGTGTGCAGTCATATTTCAAAGTTTTGCAGCGCTTCTTTATATGCACGTTTACGGCCTTCCCTTCAAAAACACCCCCATAAACAGCCTTACATCCTTTTACAGGATGCCTAATACCATGTGGGCTTTGCAGTTCTATTTTTGCCAGCTTGCAGGATCTCTACTGGGAGCCATCGTCTTGACGGCGGTAACATTGTGCATATCCTCCTTCTGCAGAAGTAATTTGGTTAGCTTTTTCCTTTCAAGCATCTATTTTGCCATTGGTGCCCTTTATTCTCTAAATGTTGAAGGTCAATATATTAGTTCCATGAGGACCATATTCGCTGACGTTAGCACATTCTCTCTTATGTCACTTACAGACGTTTTGGGAAACGGAAAAGTATTTATTGTTGGGAACAGTGCCATTCCCACTATAAGACTTACGTTGATTACTCAAGCAGTTATATTCGCTGTAGCTATTTTGCTCACTTATGTTTTCTACAACAGGAAGGAGATAATTGCATGAGCGCTAAAGGCGGAACCTACCAACACCTTATGATGGCTGAACTAAAAATACTACTAAACAGCCATTGGACATTGATTGTGCTTACTGTTTACGTGCTTTTTACCTGCGGCGTCTATTTTTCGTTAAACTTTAGACAAACGTGGCTACAAGTACTTGATGGAAACCTGTTTACTACAATGATAAATCTTTACTTGCCTACATTTCTCTTTATAGCTGTGATTCTCAATGCAGCGCCAATTTTTGCTGGTGACAAGAAAAACGGTATGGAAGAACTCGCAGATACCTGCTTTTATGGCAAAACTTTCAGGAAAAAAGCAAAAATAGAAGCTACCATATTTTACACAATTCTCATTACAGCAGCAGGTTTTTTGGTAACTGCCGCTATATCATTGGCAAGTAGAACACCTCTCGACCTAGCCAGTAAAGCTTTTGAAACAGCAAATCTAGATATAAGCATGAGTAATGGGACGTTTTACCTATTCTGCTTTGCCATGGTTGTACTTGGCCTAGTTGCCGTTGCATCCGCAGTAGTCCTTATTTCTTCAAGAAGCGATGATGTGATTGTGCCTTTAGCAACAGGCATACTAATTTATGGGGTAGAACTGGCGCTATATCTAAAACCACTTGTAAGAATACTGTGGGATGTAAACCTCTTGAAGCTCTTGAGGCCTTATACAATGTTAAGTGTTTCCTTGTATTTTGATTCCACCATTAAAGCCTTAGCTGCCAATGTTATCGCTTTCATTTTGTTAAGCGTAGCACTATTCTTGCTTACGTTTGCCGATGGTTCCGAGATAAGAGCAAAACGCGCTTTGTCTTCTCAAAGTAGTTAGTAGATGTACATAACAAAAACTCTTAAGGGGCTTGCCCATCTTTGCAGGCCTACTTTGTTTGTACGAGTGTATTAATAGTTTCACTGCTAAAATTCAAATAGGCAAACTTTCATTGGGAGGTATACAATGCTGGAAAACATTCTAACTGAAAAAGCGATTCGTCTTAAAGCTCAGGCTAAGGATTGGCAAGAAGCAGTGCGCATGGGCGGAGAGCTGTTGGTAAATGCAGGCTTTGCCAAACCAAGTTATATAGAGGCTATGGTAGAAACAGTAAAACAACTTGGACCTTACAGCGTCATAGCACCTGGCATTGCCATGCCACATGCAAGGCCTGAGGCCGGAGTTATCAAGCCTGGTTTAAGTTTGGTAACCTTGGCAACCCCAGTGGAGTTCGGTAACAAAGAGAACGATCCGGTGGACATTGTAGTTTCATTCTGTGCCACCGATAACACCTCTCACATACAGATGCTTGCAGAGCTTGCTCAGCTACTTGGCAGCGATGAAGCTGTAACTACGATAAGAAACGCAAAGGAGGTGAGCGAAGTAACCCAGCTGATAAAGGTTTTCCAATTCTCATAAAAAGGGGTGAAAAGTTATGGCGGCGTTTATCAATTTTCTGGTGAACAACATTTTTAACCAGGTGCCCATTTTAATCGGCATTGTAGCCATGATCGGTCTTATTCTCCAAATAAAACCTGTAGAAGAGGTATTGTTTTCTTTTCAATTGCAGTTTCCACTGTTTAGGTTAAGTTCTCTTAGACTATGAAGCTTTCATGTGCTAGCTCCTAACACTCACGATGACGCGTACAGTAGTCAAATGCGGAACACGCATAAAAACGCAACTGGAGCTGTCTTTTCCCAAACAAAAATCTGCCCTGTTACAATTTTTAAGAAAGGGAAGAAGCTTCTTGTAACAACCAAAAAACTACATGGATTTTCAATTGTAGTGTAATATTTATTTATGAATAGTGCAAAGAGATGCCCATATGCCAAACGTAATAGTATCAGGACTCTGGCCTTTAAGGAAAGAAGAAATGAATAGAGAGGCTAGAATTATCATATGAATACCCTACAACTGATAACTGTTTTGACGAGCTTTTCGGCTTTTCTGGTCTATGTTTACTTGATTTGGTTTGTACTGAATTTGAACCAGAAGGAGCTACTAAACAGGTTATGTGCCTTGGCCTTCGTCCCATTTGCAATTTGGAGCTTTGCATTCACATTCCTGCACAGCTCTACTTCGCTAAATGTAGCCAAATTATGGATGAACGTGGCTTCAATAGGTTGGTGCAGTTTTCCTGTATTTGTTTTCTGGTTTTACTCAGTTTTTTCGCATCGTGATAGACTGCTCAAAAGTAAGAGTTTTATTGCTATGTGCTTGTTCTTGGTTGCATTTTTCACTTACCAGCAATGGAATGGTAATCTAATCGTTGATCTTCTAAGACAACCATACGGGTGGTCCAGTGTTTGGGCGATTTCACCCAAGTCTATTGGCTTTTCCATGTATTACATCCTATTTGTCGTTGGCTGTATGTATTTTGCTTTGGATTTTGAACGCAGAAGTAACAGTGCGCGTGAAAAGAAACAGGCAAGAATATTCTATGTTTCAGCACTTGTTTCACTTATTTTGGGCACGATGACAGACGTCGTACTTCCTATGTTGGAAGTCGGAGCTATACCTCCCTTAGCAGATGTCTTCATTCTTATCTGGGCAGTTGGATTGGTTTATGCTGTAAAAAGGTACGGTTTTATGGGTTTGACTCCGGCCACAGCTGCTGAAGACATATTGTCCACGGTAGCCGACTCACTGATGCTAATAGGGCTGGACGGCAAAATCATCCATGCCAATAGGAAAGTTCACGACTTATTGGGATACACAGAAGAAGAACTAAAAGGAAGAGATATCGTAAGCATATTAAGTGGTATAGAAATGTCTGCAATAGTGGAATCAGGTGGAGTTTACAGTAACGAAACTACGTTTCTAACGAAGAGTGGAGAACGAATTCCGATGCTTCTTTCGGCATCTGCAGTAAAGGATCGAGAAGAAGAAGTGGTGGGAATTGTAGTAACAGCTTTGGACATAACTAGGCGGAAAGAAATGGAACAAGAACTAAGAGCCTCCGAAGAAAAATACAGAACTCTTGTTGATCATGCGCTCGTAGGTATCGGTATACACCAGGATAACAGAATCGTCTTTGCTAACCAAAGAATGACTACAATGCTTGGTTACACTCTGGAAGAATTGATAGGTTTACCTATTGCTGACTTGATTCACCCTGAAGAGCGTAGTGCAGTCCTTGCGCGTGCGCAAAGAAGACAACAGGGGTATCCCGAACCAGAGACCTATGAGATCAGATTGCTAAAGAAAGACGGTAGCTTCTTTTATGCACTCATAAGTAACGGTTTGATTGAATACAACGGCAGAGTGGCCACTCTTATTACAATCTCTGACATAACAGATACCAAAGCACGCAAAGAACTAGAAGAAGCCAACAGGGAGCTAGAAGCTTTTAGTTACTCAGTATCTCATGATCTTCGTGCGCCTCTGAGAAGCATAGATGGCTTTAGTCAAATGCTGCTGGAAGACTATGCAGATAAGTTAGACGATAAGGGCAAAGATTATCTGAGACGTATACGTGCCGCAAGTCAGCGCATGTCTCAGCTGATCAATGACCTCTTGACCTTGTCCCGCATAAGTAGAGCTGACATGCACTTCGAAGAGCTTAACTTAACAGCCATGGTTGAAGAGATTACAGCTGAACTTAGGCAAAGCCAACCCGAAAGGGATGTAGAGTTCATTATTGAACCTAACGTCAAGGCATATGGAGATTCTCATCTACTAAGGATAGTTTTGGAGAATCTCTTGAGCAACGCATGGAAATTTACTTCGAAACACAAAAGTGCCATTATAGAATTTGGTGTAAAAGAACATGACGGCAAGACGGTTTATTTTGTTAGAGACGACGGAGCAGGCTTCGATATGGCTTACGTTGACAAGCTTTTTGTTCCTTTCCAGCGCTTACATGAGCAAGATGAATTCGAAGGAACTGGTATCGGCCTTGCAACAGTGCAAAGAATCGTGCACCGTCATGGTGGCACAGTCTGGGCCGAGGGTGAAGTTGAAAAAGGTGCAACCTTTTACTTCACCCTTCGAGAATGAGGGAGGCGTTTATGCATAGAAAATTTGTTCTGCTCGTAGAGGACAACCATGATGATGTTGAGTTGACTCTGAGAGCACTTTCCAAGAGTGACACCACAGTTGAAGTAGTAGTGGCTCATGATGGCGTTGAGGCATTGGGTTTCTTATACGGAACTGGTGCTTACGGTGGACGCAATATAAATGTCATGCCCGCAGTTGTATTCCTTGACCTAAAGTTGCCGAGGATAAATGGTTTTGAAGTGCTTGAGCGTATACGCTCAGATGAACGCACAGAGCTACTTCCTGTGGTTATTCTGACTTCCTCTAACGAGGAAAAAGACTTGATCCGCAGTTATGAACTTGGGGCAAATAGTTACGTTTGTAAACCCGTGGATTTCACAGAATTCTCTAACGCCATACGCCAGTTAGGTTCATACTGGCTATTCTTAAATGAGTCGCCCATGAAGGAGAATGAGTGAATGCCTATACGACTTCGCGTGCTGTTTGTGGAAGATTCTGAAGATGATGTACTGCTAATAGTACGCGAGCTGAGACGTGCTGGATATGACGTTTCTTTCAGAAAGGTTGATACACCCGAAGAGATGAGAAATGCTTTATCAAAGGAGGAATGGGATATTATTCTTTCGGACTACGTCATGCCACATTTTACTACGGCTGAAGCGTTGACCATTCTTAAAGAAACTGAACTCGACATACCCTTTATCATTGTGTCAGGTGCAATCGGCGAGCAGACCGCCGTGGAACTTATGAAAGCAGGTGCGCACGATTTCGTCATGAAGGATAACTTAGCAAAGCTTGGACCTGTTGTTCAAAGAGAACTTAGAGATGCTGATACGCGTCGCGAACGAAGGCAAGCGCAAGAAAGACTAAAAGAATCGGAAGAAAGGTATCGCCTCCTTTTTCAGAGTTCCCCAGACTTAATCGGTCAAGTTGATTTGGACGGAAGATTCATAGCGGCCAACGTGGCCATGGTCAGAAGCTTAGGCTTTTCCTCTGAAAAGGAAGTCATCGGTAAAACCTTTCATGATCTGATGCCTCAAGATGTTGCCAATTATCGCCTAAAAATGGTCAGGAAGGCTTGTAATGAGTCCCGAACGCAAGTCTTTGAAGACCAACGCGCAGGAAGATGGTTCCACAACATCTTCGTTCCCATTAAAATCCCAGAAGAAGGTGAAATAACCGTTCAGATCATTGCTAGGGACATCACCGAAAACAAAAAAGCAAAAGAACAACTGGAGCGCTCCTTCGTGGACTTAGCGGAAACAGTTTCACGGGCAATGGTTTCCAGAGACCCATACACTGCAACTCATCAACGAAATGTTGCTGAACTCGCACGCCTCGTGGGGCAAAAAATGGGTTTGGACGAAGACAGGTTAAGAGGATTGTATATTGGTGGTCTGCTCCATGATATCGGAAAGATATCAATCCCGGAAAGCCTTCTTAATAAGCCTGGACAACTTACGGAGGAAGAGTGGAATCTAGTTCGTACCCATGCTAAGAGAGGATATGAAATACTAAAAGATGCAAATTTCCCTTGGCCAGTAGCGGAGATGGCACTTCACCACCATGAACGCCTCGATGGGTCAGGTTATCCAGACGGCCTAAGCGGTGACGCACTAAGTCTTGAAGTGCGAATCCTTAGTGTCTGTGATGTCGTTGAAGCAATGAGTGCTTATCGTCCTTACAGACCTGCAAGAAGTGTTGGAGAAATCATAAAAGAACTGCAAAATGGTAGAGGAGAAAAGTACGATGCAACCGTGGCTGACATTTTGCTGCGCATTATTAGAAAAGGAGAATTCGATCTTAGCATTCGTCCGTAGTCTTAATTTCGTTTAGAACGCACAAACCTTCTTAACATAGCGGGTTTAGATACGTGCTTTTTGTACCGGCATACACGTCAATGTGCCCGTGCTTAAATGTCATTTAATATGCTTCAAGGTTTTTTGTTTTATAGTAAGCTCTAATAAACCTTTAGGAGGTGACCTTTAATGCAGTTCGAAGTACTCGTAAGCAGAGAAAATTGTTCGGCTTCGAGAAATGTTCTTATCCCACGGAAACCCCTTGTTTCCTCAGAGGCCACGCTAAAGTGGCAATCTCCTTCTCACCTCCTTTGGCGCTGGCGCAGCGCATAGTACTTTTTTCCCATTAAAAAAGCAAAGCATTTTCTCTTTTCATAGAAAGCTTGAAACGTACTTAGAAACCTTTGTATTCTCAAGAATAGGTAAATGCTTCAGCGCTGTCCTTTTCAACGAGTTACGCATACAAGCTAGTTCTTTGGCCCATAACAACGGCTTTTCAAGAACCTTCAGTTCCACTAACACCAAGCTATCTCTGTACATGGCAAATGCACACGGTGGAACACTACATAGCCAATTAGGCTTAATTCTTTCAATAAAAGGGAGGTCTTTTACCCATGATATCCAATGAAAAGGCAAAATTCGGTAAGTTTGGAGGGCAATACGTGCCCGAGGCTGTAATGCAGGCACTCATTGAGCTGGAAAATGAATTCAACAGAGCAAAAAATGATAAGCAGTTCTTGGAAGAATACCACTACTACTTACGTGAATATGATGGACGTCCCACTCCACTTTACTATGCAGAAAATCTAACCAGAACGTTAGGTGGAGCCAAGATTTACCTAAAGAGGGAAGATCTGAACCACACGGGCGCTCACAAAATCAACAACGCATTGGGACAAGTCCTTTTAGCAAAACGCATGGGAAAGAAGCGCATCATTGCGGAAACTGGTGCTGGGCAACACGGCGTCGCCACAGCTACTGTGGCAGCATTGTTTGGCATGGAATGTGAAATCTTCATGGGAGCAGAAGACGTGCAGAGACAGCGGCTGAACGTTTTTCGCATGGAACTTCTTGGCGCAAAGCTGAGAAGCGTAACCTCTGGCAGTTCCACCCTTAAAGACGCTGTGAACGAGGCCATAAAGGACTGGGTAGAACACATCGATAACACATTCTACCTTATCGGTTCAGCAGTAGGACCACACCCCTACCCACTCATGGTCAGGGAATTTCAAAAGGTTATTGGAGTAGAAGCTCGGGAACAAATGCTTCAAAAAGAAGGGCGCCTTCCAGACTACGTGCTGGCTTGCGTGGGCGGAGGTAGCAATGCTATTGGCATTTTCTATCCGTTCGTGCAGGACACCCAAGTTGGGCTGATCGGTGTGGAGGCAGCCGGCAAAGGTCTTGACACTAACAAGCACGCAGCCACATTCAACAGAGGAACCGTGGGGATCATTCATGGCATGAAAACCTATCTGTTGCAAAGCCCAGATGGCGAAATCACAGAGCCTTATTCAGTGGCAGCAGGCCTGGATTATCCGGGTGTGGGACCCGAACACAGCTACTTAAAAGACATCGGCAGAGCCAAGTATGAGAGTGCCACGGACGAAGAAGCATTGGCAGCCTTTGAACTTCTGTCACGTGTAGAAGGCATCATTCCTGCCTTAGAAAGCTCGCATGCCTTGGCATACGCTATAAAACTGGCGCCAAAGCTGAGCAAAGATCAGATCATCATTGTGAACCTATCAGGCAGAGGAGACAAAGACGTGCAGCAAGTGGCAAAAATGAAAGGCATTGAAGAAATTTAGGTGGAAAACGAAGGAGGGCCATGTAATGGAAAACAAAAACACCAGAATACAGAAGGCTTTCGAGGAAATAAACCATGAAGGGAGAAAAGTGCTCATCGCCTATATCACGGCAGGATATCCTAGTTTACAAAGCTTAGGCCCCATCGTTAAAGCTTTAGAGGATGGTGGGGCAAACATGGTGCAAATAGGTATTCCTTTCTTGGATCCCGTGGGTGATGCTCCAGTAGTTCAAATACTTTCTAAAAGAGCCATAGAAAACGGTTTTACTGTGGAGAAGTTTTTTCAAACTCTCAGCAAGCTCAGAGAAGAAACTACTCTACCCCTCATACTCAGAGCCTACTACACTACCATATTTGGCTATGGAGAAGACAGGTTTGTGCAGGCATGCAAAGAAGCAAGCGTAGATGCGGTTGTGGTCTCCGACCTGCCACTTGAAGAAAGTGGTATCTTGAAATCAAAACTGGAAGCCATAGGCGTACCGCTGGTGCCCATAGTGGTTCCTGCGCCCCAAGAGAGAATAAAGGCTATTGTAGCCAACAGCGGTGGATTCGTCTACTTAATGATGGGACCAGCAGAAAATGAAACGGCATTCGTTAATCAGCTTAATGACTTTGCAAAGCAAGTAAAACAAATCACAAACTTACCTCTTTGCCTGGGCATTGAACTGAGAGACCCCATACTTGCTAAGAAGCTTACCAAAGGCGCAGACAACATCGACGGCATCCTAGTTGGTGATGTGCTCATGGAAACTGTGCGACACGCATGTGAAACTAATGAGTTTTGTCATTTAACGGATGAACTTGCACGAATTGTTGAGGATTTCAGCACCTCCCTCGTACTAAGAACATAGAACAAAGTTAGAGGGCAGTGGCATCAGGCAGCTGGCTTGGTATAAACTTACATAAAAGGCGGTAAAGTATGAAGCTGCTAAGCCTTTTAAAGGAGGCATGAACTGAATGGAGATAGAGTTTTTCCATGATGTACTTTGTGCCTGGTGCTATGCCCTCTCTCCACGTTTAAGGCGCTTAACAGAGGAATTTCCTGACATTAAAGTGATACATCGTGGCTTTCCCTTAGCCCCAGAGCCAAACGATATTGTCCAAATGTTTGGCAGCAAAGAAAAAGGCAAAAGAGACATACTTCAGCATTGGAAAGCTGCCAATATGAATGATGATGAACACCGCATAAACGCAGAACTCATGGAGCAAAGGGACTTTGATTACCCCTACTCAACTCCAGCTCTATTGGCGTGCAAAGCAGCTGAGCTTCAAGGTGGTCAAGCAATGCACTGGGACTACTTCGACAAAGTTCAAGAAGCACATCTCACACTGTGCAGAAACATTGCTGATTTTGATGTTCTTACCGACATTGCCAGAGAACTCAGCTTGGATGTGGAAAAGTTTAGTGCTGACTTAAGAGGCGAGCAGGTTAAATACTTGCTGCGTCTTGACATAGACCGAGCCTTGGAGCTTGGTGTGGAAGCAACCCCCACCTTAGTAGCAAATGATGGCATGCTCACAGGTGCAGTACCTTACGACAGCTTGAAGCGCTGGTACTTGAAAGTTCACCAGTAAAACTGAGAAATGGAGCCGACGCGAACGCAGGCATAATCTACACCCTATACACTAATTCGCTCAAAAGAGAGAAACCATAAAAACAGAAAGAAGGTCGGGTATTAATGAAGAGTGTTGTGAGTCAAATGAGGAATATTTCTACCTTTTCCATTGTGGCGAGAGATCCCAAAACAGGTGAACTGGGCATTGCAGTGCAGTCAAAGTTTTTAGCTGTTGGAGCAGTAGTCCCATGGGCTAAAGCTGGGGTTGGAGCCATAGCTACACAGGCTGCTGCAAATCTCGATTACGGTGAACTTGGACTAAAGCTACTTAAGAAGGGTTACTCTCCCCAAGCTGTTTTAGATGCACTGCTGGCGCTGGATGATGGCAGAGAAGACCGCCAAGTAGGCATTGTCGATGCAAATGGTAATTCTGTTACTTACACAGGTAAGAATTGCTTCCCTTGGGCAGGGGGCATAGCTGGACAGGATTTTGCATGTCAAGGTAACATTCTGGTTAGTGAGGCAACGGTCGATGCGCTAAAAGAGACATTCCTAAAAACAGAAGGGCCATTGGCAAAGAGATTGGTAGCTGCATTGGACACTGCTCAGGATGCTGGGGGAGACAGGAGGGGTCGTCAATCAGCAGCGCTTCTCGTAGTCAAAGAAAAAGGTAGTTATGGAGGTTACAACGATCGTTACATAGATCTTAGGGTGGATGATCATCCTGAGCCGATCAAGGAACTCATCAGGCTTTTGGATCTTTACAATATGTATTTCAGCAAGACTACCGAGGAAGAGAAAGTGAAGGTGACGCCAGAAATAGTTTCGAGGATGCAGGAAGCTCTGAGGAACCTGGGTTATTACAATGGCCCTGTTAGCGGCGCTTTTGATGAAAAGACAAAGAACGCATATAAGAACTTCTGCGAATTTGAAAACTTTGAGGAACGTTTGTGCGAAGGCAACTTCGTTGACAAAAGAGTCATAGAGTTCTTGCTTGATAAGGGGAAGGCATAGATTTCTCATACGGCCGCAGTGATTAAGTAAGTGGTTGTCCCTTCAAGTGAGCCACTAAAGAAGGCTGTGGACTAAGCTCGTCCAATGCAAAAAAGATGAAGTCTACAGCCTTCTTTTTATGAAAAACAAAAAGTTTCTTTGTCTTTGTTCAAAGAATATTTTTAAGTGTTACTATTAGAGTAGCTAAAGTTTGTAGGGAGGTTGACATTATGAGTGTACTCACAGAAACGTATGTGCTACATAATGGGGTAAAAATCCCAAAAATCGGTTTCGGGACGTGGCAGATACCTAATGGAGAAGTGGCTTACAACTCAGTTTCATACGCTTTAGAAGTTGGCTACAGGCACGTGGATACAGCTTATGTCTATGGTAATGAAGAAAGCGTAGGAAAGGCCATAAGAGAATCTGGTATCCCGCGGGACCAGATTTTTGTTACTTCCAAGCTACCTGCTGATGTAAAGACCTATGATGGAACTTTCGATTATTTTGAAAGGACCCTTAGAAACCTGAACATGGATTATTTAGATTTGTACCTAATTCACTGGCCATGGCCTTGGAACGAAAAAGGTAAAGACTACAAAAAAGAGAACATAGAAGTGTGGCACGCCATGGAAGAACTGTACAAGAGTGGACGCATACGTGCCATAGGTGTCTCCAACTTTGATGTGGAATACCTTCAAGTGCTCATGGACAACTGCAGCGTAAAACCCATGGTAAACCAAATAAGGTTTTTCATAGGAAACACGCAAGAAGAAATTACCCAGTTCTGCCAGCAAAACGGCATTCTGGTTGAGGCATATTCACCTTTAGCCACAGGCAGGCTCATTGAAAACGACGCCATAAAGAAGATTGCTGACAAATACAACAAAACAGTGGCGCAGATTTGCATCAAGTATGTCATCCAGAGAAACGCTCTTCCTCTGCCTAAATCTACTACTCCAAGCCGCATAAAAGAAAATGCTGATGTGGATTTTGAAATCTCACCTGAGGATATGGAGTACCTTAACAGCTTGAAGGATACAGTGGAATAGAGAAACAAAGACCATCCTCACACTTACCTAGTGCAGCCTACCTAAATGGCAGGCTGCACGCTTTTTTTGAAATGTTAAGAAAAACACTGTGCACTTTTTTGTTCACTTAGCATTGGTTTTTCATACAGGTGGTCTGTCTTGGATATACACTATTACGTAACAAAACCAGAGCGACTTAGTACGCTAGCATAAAGCATTAGGAGGCGACGTGAAATGGGATGCGGTTGTACATATTGGGAGCAGAACTTAAAAAGGCGAGAAACGCTCTTAAGGAAGATCGTCAAGCTCTTCTAAAGAGCGACCCTTCCATTGAAACCCCCGCAGATATTAGATTCCATGCAGGCTATAGAAGTTTACGTCTTTACAGGTATGCTCACGCTTTTTACGTAGCAGGTTTTAGGAATGTATCAGCGTTTATTCACTTCATAAGCCGCGTGCTCTATGCTGTGGACATTCACCCCGCAGCTGAAATTGAACCAGGCGTAGTCATTGATCACGGTATTGGGGTTGTTATTGGAAGCACAGCCAAGGTTGGTTCGGGCACGGTGATATACCATGGTGTAACCTTGGGAGCCAAGAATATCACCACAGGCAAAAGGCATCCACAGGTGGGGAAGAATGTTTTTATTGGCGCTGGAGCCACATTGCTTGGTGCCATCAATGTGGGAGATGGCGCACGCATCGGTGCAGGAAGCGTTGTAGTGGAAGATGTGCCCCCTTACAGTACTGTGGTAGGTGTACCTGCTAAAGTAGTTAAGCAGGACTGCGTAAAGGAGGTAGTAGCATGATAGGCATTGTGGAAACTCCTTTGGTATGTATTGAGCCATATGGTATATACGCAAAGCTGGAACGCTTTAACCCCACAGGCAGTATAAAAGACCGGCCAGCTTATTTCATGCTCATGCATGCTCTCAAAGAAAACTTGATACAACCAGGAGGTACCCTGGTAGAACCAACTTCAGGCAATACAGGGATCTCGCTGGCTGCCTTGGGTTCACAGGTTGGCATAAAAGTCATACTCACCATGCCAGCTTCAGTTACCCCTGAGCGGGTAAAACTAGCCCAAAGTTACGGAGCTGAAGTTATCCTAACACCCGCTGAAAAGGGCATTCCAGGTACCATAGAAAAAGCCAAACAGCTTCAGGAGCAGCACCACGCTTACATTCCCGACCAGTTCAATAACCCTTTCAACGTATTGGCTCATGAACTCACCACCGGCCCTGAAATACTTAAACAAACAAGCTGGGAAGTGGACGCCTTCGTTGCAGGCGTAGGCAGCGGCGGAACCATATCAGGTGTAGGCAGAGCGCTGCGAAGAGCTTTGGGGAATAGAGTAAGAATCATTGCTGTGGAGCCTGCAGAGTCCCCTGTGCTTTCCGGGGGAAAAGCTGGAAGCCACATCATACAGGGCATAGGAGCAGGCTTCATACCCACCATATTTGATAAAGATCTAGTAGATGAGATTATTACCGTGACAGGAGACGAAGCACTGGAAGGTGTAAAAATGCTCAGCGCCAAGGGATATTCAGTAGGCATATCCTCCGGGGCAAACTTCATAGTCGCTTTAAGAATAAAAGAAAAATACAATTTAGCACATGTGGTAACAGTATTCCCTGACGACGGCTTAAAGTACCTGAGCACCATTGCTTATTAAATGATTGTTTAGGAAGATGTGTTTTAAGTATGGGAATGAGGGTATAATAAAAGCAGTGGAAGGTTGAAACATAACCTTTGTGGTAGGTATGGGCAATGCACCTCCCGCTCCATCCCGACCACAGCCCCCTTCCCCATCTCATAGTTACTTAACTCCCGGCCTCCGATTCCCCCCGTCGGAGGCTCTTTTCTTTTTAATCCACATTCGAAGAAGCTGCTTTTTGAGAATAAGTATCATTTTGGTGTTTCATGTTTTGAATAAGTCAAAAATTGGGTATACTGGAACTAGTAGCATCAGGAAAGGAGTGATAGTACATGTTTGAGGAGCAAACGCGAATGCCGTTAATCGGTGATAAGTTTCCTGAGTTGGAAGTAAAGACCACATTTGGTCCCATGAAACTACCCGACGATTTTAACGGAAAATGGGTAGTATTCTTCAGTCACCCGGGAGATTTCACTCCTGTCTGTACTACAGAATTTGTAGCATTTCAGAAGAGATTCGATGAGTTCAAGGTTTTGAACACAGAGCTCATCGGACTATCAGTGGACCAGGTGCCATCACACATTAAATGGGTTCAGTGGATAAAAGACAATCTGGGCGTAGAAATTCAATTCCCCATCATTGCAGATGAATTAGGCCGCGTAGCAAAGGCTCTTGGGCTTATACACCCTGCTAAAGGCACGAACACAGTCAGAGCTGTTTACATCGTGGACCCCAAGGGCATTATCAGAGCCATTCTTTATTACCCACAGGAAATTGGTAGAAACATCGATGAAATCATCAGGATGATCAAAGCTTTCCAGACAGCTGATGCCAATCACGTGGCTATTCCAGCTAACTGGCCTAACAACGAACTCATGGGTGATGAAGTTATCATCCCTCTACCGCCAGACATTAAAGGTGCAGAGGAGCGTATGAATCAGCCCAACTGTTACGATTGGTGGCTCTGCCACAAGAAAATTTGATTCCCCCTTCCCCATCCCATAATCACTTAACTTTAAGCCTCCGATCCCACATCGGAGGCTTTTTCATTTATAATGAAGATGTGGATTCTGTGGATTTAAGTAAATTAAATGAGGCTCAAAAGCAAGCAGTAACTGCCCCTCCAAAACCCCTTGCCATCATAGCAGGGCCTGGTTCGGGCAAGACAAGGGTGCTAACTTATAGAGCTCTTTTTGCTGTTAAGGAGTGGCATCTGCCTCCAGAACGCATTTTGGCAATAACCTTTACTAATAAGGCGGCTGTTGAGCTAAAGGAACGCCTAGGAAGGCTTATTCCTGAGGGCGACCGCATTTTTGCAGCAACCATGCACAGCTTCGCGGCACGGATGCTCAGGTACTTTGCCCCCTATGCTGGAATTAGCCAGAACTTTGTTATTTATGATGACGATGACAGTAAGGGCCTCATTGAAGACATCCTAAAGCAGATGAACATGGATACAAAGAAATTTAGGCCCAATGACGTACTCAATCACATCTCCGCTGCGAAGGCAAGGATGTTTGACTGCAACACGTTTCCTGAATTCATCAGGCAGCGTTACGGTTCATGGGGCTATTACTTCGATACTGTGCACCAAGTGTTCATGACATATGAAAGACTAAAAGAACAGAGTCAAGCCCTTGATTTTGATGATCTCATCATGGTCTTGGCGCAGCGTATGGAAGATAGGCCTGAACTTAGGGAGATGATTGCCGGTCTATTCGACTTAGTTATGGTGGATGAGTTCCAGGACACAAACTTTGCGCAGTACCAGATGCTCCTTTATATGACAAACCCCCACTATTCCGCCATGAACAACGTCACTATTGTAGGCGACCCCGATCAATCCATTTACGGTTTCAGGGCTGCCGAGTACTACAATATAAAGCGTTTCATCGATGATTACAATCCAGAAGTTGTGTTCTTGGATTTGAATTACAGAAGCAATAGAACCATTGTGGATTCAGCTTCCGCTTTAATTAACGACAGCCCATCGGCGCTCTTTGAGAGAAAACTAGAGAGTATCAAGGGGACAGGCAACAAGCTTATTTTGAGAAGACCTTTTGACGATGCTGACGCCGCCATAACAGCAGCGTTCGAGGTACAAAGGTTGCACAAGATGGGCATACCATACGAAGAAATTGCCGTTCTTATGCGCACACGTGCTTTAACCGCGCGTGTGGAACGGGAATTTGCCACCAGGAATATACAATACCACATCATTGGGGGTGTACCTTTCTTCGCTCGCCGTGAAATAAAAGACATTCTTGCTTATTTGAGGCTGAGTAGAAACCCCATGGATCGAGTAAGCTTGAAACGCATATTGACTATGAAAAAGAGAGGATTTGGAACAGCGAGCCTGGAGAAACTGTTCAACTTTGCCGAAGAGAACAAGCTAACACTGTTGGAAGCCATGAAAGCCGCAGTAGAGTCGCTCCTGTTTAAGAAGTTATCCATGAACGATTACTTAGAGAGCCTATATACCCTCATTCAAACAATTCAGGAAATTGCTGAGCCTTCTCAAGCCATTTACCTTGTGATGGAACAGGAAAATCTGTTGGACCACTTTAGAAGCATCAGTAAGTCTGAGGAAGAATACATCGAGCGAACAGAAAACGTAAAGCAATTGATCTCCATTGCCGAAGAGAGCGCTGACATGGATGATTTTTTACAGCGATCCGCTTTGGGAACACGCGAAAACAACGGTGGAGTGGAAGGTGTTGCTATTTCCACGGTTCACGGTGTAAAAGGATTGGAGTTCCAAGCTGTCATCTTGTATTACGTTACTGATGGGTTCTTCCCCCACAGCTTGTCTGTGACCACAGCCGAAAAAGAAGAAGAACGTCGTCTTCTTTATGTAGCCATGACACGAGCCAAAGAGCATTTGATTTTTTACGTTCCATATAAGCAACCTTGGGGGAATGGTTTTGAACAAATGGCGAGACCCTCACCTTTCCTGCGCTCCATTCCAAAAGAACTTTGGGATGGAAAACCTAACGAAATAGAATCGCTATACGCTCCCTATTCACCTCAGCAAAAGTGGTCTGAATAAACCTCATTAAGTCTAATATTTCTGTAAATGTTCCACGTGGAACATTTCTTTGAAGTCCAGCTTCATCATTACTTCTTTCCTACTAATGACCAACTAGCAAGTTCATACAAAAAAAGGAGGAAGGAGCGTCTACGCTATCTCCTTCCTCCTAACCGAGTAGGCTTAATTCCTTGAGGGCTCTTTAGTAACTGATTACCCGCCTGCAATGGGCGGTAGAAACACCACTGTGCAGCCTTCCTTCAAAGGCGCGTCTGTGCCACCTAAAATGCTACTGTCTCTGCCATCTATAAGTATTCGAAGACCTTTTATGGCATCCATGGCCTTTCTATACTCTGGCCCATATTTTTGTTCCAAAAGCTCTATCAAAGTCGCCAACGTAGCCTCTGAGGGTACTTCCAAAGTTTCTTTCTCCTTTGATGTAGCTTCCCTCAGATGGCCAAAATACAGCACATTTACCAGCATGGTAGCCTCACTGAGCTGCATAATCCAGAGTAAAGTCCAGTCCAAGCTCACGGAGCTTTTGTGCCTTCGGAATGCCGGTCACCTTGTCCCAACCGCGTGCCTCGTAGTATTGGTCAAGTAGCTCATCTTGCTCAAACACCTGACCAGCGGAAGGACCATAGGGCAGAGGATCTTTCACGATACGCTCTGGCATTCTATCGTCTTCCCTGGTAAAGCCTTCACGAGCATTAAACATGCGCTCCAAGTTTACTATGCGCTCCCCTACTACCCACATGTAGTTTGGATCAGCAAATTCTTCAACTCCCGTAGCGCCATACAAAAGTTGGCTGAAGATGTCAGGACCCGTCATCAAAGATGCGAACGTGCAAAGGATACCCGTCTCCGTAAATGCTGCCCAGTCCTGGTTAAACTTTGTTATTTCTCCCTTTCCTTCCACGGCAAAGCGATCCACAGGATGTGGTATGGGAACGCCAAATAGCTCCTGAGAACCATAGCCGTAGTTATGGTCAGCACCCAACGGCGAGGTAGCCAAGTTCAAGCCGTGTGCTTTGGCCCCTCTAGGGTCATAGGCAGGTAACTCCAGCCCTTTGACTTGAATGGCATAATACTCTGAGCCTTGATTATATTTCTCTGCCATACGTTTTGTCCCTTCAGCCAACACGTTGCCGAAACCTTCTCTACGAGCGATCATTTCGATAAGCCTGGGCACAGGTTCGATGTTCCCATAGACAAGTTCTAAACCGTCAGTATCCTCTTTTGTTATTATGCCTTTTTCGTAGAGCTCATACGCAAAACCGATGCTTTGTCCTGCAGAAATCGTATCCATCCCGAGATCATCACAAAGTCTGTCTGCCAAGACAGTGAGACCTATTTCTGCCTTTCCAATGGGGCCAGAAAAAGACCAAAGTGTTTCATACTCGGGGCCCTCACTCCATACACCTTTGTAAGGTCCGTCCCAAACTTTGGTTATTTGGCTGCAGCGTATCATGCAGTTCTGACAGCCCATCTTACGCACACGGAGCTTGTTGAACTCTGAAGCCTGTAGTTTCTCCCATTCAGGTCCTGGTGCTTCCCTAAAGTTTTTCCAAGGATACATGCCCAGGACTGCCGTAAGTTCAGATGCCTGCGTACCCGTGGTGTGCATCATCTCGTACATGGGATTACCTTTATAAGCGCCGACTTGAGCCTTCAAAGCTTGCTGGAACGCTTCGTTATTAGCTATGGGAACTTTTTGATGGCCCCTCACAGCCACGCCCTTCAGGTTCTTGGAGCCCATCACAGCTCCGCCGCCTCCACGTGCTGCCGCACGTCGGTCGCTGAAAACCCCCGCATACTTGACCAGATTCTCACCTGCGGGTCCAATGGCAGCTACACGCACATAAGGATCATTGAGTTCTTCACGGATCAATTGCTCGGTGTCAGCTAGCCCCAAACCCCACAAGTAAGAAGCATCTTTGAACTCAACTTTGTCATCATGAATCCACAGATACACAGGCTTTTCTGATTTCCCTTTTATGATGATAGCGTCGTAACCAGCAAATTTCATTTCAGGAGCAAAGAAACCACCACCTGATGACTGAAAATAGCCGCCTGTTTGTGGTGACTTGAAGTAAATCTCGAAACGAGCGCATGATTGAGCTCCAGTAGCAGCTAAAGGCCCTGCAATGAAGATGATTTCATTTTCTTCGCCCAGAGGGTCAATACCAGGCTTTAGGTCGTCATAAAGAAACTTGGCTCCAAAACCCCTTCCTCCAATGTAATCACGGACAAGTTTTTCATCCAACTCCTCAGTCGTCCACGTTCTGTTGGACAGGTCCACACGCAGGATGCGGTTCATATAACCTCCCTGCATCAGACATCGCCTCCCAAATATATAGTGTATTTTAGAATTGTATCATAATTGAAACATTATGACGAACAATTATGCAGTGCGGAAAAATGCTGAAGTGCTTTTAACATACTTAATTGCAGACAAGGGAGACCTTATTAGCTCTCCCTTGTCGTGAATAATATTACATTTACTTGTTACATAAAGTTAAACTTTTCAATTTTTAGGGCTGGTGCTGTGAAAGATCCAAACTCTTCTCCAACCATCATGAGCTCGGAGCCGATATCTGTGGTATTTTGAAGTGCCTCCACAAAGCTTTGCAGGAATCTTGTATTGTTAAGTGCTTTGGTGACCTTCCCATCCTCGATGAGGAAGGTGCCATTTCTCGTTATACCCGTAGCAAGAACAGTCAAAGGATCCAAATAACTTCTCACGTAGTTGAGCATGGTGACGATTATGCCATGCTCTGTTTCCGCTATGAGTTGGTCCATGGACTTTTGTCCTGGGAGCATAATCACGTTAAGTGGTATGGGTGAGTAACTCATAGCTTCAGGTGGCAGAGCATGACCAGTATTTGGATGGTTCAGTATTTTCGCAAAGCGGCTGTCAAAGACCACATCTTTGGCTTCTCCGCCTTCTATGAACTGGACAGGCTTCTTAAGGTATCCCTCAAAGTCCATAGGCAAGCGGAGTGCTGTGAGATCATCTAAGCCCCAGTCATAAATGGTCATAAACTTGGGGAATAACTGTTCACCACGATGCTGCCAGATGTAACTGTGGCCCTGATAAGCTGCCCTGGCATTAAAGCTGAAGCTGGCCATCTCACCAAGCAGCGTCCCAACAGCGAGAGGCTCTAAGATGACCGTGTATTTGCCAGGTTCCAATGGCTCGGGATGCTGGCTATCTAAACATTTCTGCAAGGCTTTTTCAGCAAGCTGCTCCCAGATAAAGTTACCTGGATTGTTGAACTGACCAATTTGATAACCGCTCCCCTGCCCCTTCATGTACATGGCTTTTACTAACCCCACACTGCCTTCCCACTGCAGGTGTGTTCCAGCGCTGTTTCTTATGATTACTCTTTCTCTTGTGGCATTTAGTACACCAAAAGCGTCAGCCTGTGCTTTCGCCCCTCTTTCTATCATGTTTGCTACTATGCGTGCCCTTTCGTCGTGAGCTTCTATCAAATCCTCCACAAACCGCGATTTCATATCAAACTGCTGCTCACCTGTCTCAGCAAGCTCCAGTGTACTTTCTCCGGAAGAAAGCTCGGCATTTTGTAGAGCTTTATCCAGAAGAGCATCGGCTTCCTCAGGTTTCAGCGAGCTGGTTCCAGCAATGCCTACCTTCTTGTCCTTTTCCACCACCACTGTCACGTTCAATGTTTCTTGTCGAACGTGCTGGTGTATGCGATTTACTGCAAAGCGCGTAAGCAGATTCTCTTCTGCTTGCGCCACAACAAGCGTCTTATCGGCTTTGCCGTTTTTAACAAGTTTTTCTACCATATGGCTTAAAGCGTCATCCATCATCATTCGTTGCCACCTACCTTTATGTTCTTAAACAGCGCAGGAGCTGTGCCGTGTGCCACACGCATGACCTGTCCAGGTTCTCCCTTGCCGCAGTTCGGTAAGCCCCAAACACGCCACTCCTGAGGACCAGCTACTGCCACTAGACTGTTCCAGAACTCCGGCGTTATACCCCAGTAAGATGGGTTTTTGTAAAGCCTGCCCTTCTTACCATTCTTGATTTCCCATGCTGCTTCAGACCCAAAGTGGAAATTCAAGCGCTTGTCATCGATGGACCAGTTCTTATTTATGTCAAACATATAACCTTCGCCAGCCATGTCCATGAGTTCTTCTAGCGTTTTATCTCCGGGCAATAGGTTCACATTGGTCATACGAACAATGGGTAGCGACCACCAGCCGTCACCCCTACTGGCACCAGAAGAACTATGCCCAATCTGAGCAGAGGTCTCCCTGTCGCTCAAGTAATCCACTAGCAGGCCTTCCTTGATAAGGTAAACCTGATGGGCCGGCGTTCCTTCATCATCCCAACCAAAACTGCCTAGGCCATAAGGAAGTGTTGGATCGCTGGTTATGTTCATGGCTGGACTGCCATATTGAAGCTTGCCCAGGTTATCCAGAGTTGCAAAGGATGTGCCTGCGTAAGATGCCTCATAACCCAACACGCGGTCCAATTCCGTGGCATGACCCACAGATTCATGTACTTGGAGTGAGAGTTGTTGGCCCAATATGATGATGTTTGCCACGCCCTGCGGTAAATTTGGTGCTGTTAAGAGTGCCACGGCCAGGTCAGCCACTTCTTCAGCGTGATGTACAAAATCCATCTCTTCGATGAACTCCCAGCCAGCTTTACGAAAATCGCCAAAAGAATTGGGATAACTCTTTACTTGCATTTGTGTGCCTTCCATGGCAGTACACTGAATTTGCCCGCCTGACTCTACATAATGTTGAGTCACATAAGAGCCTTCAGAGCTGAAAAACTCCTTTTCCTCTTCCCAAAACTGTAAAAAATGCTCGCGGTGTTTCAATTGCGGCTTTGTAGCCATAACCTTGTCAGCCTCTAACAGCAAGCTGACTTTTTTATCTAGTGGAACCGTAAAAGGGTCAATCTCCATGGGGCCTTCGTAATGTCCACTTACTGGGGGCTGATGTAGCCACTCAATTTTTTTCTTGTTTACGTTGGCAGAAGCGCGTGCAATGCCCACTGCATCAGAAACAACCTTCTCAGGCTTGTCAAAATCATAACTGGCTGCAAAACCAAAGGAACCGTCTACCAGCACCCTAAGGTTGTAACCTTCTGTTTCTTCCAACCCTACTTGCTCCAACTTTCCGTCGCGGACGAAAATGTTTTCAGTTCTTCTGCGTACCCTTCTGGCATCAGCGTAACTTGCTCCTTGGTCTAAAGCTTTCTGCACTAAACCTTCTAGGAAATCTTTCAATTGAAACCCACCTCCTTATACACACAGCTATTATAAACACGGTTTACCTCCAAAAAGTACGTTTTTCGAAGAAACCCCAAAAACACGTTTCAGCTTTGTTTACAACAATTCTTTCTCGGAATGTTCCACGTGGAACATGGAAAAGGGTGTTGGAACTTTTTTGTGGGTTTTCCACAGGGCCCTGTGGAAAATGTGGATAACTTTTTAATAGGCTGTGGATATGTGGTAGAATTTTCCACAGGAGGTGTGGAGAACATGGACCCGAAAGAGCTCTGGAAAAGGTTTTTGCAGGAAATCCAGAAGTACGTAAGCAAACCGGCTTTCGAGATGTGGTTTAAAGACAGTGCCATCGACAGTCTAAGCGAAGACAAAGTTACCATTTCGGTATCATCTGATACTGCAAAGGACTACATCGAAGAGAACTACATGCCCATAGTGAAAGAAGCATTGAGGCGCATTACGGGCATGGCTTTAGAAGTAGAAGTAATTGTTCAGAAAAAGAATACCCCTGATGTTTTCTCAGATAACCCGGTAAAAAAAGGTAAGCCAAAATCCCTCATTAGGCTGAATCCACGATATACCTTTGACGAGTTCGTGGTAGGAGATTCCAACAGACTTGCCTATGCTGGAGCTAGAGCAGTGGCAGAAAACCCCGGAAAGAGATTCAACCCATTGTTCATCTGGGGAGGCGTTGGGCTGGGCAAAACACACCTTTTGCATGCCATAGGTAACTACCTCCTTCAACAGCAGGAACCAGACATGCAAGTACTGTACATCACCGCTGAAGAGTTTACCAACGAGATGGTGGAAAGTATTAAAAAGAATAGCCCAGAAGATTTTCGCGCCCACTACAGGACAGTGGACGTCTTGCTCATAGACGATATACAGTTCATTGCAGGCAAGGAAGCTACTCAGACAGAATTCTTCCACACGTTCAACACTCTGTATCAGGCTGGAAAACAAATTGTCATAACCAGCGATCATCCACCGCAAGAGCTAACGCTGCTAGAAGACAGGCTCAGGAGCCGCTTTCAACAAGGACTTACCGTGGACATACAAAGACCAGACTTTGAAACCCGCGTTGCCATACTGGAGCGAAAAGCACAGAAAGAAGGACTTGACGTACCGAGTGAAGTTATAGAATTCATAGCTCACGCCGTGGCCACAAACATAAGAGAGCTAGAAGGTGCTTTAACTAAGGTAACCGCATTAGCCACTTTGCAGAATGTACCGATGACCTTGGGACTAGCAAAGCAAGCCTTGGGCGATGTGAATACCAACCAAAGCACTGTTTTAAATGCACAAACCATAGCTGAGCAGGTAGCGTCCTATTTTGGCATGACCTTAGAAGACCTTAAGTCCAGTAAAAGAAACCAGGATTTAGTTATGCCAAGACAAATTGCCATGTATCTTATTCGCCAATACACAGATATGTCATATCCAGAAATTGCAGCTTTTTTCAACAAGAAGGATCACACTACTGTCATGTATGCCATAACCAAAATAAAAGATGCACAGCTTAACAATGTTTCCATCAGGCATTACGTTAACGATATAAAGAAAAGACTTAACTTGTTGTAACTCTGCTTCGAAAAAGTATCTTGTGGATAATGGTGTTTTCCTTGTGGATCGACGGAAGAAAAACTGGGGATGCTGTGGATAAGTTTTTATGATTCCATTTTGAAGTGCATACTGTGGAAAATAATCCACAGGTTTTCCACAGTATGCCCACCATTTATACGCACGGTTTGTTAGAGTTTTCCACAATCCACACAGTAATACTACGACGACGGGATTATTTTTCCATAATTAAAACACATAGTAGCCGTCATAGAACACCGGAAAAGTACAAGAAAAATATTAGCCCAGAGCCACGTCCAGAATCATCATAATTACAAAACCAATGGCTACTCCAATAGTGCTCACATTTGAATGTGGTCCAGTCTGTGATTCGGGGATAAGCTCTTCTACTACCACATAGATCATGGCACCAGCGGCAAAGGCAAGAAGATAAGGGAGTATGCTTACCACCACATTGGTTAAAAGCAATGTAATAACAGCGGCAACAGGTTCTACTACACCTGAGAGAATCCCATAGATAACAGATTTGCTTAAGGGTAGCCCTTCTGCTCTCAAAGGAAGAGATATGATTGCCCCTTCTGGTATGTTCTGAAGAGCAATGCCCAGTGAAAGAACATACGCCGCAGCGAAGCTGGTCTGTGCGGAACCTTGCAAAGCACTGGCGAAAAGAACACCTACAGCCATACCTTCAGGAATGTTGTGCAAAGTAACAGCAAGTACAAGCATGGTAACCCGCTGTAAATTAGACCGAGGCCCCTCCGGAGACTGCTGATCAAGGTGGAGGTGAGGGATCACATTGTCCAGAAAAAGCAGAAAAAAGATGCCAAACAAAAAGCCCACAGCTGCTGGTAGCCAAGCAAATCTACCAGATTGTTCAGACATTTCAATAGAGGGCAGGAGCAAAGACCAAACTGATGCAGCAATCATCACACCAGCAGAAAACCCTAAGAGAAAGTTCTGAAGAGATGGTTTGGGTTCTTTTTTCATTAGTAGCACCGAAAGGGCGCCAGCTGAGGTCCCAATAAAAGGGATCAATATGCCCAAAGCTATAGTCCAAGGGATTGACAGAATACATCAGCCTCCTTCCACTAGTTATTAATGATTATAAGCAACGGTTAATGGTTCTCCAGCTATGAGCAAAAAAGCCAGAACTGCTTTGCATCTGGTTAAAGCAAAATGAGACTACTAAGTTAATTAAATAATTCCCACTGTGAATTAGGTGGCAGCTTTTAGTGTTTGTGATAAAATTGTAATATATATAAAGAGGTATAGATAAAACCACAGGAATTAAGATATATTGAAGGCGCTCTGGAAGAATAAATTAGCGGGGAGGTACACACGTTATGCCAATAATACTACGTAAAGAAGAGCTTATTCAATCCTTAGAAGCGGTCCTCAGGCATGTTCCAAAGAAAACCACTCAACCGGTTTTGTACAATATTCTGTTGGAAGCCACTGATGCCGCTCTAAAGATAACTGGTACCGACATGAAAAGTGCTCTGTCCTACAAAATAGCATTGGAAGCAGCGGAAGAACTTCGTACTACGGTACCTGCAAAGTTTTTCTCTGACTTTGTAAAGAAAGCCCCAGGATCTGAAGTACAGTTGGAAGTGGGTGAGAATTATCTATCCATTTCCTCTGGTAGCGCTTCCCTAAAGCTTTCTACCCTGCCGCCAGAGGAGTATCCAGAGCTCGAAGTTTTGCAGGGAAACACTTTTACCGTGGATGCTGCTACTCTTAAAAAGGCTGTTGATGCCGTGAAAAAGAACGTCTCCAAAGGCGAGCTAAGGAATCCAGTGTTGGAGGGCATTCTCCTGGATGGATCAGAGGGTATGCTCATTGCAGTGGGAACAGATGGCCACAGGTTGGCTGCCTGTAAAACAGACTTACAGGTCACCGAAACAGCTTGTTTGCCTGCTGATGTGCTTAGCGATGTTTGTGATACGTTGGTAAATACGGGTAGCACAGCCTATATGACCTTTGGTGACGGCGAAGTTGCTTTCGAAAACGATGTCATTTATGCGGTAATACGTACTTTAGAAGGTCAATTTCCGCCCTGGAGAAGTGTTATTCCAAAAACCGTCGAAACCACAGTGAGACTCTCCAAGAAGACCATGGGAGATGTACTGGATCGTGCAGGTATGCTTGCGAAAACCTATGACGATGCTGTGCGTCTAACACTAGAAGATGGAAGTTTAACCATATCGGCTGAGGTCCCCGAGCTCGGTTCCTTCGTGGAGAGTATTCCTGTAGATAAAGAGGGACCTGATTTAAAAATAGCTTGCAATTATGCTTATTTACAGGACGTGCTTTCTGGCATCGACGAAGATAATGTTGTATTTGGACTAACCAGCCCACTTCATCCCATAGTAATCAGGCCGGTGGAGTCTGAAAACTATGTGGGGTTGGTTATGCCTATGAAACTGTGATTGGGTAGGGAAGTTACTGTCATCATGATTGAGCTGCAGCAGTTTCTAAAAATCGTTCTGAATGTAACTGGAGGCGAAGCAAAGCACATTATCCAAGAGGGCTTGGTTTGCGTAAATGGCGTCGTAGAAACTCGCCGTTCACGGAAGCTCGCTCAGGAAGATGTAGTGGAAGTAAATTTGGAAGAGGTAGCTGGGGAAAAATTCAAAGTGTCTGATTTCATAAAAGGGCAGTAGAAAGCATTTTAGAATCTATGGCAGAGCGTAGGGTTCACTCATCTTTGGGTGAACCCTACGTTTTTATCGCCTATTAACAAGTGCAAAAACTAAAAGCTTACCACCTAATTGCTTAGTCGTTTACCAACCAAACCGAAACAGTGTATTATATATAATATCGTTTTGTAAAGCAAAATATTTTGCCTACAAACCGTTTCAAACCGTTTCTGGTAGGCGTCTCAGAGAAGGTCAGTTCATAGCTATCAAGGAGGTGTCTGTCGATTGGACAAACCGGAATACATAGCACCCCAGGAAGAGAACCTGGAAGATTACAAATCAACTGAAACTGATATAGAAGCACCAAGTAGGAGTACATCAGAAGTTATTTCCATTGAAGAGCTTGCTGAGAATCCAAAACTCATAAGCAAGCGAGTATGGCAATTAGCATGGCCTGCCATGGTGGAGCTATTGCTAAGTACGCTGTTTAGCATGGTTGACATGATCATGGTAGGACGCATAAGCTACCAAGCCCTGACGGCGGTGGGCCTTACCAACCATCCTACCATGCTGGCATTGGCTGTTTTTCAAGCGCTAAACGTGGGCAGTACGGCCTTAGTAGCACGCTTTATCGGTCCTGGTGACATCAAGAATGCCAAAGCCACAGTACGTCAGTCATTGGTCTTGGTAACCATATTGGGCGTGGTAGTTTCCATTGGCGGCTATTTGCTTTCTCCTGCCATAGTCACTTTTATGAGGGCAGAACCTGACGTTTACCCCATGAGCGTGAGCTATTTGCAGATTGTTTCCCTCGGATGGCTTTTTACCACAATCTCACTGAATATTGGGGCTATTCTCAGGGGAAGCGGGGACACCATGACACCCATGCGCTACAACCTCTTTTCGAACCTGCTTAACGTGTTTGGAAATTATGTGCTTATTTTTGGTAAGTTTGGATTCCCTGCCATGGGCGTGGCAGGAGCAGCGTTATCCACTACACTGTGCCGTGGCGTGGCTGCGTTCCTTGCACTTCGAGCCATATTTAATAAGAACCGCAACATTGGTGTGTCGTTAAAAGACGATTACCGCATCGACAAGAATCTCTTAGAGCGTTTAATCAGCATTGGTCTTCCTTCTGCCATGGAGCAGTTCCTTCTCCGGTTGGGTCAAGTTTTTTTCTCTCGTGCCGTGGCTGGTTTGGGCACCGCGGTGTATGCCGCACACCAAACGGCTGTGAACATTTCTTCTTTGACTTTCACCCCTGGGCAGGCTTTCGGTATGGCGGCTACTACCATGGTGGGCCAGAGTTTGGGTGCCAAGCACCCCGATGTGGCAGAGAAGGCGGGCTTAGCTGCAAGAAGGATGGGGCTCATAATTGCTTTGGCCATTGCCATTGTGCTGTTTTTCTTTGGCTACGATGTGGCACTTCTTTACACTGATGAGCCAGAGGTAGCTCGAGCAGCAGCAAACGCTTTGAAAATACTTGCCATAATGCAGCCCATGCAATCCACTCAGTTCATATTGGCTGGAGCCCTTCGTGGCGCCGGTGATACACGTTGGCCACTTTACTCCACTGCCATTGGTATTTGGGGTATCAGAGTTATACTGGTGCACGTGTTCATCGCCATGGGCATGGGCCTCATGGGTGCTTGGGTGGCTCAGTTGTGCGACCAAGCTTTTAGAGCGGTGTTCATCTACAGCAGGTACAAATCGGGTGCCTGGAAGCATACGCGGGTATGAGCGACAAAGGCAGCAAAGAACACTTCCGCAGGAGATCACATTAATTAAATGTTATTAACATAGCATATACTTCCCTTAAACTGTGGTATAAATTGTTTAGATAACTCTTGGAGGGAGGTTGAATTGTTATGAAAAAAACTTTAAGCATGTTAGTAATGGTCACACTACTTCTGGGCTTCGCTACGGTGTTGCCAACCACTGCTCAAACCAACAAACTTCTAGAATTGTACATAGGAGATACCACAGCTTATGTAAACGCTGCTTCAGTGAAGTTGGATTCACCACCAGTCATACAGAATTCTAGAACCTTGGTTCCTGTAAGGTTCATCAGTGAACAGATGGGAGCAAAGGTCACTTGGAACGATGTAAAGCGTCAAGTAACCATTGCACAGGGAACCAAGACTATCATTTTAACTATCAATTCCAATAAGGTCCTTGTTAACGGCAAAACAGTAACCATCGATGTGCCAGCGAAGATCATCAATAGTCGAACCATGGTTCCTGTAAGATTTGTATCAGAGCAGTTGGGCTACAAGGTGAAGTGGGATCCTGTTAGCTACCGTGTACTTGTTTCCAACTTCGACACTGCCATGCCGGTGAACAAGAATGTAAAAGGCACAATTACCGTGTGGCATGGCTGGGGCTTAGGAACTGCAGAGGCTGATGCATTGGACAAAATCATTGCTGAGTTCCAGAAAGCTTATCCAAATGTAGTAGTGAACCAAGTTCCAGTGGACTTCAACAACCTACAGAACAAGTTTCTTACTGCTGCTCCTCAGGGACAAGGCCCCGATATTGTCATCGGGCCTCACGACTGGATAGGGCAGTTTGCTAAGGCTGGGCTTATAGATCCCATAGATATTTCTACACTGGTGCTCAGAGCTAACTACCTTACCACTTCTGTGGAGGGTGTTTCATATGCTGGCAAGGTTTACGGTTTACCTGAGTCAGTAAAGTCTGACGCATTGTTCTACAACAAAGACTTTGTTAAAACGTTGCCTACATCCATAAACGATCTACTTAATGCACATCAAAAGTACCCCGTACCAGGAGGAAGCCCATTAGTCTTTAATGCTGGCGATTTCTACCATGAAAGTTGGCTGCACTTTGGCATGGGCGGAGGAGTGTTCAACGGCACTAATTACAAGGATGTTTCCCCAATAAAGAATGCCGGTGCAGTAAAGGCATTCCAGGCATTGGTGGATATGAAAAACAAGGGTGTCATGCCGTCGTCGTTACCTGATTACGGCACATCCATGAGCTTGTTCACCAACAAGAAGGCAGCTTTCTTTATTACAGGACCGTGGGAGTACGCTAACCTGAAGAAGGCATTAGGTGACAAAATGGGCGTTATGGTCATACCGGGTGGTAAGCCATTCGTAACCATTGAGTCTACAATGCTTTCCAAGTACGCTAAGAATAAACCGGCGGCACTAGAGTTTATGAAGTTCTTCACGGGAGCCACTCTGGGACAATCTAACTTTGATGCTGCAGCTTACCTGGGTAAGCAGATAGGCCATGTGCCAGCAGCAGTAAATGCTTACAGCGACACTGCAGTTGCCAATGACCCCATTATAAAGGTATTCTCAGCGCAGGCGGCGAAGGGTGTTCCCATACCAAATGCACCTGAGATGCAAGCAGTATGGTCTGTAGTTAACCAGATTCTGCCCACAGTGTATCAGGGCAAACTCAGTCCACAAGAAGCTGCTAACCAAGCTTACCAGCAGATAACGGAACAAATAAGTAAGTAACTATAGGGCTATTGTCAACGACAAAAGGTGGGCAGGGCGACAAGAATCGCATAGCAAGTTGTAGCGGTCGCCCTGCCCACACGTGAAAAGTGAAATGGACCATTTGGCTGATGAGATAAGAATATAAGAGAGAGGAAGACTGGACATGAGTAAAGTCAGAGAATGGCTCACCGCATATGGCTTTATAGCACCCGCCATGATAGCGATTATGCTCGTATCTGTTTATCCGCTGCTGTTTGGTGTTTCCATTGCTTTCACCGACATGTCCGTGTTCAACTACTTGTCACAAGAGTATAAGTTCATCGGTTTTGCTAACTTTTCAGCCATGCTTCATGACCCGGAGATATGGATACTCACCTACAGGACTATTATTTGGACCGTCATTAACGTGTTTCTGCACGTTTCATTGGGTATTGTTTTTGCTATGCTCCTATCTAAACCCTGGCTGAAGCTAAAACCAATTTTCCGTCTCATACTCATACTTCCTTGGGCGATTCCTTCTTTTATATCCATACAGGTGTGGCACGCCATGTTCAACGAGCAGTTTGGAGCTCTGAATCAGCTACTTCAAATGGTAGGCTTAAACCCTATTCCGTGGCTCAGCAACCCTACTTGGGCTTTCGTGGCGGTAGTGCTCACCAACGTGTGGTTGGGTGTGCCCTTCATGATGCTTATTGCTTTAGGTGGTCTCAACTCCATTCCAGAAGAGATTCAAGAAGCGGCTTACGTTGATGGAGCGTCTCCTTGGCAGACCACACGCTATATAACTTTACCTTTGCTTCTTCGTACCATGGTGCCAGCTATTGTCCTAGGAATAATCTGGACTTTCAATAAGTTTGATGTGATTTACCTTATAACCCAGGGAGGTCCTCAAACTGTGGTCAACTTGGCTGGTCAGCAAAAGGTTATGGGAGCTACTGACCTGCTTATAACCAAGATTTACAAGACAGCGTTCCAGTATCCAAACTCCTGGGGTATGGCTGCCGCTATGGGTTATTTGGTCTTTTTGGTGCTCCTGCTATTGTCCTTGCTGAATCTGCAAATACAGAACCTGGTGAAGGAGTGATGCGCTGTGGCTTTGAAGCAGAAACCATCATGGTTTGAAGTATTTTACACATACGCACTTATCATCGTTGCATGCATTGCCGTGCTGTTTCCAATTTACTGGATCTTCACCACTTCACTAAGGCCCTTTGACATTCTTGCTACGCCAAAACTAGAGCTCTGGCCGGAGGGTGCTACCCTTTCGAACTACATAAACATTTTTAAAGACCAGAATTTTTACACAGCTTTCATAAATTCCATAAAAATATCAGTCGTTGCTACGCTACTCGGGGTGATTCTGGCAACGTTGGCTGCTTACGCTTTTAGTCGCTTTGAGTTTCCGGGCAAAGGACCTTTCTATTACTACTACATCATTTCGCAAATGTTTCCCAGTGTGGTGGGCTTAATACCACTCTTTGTTATCTTTCTTAGGATTGGCTTGCTCAGTGAAGAACCGTTTTTGGGTATCCCTAAGGTGCACTGGGCACTCATAATAATCTATGGAGCTGGAGGCTTAGCTTTCTCGGTTTGGAATATGAAAGGGTTTTTTGACGCCATACCCAAAGAGTTGGATGAAGCTGCCATGATTGATGGGGCTGGCTCCTTCACGATTTTTTGGAGAATCATCTTACCGCTGGCCACTCCTGGCATCGCTATAACGGCGTTGTTTATTTTCATGGGAGCTTGGCTGGAGTTCGTTACCGCCATGACATTCCTGAGTAATCCGAAGCTTTACACTTTGCCTCTGTGGATCAACTTATCCATTACTAATCCTTTTGGTATACCGTGGGCTAAATTTGCCGCAGCATCTTTAGTTATTGCTGTGCCTGTAACACTTTTGTTCTTGTTCTTGCAGCGGTACCTGCTCAGTGGATTACTCAGAGGTGCTATTAAGTAGTTGAGTAAATATCAGAAAGAAATGGGTAAAAAAATAAAAACAAGAGCTATCAATGTACACGTGAAACGTGAAATATTGCGAGGAGGTGGAACGCAGTGACAGCGAAGAAGTTTGTAAGTTTATTGGTGGCTGTGGTACTGTGCCTGGCGCTGATGCCAGTAGGGCTAGTTAGAGCACAGGAAGAGCCAGTTTTGACTGTAGGTGACCACAGCGTGCCGTTTCTTTACCGTGACGGCTACTATGTGGCCAGCGCCACGGTAACACCTGAGGTTAAGAAGTTCACAGCTAGTGGGGGAACTCTACCCGCCCACGAGCAGGAGATTTCTGTTGTAGGAGAGAGGCTGTTAGTTGTGAATTATCACGATGGTGCATTTAACTACAAGCTATTGCCGCTTAAGAGTGATGGTGTGGTCCTGGAAGATGTGAAACTAATACGTTATCCTGAAGGCGCCGTACCAGCAGGAACCGAAGTTACTTTCTATGTTTACACTCCACGCAGGGATGTAAGCAAAGTGGTCCTTACCTTGACTGATAGAGGGCTCAGTGACGACCAAGCACCTACCAGTGGAAAGCCAAAAGCTGTAAAGGACATTGAGCTTACAAAAGTAGCAGAAAGCAATGATGGATTTTACGACGTTTGGAGCTATAAGTTCACGCCTGAGGAAGTAACTTGGTACCAGTACGTGGCATATGCTTACGACGGTTCTAAGAAGCGTCAAGTGGGTGAAGGCAGGCTGACCGTTTACGATCCTGACTTTACAACACCGGATTGGCTTAAGAATGCCGTCATTTACCAAATATTCCCCGATAGGTTCAAAAACGGTAATCCGGAAAATGACGTAACTGAAGAAGGGCAGAAGTTTACCTTCCATGATGACTATTTTGATGAGGATTTTACTTTGCCAGGAGATTACATGGGACAGCTCATACAAGGTGCAAATTGGGCGGATCCTGTGACCTCTTGGGCAACAGTGACCATGACTGATGGAAGCAAGAAATGCGGTTACGTTGACTCTTACCGGTTTTACGGTGGCGATTTAGAGGGCATTATTGAAGAGCTGGATTACCTAAAGAGCTTAGGGGTTACAGCTATTTATCTGAACCCCATTTTCCCGTCAGAAACCACTCACAGGTACGATCCAGCCAGCTACTTTGGAGTGGATCCACGCTTAGGCGACGCAGAGACCTTTAAGAAGCTTACTGAAGAAGCAGCTAAGCGTGGCATAAAAATCATAAACGACATCACACCTGATCACAGCGGAGACGATTCCCTGTACTTTGATGTGAAAGGTGCCTACAGCACTGTTGGTGCACATGAAAGTCAGGAATCTCCTTTCTTTGATTGGTACACGTTCACTGAGTGGCCCGATAAGTGGCAGGGTTGGGCAGGATTCAGTGCCATGCCCATCATCAACGTGCTCAATCCCAAGGTGCAGGAGTTCTTCCTAACTGGTGAAAAGAATGTCATGAAGTATTGGCATGAACTGGGTAGCTCTGGATGGCGTGTGGACGTAGCCATGCAAGTGCCTATGGGCTTTACCAGACAGATGCGTAAGGCCTTGAAAGCATTGGACCCCGATAACGTCATGATTGCCGAGGTTTGGGATCATTACGACCAAGTAATTCCCATGGTGCTTGGCGATTCCTTTGACAGTGCCATGAACTACAGGGTCAGGTCTTTACTCATAGGCGACTGGGATAACGACCATGCTGGAACAAATCCGAAGTTCCAGGGATTTTTCCTGAAAAAGGAAATGACTCAAGAGGATTTCTGGCAAAACTACCTGCAGATGAAGAATGATTATCCCAGAGAAGCTTTCTACGCCATGATGAACCTGGTGGACAGCCACGATGCAGCCAGACCGCTGTACTACTTAACAAACACCTGGGATGACAAGGCAAAAGATGCAATGAAGGCACTATCATTCTTCCTCTATACCATACCCGGAGCACCTACCACCTTCTACGGTGACGAGGCTGGAGCCACCAACGAAGGGGAGTTTGGTTGCAATAAGGACAGACCCATAACCGATGATCCATTCATGAGGGTGCCCTTCCCATGGGGTAAGGAAGATACTAACCTTCAGGAGTGGTACAAGAACTTAGGTGCAGTGAGAAATGAGTACTCCTTCCTAAGAACTGGAGAAATACAGCCACTTGCGGTGGAAGGCAGCGACCGAGTAATCGCTTATCTGCGCTATGACGAGAACGGAACAGCTTTGGCACTGTTTAACGGTTCTGATGAAACCGCCACAGTGTCTGTTGATGTGGGCTACTACTTCAAAGAAGATGCCGCATTAAAGGGTGTCATAGGTGAGGACATGAAGCTTGAGGGTGGCATACTCACCCTTACGTTGAAGCCTTTTGAAACCCGGCTTGCAGTAACCACTGACAGCGTTAGCAAAGCTGATCAGATAGACCTTAAGGGCGCTGTTGATGGTCAGAAGGTTACCCTTACTTTTAGTGGCAATGCTGTAGTGGAAAAGCGCGACTTAACCACTGGTGAAGTAACCACACTGGAAGCAAAAGACGGTCTTGAAGATGTGGCTCGTGCTGGGCACAAGTACATTTACACTGTGTCCGTGTTAGAAGATGGCCTTAAGGTAGCAGAAGGGACCTACACTGCTGAAATTGCAGGACAAGAAAAGGTTGAGCCACCCATAGTGGCAGAAGAGGAAGAAGAACCCGAAGTTCCATCGGCAGTACTAACGCCAGTAGTCATAGAGGACCCAGAAGGTGACGATTACGGACCTGGCTACTACACCTACCCAACAGACCCCGTGTTCAAAGACGGAGACTTTGACCTGTTGAAGTTTGAGCTTGGGTTATACGAAGGCAGTTACACAGCCACGTACACCGTAGGTAACTTAGATGATGCATGGGGTTCTACAATTGGGCTAAGCAAAGCCACCTACTTCCTGTTCATAGACAACAAAGCAGACGAAGGTACAACGCAGGGCATAGAAGGGTTGAACATCAGCTTTGCAGAGAACTTCAAGTGGGACATAGCATTCCAGATAGAAGGTTGGGAGAGCAAGGTATACAAGGTAAGCAGTGGAGAGATGAATGCAGCTAATGCAGCAGACCTTGGCGTAGAGATAAAGGGCATAGAAGGGGCGCCAGGGCAAGTAGTAGTGTCCATACCGAAAGACGTAGTAGGGGAACTAACAGCAGATAGCAAGATCATGGTCATGGTAGCGGGACAAGATGGATATGGAACAAACAGGATAAGGAAGGTGACACCGGAAGCGCAGCAGTGGAGCTTTGGAGGAGGCAACGAAGAAGGCACAGCGCCAGCAGTTATAGACATGATCGTGCCAGAGGGCATGAAGCAAGAAGAGATACTGGACTACAAGACCAAAGCAGTAGCCATACCCGGTGTGTCTCTGAAGCCATGGATACAGGTGCCCAGTGTAGCAGTGCTCACACCAGTAGTCATAGAGGATCCAGAAGGTGACGACTACGGGCCTGGTTACTACACCTATCCAACAGACCCAGTGTTCAAAGAAGGTGACTTTGACCTGCTGAAGTTCGAGCTTGGGCTATACGAAGGCAGTTACACAGCCACATACACCGTAGGTAACTTAGATGATGCATGGGGTTCTACAATTGGACTAAGCAAAGCCACATACTTCCTGTTCATAGACAACAAAGCGGATGAAGGTACAACACAGGGCATAGAGGGATTGAACGTCAGCTTTGCAGAGAACTTCAAGTGGGACGTAGCATTCCAGATAGAAGGTTGGGAGAGCAAGGTATACAAGGTAAGCAGTGGAGAGATGAATGCAGCTAATGCAGCAGACCTTGGCGTAGAGATAAAGGGCATAGAAGGGGCGCCAGGGCAAGTAGTAGTGTCCATACCGAAAGACGTAGTAGGGGAACTAACAGCAGATAGCAAGATCATGGTCATGGTAGCGGGACAAGATGGATATGGAACAAACAGGATAAGGAAGGTGACACCGGAAGCGCAGCAGTGGAGCTTTGGAGGAGGCAACGAAGAAGGCACAGCGCCAGCAGTTATAGACATGATCGTGCCAGAGGGCATGAAGCAAGAAGAGATACTGGACTACAAGACCAAAGCAGTAGCCATACCCGGTGTGTCTCTGAAGCCGTTCTTCTTCACTGAGGGTGAAGAGCGCCTAACCATACTCGCACCTCAGGATGGTGCCGTGGTCAACACCACGCAGGTGGACATCACAGTGAAGGTACTGGATGAGAATCTGAAGCAGGTAATCATTGGTGAAAAGGCCTTTGACGTGGTTGAAGGTGAAAACACACTCACTGGTGTGGCTTTGCCCAACGAAGGTGAAAACGTCATTGAAATCGCTGACACCACAGGCAGGGTACTGGCATCGGTCAAGGTGATCAGAGACACCGTTCCACCCCAGATTGAAATTCTCAGCCCGAAGGAAAAGGATTTACTCACAGAGCGCTTGGTTGCTGTGACAGCAAAAACAGAACCACGAGTAAAGGTTCAGCTGGAGCTTCTTGCTCCTGGTAATTTGGCAGCTGACCCAGTGGTCACCAATGCCGATGCAGAGGGCAATGTGAAAGTGGACGCCGCATTTAGGGCTTTTGTGGGACTGAACATCATGAAAGTTACAGTTACTGACAGCGCTGGAAACAGCAGCGTAACTTACAGGCTCTTTGCTTACGACAGGCCGCACACAGCAGTACTCACCATCGGTTCAAAACAAATGGATGTGAACGTGGATACCTATGAACTGGACGCTGCTCCGTACATAAAGAATGATTACACAATGGTTCCACTGCGCTTTGTGGCAGAAGCATTTGGAGCAAAGGTGGGCTGGGATGATGCAACCAGAACCGCTACCATTGACTTTGCAGGTCATAGCATAAAGGTGGTCATAGGCAGTACTGAAGCAGTGGTAGACGATGAAACAATAACCATGCCGCTACCAGCAGAGATTGTAAACAGCCGCACCATGGTACCAGTGCGCTTCATCAGTGAAGCTTTTGGCTTTACTGTGAAGTGGGATGGAGTGGCAAGAACAGTAACTATTACGTATCCGTAAGTAGGAGCAGTTGATGAAGAAAAAAGGGGAGCCCATTAACGGGTTCCCCTTTTTGGTTCTTTCTAATTTTCACAGACTGTTTTCTGCATTAGGGCATAGATGCCAAAGCTTCCACCATACTTTGCAGCGTTAGACCTATGCTTTCGCCTATATTCTCAATATCTCCTTTATCAGTTAGCTCTGCCAATTGTGGATCCAGCGGCATTTCAGCACATACTTGAACATTGAACTCCTGAGCAGCTTCACTAAGTGGTTTTTGACCAAAGACAGAAAACCTCTCTCCGCAGTGGGGACAGGTTACGTAGCTCATGTTTTCTACCAAACCAAGCACAGGCACTTGAAGCTGATTTGCCATGTGGTACGCTTTCTTTACCACTGAACGTGCCATGTCCTGTGGAGAGGTTACTACTACTACGCCCTGAAGTGGGAGCATCTGCATCACCGTTAGCGGCACATCGCTGGTTCCAGGCGGCATGTCCACAAGCAGGTAATCCAGTTCGCCCCAGTTTACGTCTGTCCAAAACTGCTGAATAGCTTTCGACAGCAGTGGCCCACGCCATATTACTGCCATCTCTGGATTTTCCATTGCTAGTGCGATGGATACCACCTTAATGCTAAAGGTTTTTGTTTCCATTGGCTCCAATAACCCCTTGTCGGACACTCTTAAGAGCCCTTGTAAGCCAAACAAGTAGGGAATAGATGCGCCTGTTAGGTCAGCATCCAGTATGCCCACCTTGTAACCTTGTTTGGCAAGCTCAACCGCTAGAAGTGCTGTAACCGTGGATTTTCCTACGCCACCTTTACCACTGACCACGGCTATAACATGCTTTATTTGGCTTCCTTCGCTTAAAGCTAAATGATTATCCACACTAAAAGGCATACTACTTCTGTTTTCTGGCATAACCTATTTCTCCTTTCTTTTCTTTACTACGCAGAACCTATAAATTCTCTCATACAATTATGAAATTTCTTACATATCACAGCCTTTCACATGCAAGGGCATGTTAGAATGATTAAAGTATTGCTAAAGGGGGTGCGTTTGTTGTACGTGAGAAAGAATTGGGTAAAGATTTCTTTGGTTTGTTTGGTTTTGGTTGCTCTGGGTGTAACGCTTGCTGGTTGCAGCAAACCAAAAACGGAGGAAGAGTCCACGGGTTATCCAGAGCCTGGTAGCAAAGGTACCATTGTTCTTGCAACTACAACGTCTTTTAGGGATTCAGGCTTAGCTGAGGTGCTGGTAAAGGAAATGGAAAAAGTCAGCGGTTACACAATCAACTTAGTGGCTCAGGGGTCTGGTGCCACCATTGAACTCCTGCAGCGCGGCGATGCACAGGTGGGTATCACACATGCACCTGATCTGGAACAAGCTTTGGTTGATGCAGGTTGGACTCGTATGCCTTTTATGAAAAACTACTTCTACTTGGTGGGTCCAAAAGACGATCCAGCCGCTGTGAAAGAGAAAACGCTACCAGAAGCTTTTCAGGTCATTTATGAAAAACAACTGCCTTTCGTTAACCGCAATGACAACAGCGGTACCGACGTAAAGGAAAGAAACATTTGGAAGAGCATCGGGCTTGATCCGGACACTTTTGGTGAATGGTACATAAAAACCCAAGCTGGAATGCTCAATTCGTTGCAAATTGCAAATGAGAAAAGTGCTTACATTCTTACCGACCAATCTACCTGGATGAATAACAAAGATCAGCTTACCAACTTAGATTTCATAACCACTTCAGCAGAAGGAGAAAACATTTACAGCTTCCTTTATAACGACCCACAGTACCAAGTGCTGGCTGACTACTTGAAAACCGATGAAGCACGAGAGCTCATGCAGCAGTTCTTCTTTGAGCCTTTAGACGAGGAATAAGTCCTTAGGACACAGTTGAGAGTTAAAGAACAGTGGATTTAGCACTTATTGGGCGCACGCTTGTTTTTACCGTTTTAACTACGGCTGTGGCGTGCGCCTTTGCTTTGCTTGTTGGCACTCTCTATGCTTCATTTGTTAGAAGCCCATGGTCTCATTTGAGTTTTTGGCGTGCAATAAGCAGTATTCCACCTGTGTTAGTTGGTTTGTTGGTTTATTTGCTTTTCTCCAGGCAAGGCCCTCTGGGTTTCCTTCGTTGGCTCTTTACGCCCAAGGCATTGGTGGTAGCGCAGTTTTTACTTGCCATGCCCATGGCAATAAGTTTGTGCTTGCAGCAGCGTGTGAACCTGCCTCGGGATATGGAAGAATTCATATTGGTTAATCTGCCCAGCAGACGTGTTAAAGCCATGATGCTGCATTTACGCGGTAGCCTGGTGAACATCGGATTCTTAACCTGGGGCAGAATCCTTGGCGAAGTAGGTGCTGCCACCTTAAGCGGTGGAGCCATAGTGGGTTATACCGCCACCTTGGCAACAGAGATCATGTACCGAACAAACCTTGGGCAGTTTGCTAATGCTGTTGCCATGGGAATAGTCTTACTGCTTATAAGCTTAGTTCCTTCCATGGTTTTGGAGGTAACCAGTCGTGCTCAGCGCTGATGTGCGCTTCACCGTCGCGCAGAAGCATTTTGCAGTGAATCTGCAGCTTAAAGAGGGGCTTTACCTTGTCATGGGCCCAAATGGTGCTGGTAAAACCACGTTTTTACGTGTACTGCTGGGTTTATTCCCTTTTGAAGGCACAATTAACATGGACAAGCCCCTTGGATACATTCCACAACACTACCAGCCACTGAACGCTTCCGTGGAAGACAACCTGCGTCTTTTTGATGTGAAACACTTGCCTGACAATAGCCCACTGCAAAGTAAAAGGCGCCTCAATGCCATGAAGCTAAGCGGTGGTGAAAAAGCCATGCTGGGTCTGACACAAGTTATGGCGCTTATGCCAAAAACGCTTTTGGTGGATGAGATAACCGCGCATTTGGACCAGCCCAGTACCATCATGATTGAGAACACGCTTAAAGAATACGGAAATCAAGCTGTGGTACTCTTGGTTACGCATCAGTGGGACACACTACTTAGGCTAAAGGTGCCCACTTTGCTCTTCTTGAATAGCAGTGCGGAGCTGCTACCTGCTGAGGAAGCCTACAACCGTTTACTGGAAACGCTGAAGTAAAAAATGGAGAGTTATAAGCCTGTGGTGGCACGTTCGTTGCGCATTATTAGAGTAAATGGCAATGAAAAGGGTATTTCGTAAAGTTGTTTGCATTGTTTTGTTTTTATCTTTTCTGGGTTGCAGCCTACTGCCTTTAAGAAATTTCTCTGCTCAGACGGTGTTTGCTCAAACTCAGACATTTTTTGCACCACTTGCGCTTAAAGCCCTTGAGGTTACCGCATATCCATTGGCTGTTACGGAGAACACAGAAGCCAGTGTCGCCCTTACTCTTCGTGATATAACCAGTGCTAGTACGCCCACTGCAATAGCGCCTGATTCACTGGTAACGGTTATGGTGGGCAATTACACAACCACTGCCACAGTGGAAACAGGTGGTAAAGCCCGTATAACATTGCCCCCTGAAGTGGTTACTGGAAGCCGCTTGGTGGGTGTGGTAATCGTTCCCGGTTATCAGCGAATGGTGTTTTCTTTGATTGTTAAACCCGTGTCGCCAGAAGCCAGTGCATTAACTGTTCCAGAACGGTCTCCTCTGGAGGTGGAGCTTCAAATAGGAAGGTCTTGGTGCCGCGTCAATGGCAAAGTTACCAAATTGCCTGTGGCTCCCTACCAAAAGGAAGGAAGAACCATGGTGCCTGTAAGGTTTTTTGCAGAGGTACTGGGTTACACCGTGGACTATGATTTTTCCGATCCTGCCATGAAAAAGGTCATGATTTACACTCCTGATAACTTACCAAACACGGCTGTTCGTGAAAAGCAGCAGGCAAAAAAGCCTTCCCCCTTTATAACCTTGTTTATCGATCAAACCACAGTTATCATCGGTGGCATCTCGGTGGAGATGAACACCACACCTGAGCTGGTAAGAGGAACCACCATGGTTCCCCTGCGTTTTGTTGCTCAAACACTTGGCTACTACGTAGATTGGAAAGACTCCGTAGTTAATCTAACCAGCAGTTTTTAACGCTTGATTTAGTCGTTTATTCTGTATTCCATAATTGTGTATAAGTTTGTGTGCTTTTCCTTTTAATGGTTGTATCAGCTGAAATGTAATGTATAATAATCTACAAACCTAAAGTAGGTGCTAAGGTTTGCACTTGACCACCTAAGTTTTGATCACAGATTTATTCAAAGGGAGGGTGAAGTGTGTGGTGAGTAATCTTAGGAAAACCATTTCGTTAGTTTTAGCTCTGGTTTTGGTTGTTACTGTTTTCCCATTGCAAGCTTTCGCTGAAACACCTGCTACTTCAAACGTTGTTAACTTTGATGACTTTGACAAGGTGAAGGAACAATTCATTGAGACAATTAAGAACAGTGCTGAAAAAGCTGATGTTACACTGGATACTGTTGACATTGGTGGCGGATTTGTTGTAACTAAGGATGTTTACGAGGGTATAAAAGCCCTTGGAGGCAGAGCCAAAGTTATCATCGAGGTGAATCAGGCACCATTTTTTGAAAGTGGTAACACCAACCTCAACGCATTTAAAGTTCAGGCAGATAAAGTTCATGCAGAAGCTCTAAATCAGGTAAAATCAGCAGTTCCGAACTTCGTTAAGCAGTATGATCTTTATGCCACTGTGAACGGTTTTACTGGCGTTGTTACCTTGGATCAGTTAAAAGACATACTATCACTGGCAGGAAAAGGTAGAATCGCACAGGTTTACATTTCCAAGCCTTACACTGTGGACATAGTTGGAGAACCAATTTCCTATGAAAGCATGCAAGAAATTGGTGTTAGCCCAGACATGGTTAACTCTGCTCCGCTCATTGGTGCACCTGAGGCTTGGAACTTGGGATATACCGGATCAGGAACGTATGTTGCCGTTATTGACACTGGTATTGACTACACTCATGAAAACTTTGGTGGTTACAGCAGTTTCCCCAATGCAAAAATACCCTATGGTTATGATTTTGCAGACGGTGACAATGACCCCATGGACCACAACGGGCATGGTACTCACGTTGCGGGCACCATAGCAGGAGTTGGAACGGCGAAGTTCCAAGACAAGGACGGTAATCTTGTTCCCTTAAAAGGTGTAGCACCCGATGCCAAGATAATCATTTGCAAGGTTTTTAGCGATTATGGGCCTTATGCTTACAGTGCGGACATAATAGCAGCTATTGAATACCTTATTCAACTTAAGCAGAATGGTGTAAATGTGGTTGCTGCAAACATGTCACTAGGATCTGATAAAGGTTTTGACGACCCAACCGATCCTGAACAGAAAGCCGTAAAGAACGGTTACTTAGCAGGAATTACTTTTGCAATTTCAGCTGGAAACAACGCATATTTCGAATATGCTTTGGGTCCAAATTATATCGGAACAAACCCGTATGGCAAGTACACTTCCTACATTAAGGATCCAGCACGAGTAGGTGCGCCTGGCGCAAGTCGTTATGCCATTACTGTGGCAGCTGTTAACAATCAAGGTACGGTCTTGGAAGGTCAAAAGCTCAAGTTTAACGACGATTACGTAATGTACCTAACAAGCAGTGAATCTCCAGATCCTGTTTTAGTGTTCAATCAGCAGCCAGTCACCATAGTGGACACCAACAGTCAGTTCTGCCCTGGAAAGCATGGCGCTGTTCGATATGATGGCAAGGTTGTCCTGATAGACAGAGGCGATTGTACCTTTGGCGAAAAAGTAGGAGAAGCACTGGCAGCTGGTGCCATTGGCGTGATAATTGGTAATAACGACGCCGATGCGTCTCTGGTTAGCATGGCCTTATCCAATGCCGCTAACACCATTCCAGCAGTGTTTATTGGTGGTCCTGACAAACTAAAACTGCGCAGTGCCATAAACGCCGCAGGTGGAACTTTGCAAGGTGTTTTTAGCAATGAAATTGCTAGAAGCTATGCTGCTACTAACCCTAACGGTATGGCAAGCTTTACTTCCTGGGGGCCTGCGCCCAATATGGCATTCAAGCCCACTGTTGCAGCTCCAGGCGTTGCCATATTCTCTTCTGTGCCAGGCAACCAATACGCTACCATGCAAGGCACGTCTATGGCAGCTCCACACGTAGCTGGCGCTGTGGCTGTTATCAAACAAGCGCATCCTGACTGGACGCCAGAGCAGATAAAACAGGCTTTGGTGAACACGGCAGAGCCCATATCAAAGTACAGCCCACGTGTCCAAGGAGCAGGCAGAATAAATGTTGCTAAGGCCGTCAAGAATAATGTGTTCATAACATACAACAATCAGCCTTACGGAGAATTAGGTGCGTTTACGGGTAACAAGACTATTACGCTTACCGTTACTAACAAAGGCTCTACAACATACACGGCTAACATCACTGGTTACGTAACAACCAGTTTGGAACAAATCGTCTATGGAAATCAGGGAGCCACCTATACCGTTGGAAGCGTTTCTACGCCTGCTTCAGTCACTGTGGATCCAGGAACTACCAAGACGATTCAAGTGACCGTACAGCCTTCGGACGCTTGGACGGATATTTTTGTTGAAGGTAGGGTCCTCTTCACTTCCAGCGATGGGACGAGGGTATTCCCGTTCCTTGGGTATTTTGGTGATTGGGCTCTTTACAGTGATAAGGACACCATAAACGGTGATAGCAAATGGCCTGACAATAATAACATTATTGACCTACCGTGGTGGAATTCTGATTCCTGGGATGGATTGACAGGCGTGTATTATCCATACGGCGGCGGGCTTTACTACATTGGCAGAAAAGGTGGACAGTTTGAGCCTAAAGCTCTTGCGATAAGTGCTGGATCTGAATACAGTGAATGGAACGATTCTCTCGTAGTTGGTCTGGGTATGCTCAGGAACGCTCGTGCTCTGACCATTTATGTTCTTGATAGTGCAGGCAAGGTTGTTAAGACCATAGTTTCAGAGAATTTTGTCCGCGCTGCCGTGAACTCTAGTGACAGTACTACTGCTGCTTTAAGGACAGGTTGGTCAAAGCTTTGGGAGTGGGATGGCACCGACCGCAACGGTAATTTTGTTCCAGAAGGGCAGTACACCATTAGAATAGTTGCTATGCCCGACCCACTTATAAGCGACGAAGCTAACCTTTTGCCCACACAGGTTATGGACATACCAGTAAAAGTTGATAAAACACCGCCGGTTTCAAAATTATCGAAGTGGGAGAATGCCACTGCAACCTTGATCGATTTCGTGGACGAAGAAAGTGGTGAAAACCTGAAAATTAGAACCATTATTCCGACTTCCAAGACGTTTAGTCTAGTGGCGACTGGCACTGATAATAGCACCATACTGAGTTATTACCTTTTCGGTGCAAACAAGGCTGCAGGGATTGATCCTGTGAACACTGCTACCTTCACTTACAACATCCTGCAAATGGTATTAGGCGGTACTGGTACTACAAATTGGGAAGACGGAACAATCTTTGAAGATTATCTTGAAGCGGAAGACGGCGCTGGTAATGTAGGTGTAGGCGAACCTGTAATCCTGGTCTACGACAACCCTAACACAAAAGTGGGACTTGGTGACCTGCAGGCAGTAGCTGACGGAGAATACCTGAACGTCGGCTTCAAAGTTCTTAACGCACCAGGAGCTACCTATAAGGTTACTATAAAGGATACTAATGGTTCTGTGGTTCAAGAAATCCCCGGTGTTGTTTCCGGCCTTGGATCAGTAAGCGAAGAAGTGGTTAAGTACAAAGTTCCTGCTGCTGGGAAGTACACAATCGAAGTCACCGCCAAAGACATCTATGAAAACACAGCTAAAGTTACTACTGCTATTTCGCTGGATCTTCTGAAGATCACCATTGTTCCAGAATCCACATTTATGATTGTAAAACAAGGTACCTCCACAGGCATATCTGTGGTTGTCGAAGGTCCTGCGAAGACGGGAACGGTCAGCCTAAGCAGAATCACTGTAGAGAACGGACAGGTCAAATCAACTGTTGTGAAAGCTAAGACATTTACCGGAAACAACTTCGCTGATCCAACCTTTATAGAAGCGTCTCTAGATGCGGGTAGGTACCAGATTAATGTGGAGGTGAAATCTGCATTCGGATTTGTTTCTGAAAGTTCGAGGCGCGTTGTCATAGATGGGCAGGCTCCAAGAATTGATGATGTAAACGTGATAAGTGACTCTGGAGCTATAACGGTTGAAAGGCAAATCAACGGAAACGCTTTGGATATTGTTGCCAAAGTTGAGCAGGATACAACGGGCCAATTAGTTCTAAAGGCCTCTGACGACTTTACCTATTTTGACGTCTATCTTGGCAATGATCACATAGGCGGATGGGGTGATAGCGGTAGTGGTGGAGAAGGAACATTCTTTGTGCCTGTGGCCTTGGAAATCGGTACTTCACAGACATTTGAACTGAAATTGCTGGATGAAGCTGGTAATAGCTCGGAGTACAGGGCCAATATTCATGTAGCTTCAAGTATAGACAATCCTCCCGCCATTGAAGACGTTAGCTTGGATATCGCTGGGAACAAGATTGGAATATCTGATAGTGGTACGTATACAGTGACCACACTATTACCCGCGCAAGGTATTTTGAACTTCACTGCTACAGATGATCTGGGTCTGGTTTCAGTGGTTGTTAAATTGAACGGTGAAATAACCGCTCACGATAGCCCTGCGACAATCACATTCAACGATGCTGGTACCTATAACGTAGAAATAGTAGCAACTGACAATTCTGAGCAAACTACAACCTTCAGATTTACGTTGATCGTAGTTAAGGAAACTGCGAACGTGATTTACAACTTAAGACTGGAAGCTGGTTTAAATTATTTTGGCTTCCCGATTCAGGTTGACAAACCAATTAGTGCAATAATACCAAATGCTAATGTATATCGTAACAGTGGAACTGGTTGGGTTTTAGCTAACAATGAAAAGCCTATGCCTTTTGCTGTTTACAGGGTTAACCTCTCAGCACCAAGAGATATTGTGCTTGCAGGAGATCTATTCCAGCCGTCTACTTTGACTCTAAAGCCGTCTTCGACGAATTACGTTAGTATACCGCAAGTAGATCCCATAAATGCGTATGAGATTTTTGGAGATTCTCTGGAGTCTGTGGAAGTAAGGGGCCTCAATGGTGCCCTATCACCGGTTAGTGACGGCGTGTTGCAGCCCGGAAAAGCTTACATTATCGTAGTTAAGCGGGAGGTTACGATTACTCTTCCATGGACTGACACCGAAAGTTAGGAAGGATTACAAGAATAAAAAGAAGGTAACAAGAAGGGGCACCGCAAGGTGCCCCTTCTTGTTACCTTAGGACGTGCATGGCACGTTTGTTGCGCATAAACGTAATAGAACACCCCGAGGTGGGGTATATATGTTTATGATCTTGATCACCTCAAGCGGGGCGGAGCACCTAAGAAAAGTAGACTAACAAAGCCTTGGATTACCTAAGAATGTACGAGCTAAGTGTAAGGTTGATTACCTAAGACGGTATGGGTTTCTGATGACCTAAGGCAAAAGGAAGTGGTTTTTGATCACCTGCTAAGGGTTTAGAACATCTTATAGTGTGTTCAAACACCTTAAGAAAAAGGAGGGAAAACAATGAAAGGCATGAAGAAACTATTTGCGCTTTTTGCTGTGCTTGCCTTAGCTCTGACGTTGACGCCAGTACTTACAGCAAATGCCGCAACTCCCATTTTCACTATGACGGTGAAAGATCCAGTGTGGACAACTGAGAAGGCTTTGGGTCTGGACCTTAATGGTGGCGGGCTAAGCGAGGATCTAGTACTAAAGATAGAGGGTAGCATAGGTGGTGTTACAGGATTAGATCCTGATAACTTCGAGTTTGCTGCCGCAAGTGACTTATATGTTGCACCATCGTACAACAACTTTACTGCGTATGTTTTCTACAGCGACATTCTTGTAAACGAAGATGGTGTGTATGCTCTAACATACAAAATCGATGATGAGCATGAAGTTTCAGCAGACATTCCACTGAGGCTATTCAAGGTAGAGCCGAAGGATACTGTACCTACTGAAGTAACCAGTGGACAGAAAGTGACCATTACAGGCACTGTTACGGTGCTTGAAGAGACTGGGCTGCACGCTTCTGATTACAGAGTATTCGTGTGGAAAGGCAGCGTCTTGGCAGGATCAGCAGCGGTGAGCAGTACTGGCACATTCAGCTTGACTTTCAACACTTACGGCAATGTGGGTACAAAATACAACATCACAATACAGATGCCTAGTAGTAGTGCATACAACAAGGTTCCTTATTACACTATTGAAGTGAAGAATTTGGCTGATGTAAAAGTCACAGTAAATCCAGAGACGATCGTAGCCGGTGTAGATAGCGAGGTTACCCTGCAGCTTAAGGTAGGAGATGTGAAGTTGGCTAATCACTCTGTTACAGGTACTGTAACCTTGGGTGACAAGGCAATTCCTTTCACTGATAAAACTACTAACGGTGACGGCAAAGTTACGGTGACTGGGTTGAATTTCTCCAGCGTAGGCGTTGCTGACGTTACTGTGAAGGTGGGTGGACCTAACTACTACGGAACAGGTTCTGCGAAGCTGAACGTTTCTACCAGCGAAGAATACGGCCTGGCAGTTAAGTGGCCCACGTGGCTAATCGGTGAACTGAACACAATAGAATTTAGCACACCGTATGCTGGTTACGTTGTTGATTCCGTAGAGGTTAAAGTAAGTGGACCGGTGAAAGAGAATGGTAAAACGTTGACAGGTGGTAACGCCATACAAATCACGCCTCTTGGCTATGGTGAGCTAACACTGCAGGTGGAGGCTATTCTTAAGAAAGGCACTGCTACTACTGCTATAACCAAGTCCTTCTCCACTACCATACCTGGTTATGTAGCTAGTGTGGATCCTAAAGAGCTTGTCAGAGGAGCCACGCAGACGTTGACCGTGGTGGTAAAGGATGCTTACGGCAGTCCAGTGAACAATGCACTGGTACAGTTCTTCAGCCCTGCAAACAGCATCAGTGATCCTATTGCTGAGATCAACGGCAAAACTGAGCTGGTTAATAACGGTACTTACGAACTAGAGATTGTTGGAAGCAAAATTACAAAGGCTGACGTCACTTCCTATGTGCTGGTGAAGAGTGATGTTGGTTTGCAGGCGAAGGTATTTGTTGAAATTGCGCGTTCTACCGGTATCAACATTGCTCTGGACAAGACTGAAATCGTACTTGGTCCAAAGACCACGTTGACTGTAACAGTGGCTTCTCCAGAAGCTCTTGGAGGTGCTGGTCTGAAGTTAGTGAACTCAGATGGCGAGGATACAGGAGTTCTTGTTTACACCTTTACCGGTGCTGCCACAGTGCAGAAAGTAACGTTGCCTGTTAACACCATGCCTGAAGAGGCTGGCGTTTACAAGGTGGTTGTCGAAAGCGCCAACTTCATTGGCAGTGCAACATTGACTTTTGTGGAGCCTGTGTTCACGGCTACGCCTGCTGAACTGTTGGCGAACAGCTCCAACGTAGTGACTTTCACTTCTACCAATGTGGAAGATCTTAGGGCTGTAACAAGTGTGACTGCTACAGGTGCTGTGAAGAGCATCACTGCTAAAATCGCAGAGGAAGCAATTACTGCTACCATCGTGACAACTGCTGAGAAAGGCACTGTTAAGGTGGTCTTTAAGTTCAACAGCGGTTACGAACATGAGGTAAAACTCAGCTCTGTGTACGGCAAGCTAACAGTAGAAAATGCTACAATCGCTTTTGGCACGAAGGTATTAGCTTTCACGCCTGTGAATGCAGCTGGAGCTACCTTGGCCGCCGGCACTGAAGTAAAGATTAACCTGCTTGGCAACGAATACAGCGGCTACGCTGATGCCAATGGAACTGTGAGCATATTGATTCCTGAGCTGCCCATGGGCACGTACAGTGTGCTTGTGAAGGTAGCCGGATATCAGGATGCCACGTTCAGCCTAGTAGTGGCAGAAGCTGAGCCCGAGTACAAGACTGTTATCGAGCTTGCTCCTGGTATGGATATCTACACTGTGAATGGCGAGACCAAGTTCTGGGACGCCACACCTTACATCAAGAACGGCAGAACCTTGGTACCAATTAGACACTTAGCAGAAGCCATTGGCTTCAAGGCTGATTGGGACTTTGATGATCCTGCCAACAAGATGGTGTTCATCTACACAGCTGAACAGGATCCAGAGAAGGACAAAGAGCATCCATTCATACTGCTCCTAATTGGTCAGCCCACGGCCATGGTAAATGGCAACCTCGTAGCTTTGGACGTCGCTCCTGAGATTCTCAACGGTAGAACCATGGTACCGCTAAGATTTGTGGTAGAGACACTGGGTTACCAGGTAGAGTGGCTGGGCAACACAATTAGACTAAGCAAATAAAGGTTATTGACGAAGGTATAGCTTTAAGAAGCGATTATGTGCCAAGCGTGCCGATAAATTTTATCGGCACGCTTGGCTTGAGTTAGGATGACCTTGTGTTATGTTAGAATCCTTATAAATGGAACTTAAATGGAATTGTTTATGACCTAAGAACACGAACACCTTGAGGGGTACAGATCGACCTTGAAGAAGATGATCTTAGGGTTGACTACAAATCATGAAAGAGGAGGGTGAGCACGGTGAGTTCATTTAAAAAGCTTATTTCGTTGTTCTTGGTTGCAGTTATGGTTTTGACAGTGGTTCCTGTCGGTACTGCGGCACAAGTTGGTGGAACAGAGCCTTCACAGTTTACTCTGAATTTCGAAGCTGGTATAAACTACTTTGGGTTTCCAGTTCGCATAGAGAAAGCCATTGCTGACATTTTCCCTGGTTTGGATGTGTACAGGCGTGACGGTGATAGCTGGGTGTTAGCAAATAACGAGCAGCCTATGCCATTTGCAGCTTACAGGGTTAATGTTAATGCTCCAATGACCGTATTACTACAAGGAGAAACATACTCGGAAGTTTCTTTAGCAATCCCTGCTAATAAGACTACATATTTTACTTTGCCGCAGGTGGACGCCATTGGTATCCAAGAACTTTTTGGGGCTGCTGCTAAGTCTGTGCGCGTTGTCGGGAGCGGCGGTCTGGCTTCTAGTGTGCCTCTTACTGGGCAAATTCTACCAGGGAAAGTCTATCTCATAGTCTTGAATAGTAGTGTCACAGTTACTATTAAAGCTGAAGACAATGCTCCAGTAATCGATGAGGTAAAGTTCAACGGTGAAGCAGTAGCGGATGGTGGCACTGTGACTTTGACTGTATTAGAAGGACAGGCAGCAGAGGGCACAGTGACCTTCAAGGTTGTAGATGAGGGTTTAGATTTTGTTACTGTTAACGATGAAGAAGTAGAAGGTGTAGCTGGAGAATATAGCAAGAAGCTAACCTTATCTGTTGGTGAGAACGTAGTAGTGATAGAAGCGACAGACCAAGCAGGTCAGATAGCCACATACAGCTTCACAGTAGTAGTAAACAAAGACAATGCTCCAGTAATCGATGAGGTAAAGTTCAACGGTGAAGCAGTAGCGGA
>ENA-UPAD01000280-UPAD01000280.1-bioreactor-metagenome-genome-assembly--contig:-NODE-280-length-76324-cov-60.025436_pt1 | contig 76324 bp, 70 predicted proteins | sample MGYA00238179_ERZ772710 | MGnify/ENA primary metagenome ERZ772710 (study PRJEB29004, sample SAMN07631245) | bioreactor metagenome | isolation source: Switchgrass digestor | place: USA: Dartmouth...
AACACATCTTTGGTGAACTCTGCCTTTTTATTTCCTACAGTAAAGTTACGCTATCGCATTAGGTTCAACTCTTGACGTATAAATGGACAGTTGATATAATAAAATAACTAGCGGAATAAATGTACGGCGACATAGCCAAGTGGTAAGGCATGGGTCTGCAAAACCCTGATCACCAGTTCGAATCTGGTTGTCGCCTTTTAAGCAGACGGTGAACCAATAAGCAGTTCACCGTCTGTTTTTTTGAAAATACCGCAGCTGTATATTGCCGCTGTTGACGGCAATTTTAAATGGTCAGACTTTATCAGCACAGCTTTATGTGTCCTTGTTGCCTGTAAAATATAGACAGCAACAATGTGAAAATAAGAAATTACATTGACTTAAAGGAAATTATGATGTTTAATAATTGTAATGATATTCGAAAAAAGCAAAAAAGTGAAAATAAACATTCATTAAGGGGTGTGATAACATGAAATCATTCAGGGAACGGGCAAAAGAGCTGGTCGGTAAGATGACCCTTGCGGAGAAAATCTCGCAGATGTGCTATGACGCGCCTGCTATAGAAAGGCTCGGAGTACCGGCGTATAACTGGTGGAACGAATGCCTGCACGGTGTGGCGCGTTCGGGAGTCGCGACCGTATTTCCCCAAGCCATAGCCATGGCGGCAAGCTTTAACACAGAGCTTATGCATGAGGTGGCAACTGCAATATCCGACGAGGCCAGGGCAAAATATAATGAGTACAGGAAGTTCGGAAGCACATTAATCTATCAGGGGCTTACGTTTTGGTCGCCAAATATCAATATATTCCGTGATCCCCGCTGGGGACGCGGACATGAAACATACGGTGAGGACCCGTACCTTACGGGTGAGATGGGCGTGGCATTTATCAAGGGACTGCAGGGCGACGGAAAGTACAGGAAGGTTGATGCCACAATAAAGCACTATGCTGTCCACAGCGGTCCGGAAAGCAAAAGGCACAGCTTTGATGCAAGGGTAAATGACAAGGACCTTTATGAAACATACCTGTGGGCCTTCAAATACTGCATAGATAATGCCAAACCCTCTGCGGTCATGGGAGCGTACAACCGGATTAACGGTGAACCGGCCTGTGCAAGCAAGACCTATCTTAAAAAGGTTCTGTTTGAGGAGTTCGGTTTTGACGGTTATGTTGTGTCCGACTGCGGAGCAATCTGCGATATAAACAACCATCATAAAGTAACCGCGAATTATGCCGAAAGCGCGGCTCTTGCGGTCAACAACGGGTGCCACTTAAACTGCGGGGATGCTTACAAATGGCTGAAAACAGCCGTAGCATCCGGACTGGTCAGCGAGGAAACCATAACAGAGGCTGTCGAGCGGCTTTTTGAAGCAAGATTCCGGCTGGGTATGTTTGATGACGATTGTGAGTACGACAATATCCCTTACGAGGTAATCGAATGTGAGAAGCACCGCGAGCTGAACAGGAAAATGGCGGCGGAAAGCATTGTTTTATTAAAGAATGACGGAATCTTGCCGCTTGATCCGGGCAAGACAATTGCGGTAATAGGTCCGAATGCGGACGACATATCCGTATTGCTGGGCAACTATAACGGTACGCCCAGCAGGTATTCAACTCTTCTTCAAGGTATCCGGGATGCCGCTTCATCGAGGGTTATATATGCAAGAGGCTGTAAAATGTTTGACGACACGATTAACAGCTGGGAGGAGAATCCGACCAGGGAGGCTATTATTGCGGCGCAAAAGAGCGACGTGGTCATCCTCTGCATGGGCCTTAATCCTTCGATGGAGGGGGAAGAAGGGGACGCCTACAACGGAGCGCTGGGCGGAGACAAGGCCGATTTAGAGCTGCCGCCGTCACAGAAGAGATTATACGAAGAAATAAAGAAGGTTGGAAAACCTATAATATTTGTCAACGTATCCGGAAGCTGTATCAATTTATCCGACCAGGACAGGAACTGCAATGCGGTTATTCAATGCTTCTATCCGGGAGCCGAAGGAGGCAATGCCCTGGCGGACGTAATATTCGGCAAGGCCAATCCCAGCGGACGGCTTCCTGTGACATTCTATAAGTCCGTGGACGATTTGCCGCCCTTTGAGGATTATTCAATGGAAAACCGTACATACCGTTTCTTTAAGGGCGATGTGGTTTACCCGTTCGGATACGGCTTGTCATACAGCACCTTCGAATACCGGGACGATAAGATCTGCGGAGGGGAAATGGCCTTGACGGTGAAAAACACCGGTAAATATGACGGGAAAGTTGTTATCAAGGTTTATGATACGTCCGAGAACAAGAGGCTTATCGGATTTACAAAGGTACATATTGATAAATCGGAAAGCAGGCAGGTCGAAGTAAAGCTATTGTATGAACCGGAAAAATACATGATTGAGCTGTAAACAGAAGGGAAAAATCCGGCTGAATGTAAATTAATAGTAATTCAAACATAAGGCTCAAAGATAAAAGTCATCGGAGGACATTGTCTTCCGATGACTTTCCGTTTATATTCTTTGCATTTGTCTGTGTTATCATTCATTTAGCTATGATTCTTTACTCAAAAATCGGTGTATAGTGACAGGAACATCAATCTTTCAGGGATTCGCTTATCGCATCCGCCAGGGCGTCAAGCTCATGCTCCCTGTCTTCTCTCAATGAAGACTTGATATCAATCGGAGTTCCCACAATTTCCATGTTCTTCATGCCGTTTACCAGTTCTGTCATGGTTTTAAGCGCGGCTGAGGACCAGGTGTGGTTTCCGATCAGGGATACCTTGCGGTTGCTTATGTTCAGCACCGACAGCTCCCTAAGCAGGGAATCCATCGGGAAGTAAAGGTGCATGTTGTAGGTAGGTGAGGCAAAAACAACGTTGCTGTACTTGAATATGTCCGAAATGATGTAGGACGGATGGGTTTTTGACACGTCATAAATCCTCATGTCCTTTACGCCCCTTTTGGCAAGCTTGGACGCAAGGGCCAATACGGCGTTTTCGGTATTTCCGTACATCGAAGCGTATGCCAGCACGACTCCCTTCTTTTCAGGAATGTATCTGCTCCATTTATCGTATTTGTCCAAAATGTAGGAAATCATTTCCCCACGCCAGATGTGACCGTGCAGGGAGCAGATCATGTTTATCGGCAGGCCTTCGAGCTTCTTTAACAGTGCCTGGACCTGGCTGCCGTACCTGCCAACGATATTTGTATAGTAACGCCTTGCCTCATCAAGGAAATAGCTGTCGTAATCGACCTCGTCGGCAAACAAATTGCCGGACAGGGCCCCGAAAGCCCCGAAAGCGTCGGCGGCGAACAGTATGCCCCGGGTGGTTTCGTAGGTGACCATGACCTCGGGCCAATGTACCATCGGCGCCATGTAGAAGCGCAGGACATGACTGCCCAGGGAAATCTCCTGACCTTCCTTAACCTCAAGAAAATGATCCGCCATGTTCATGGTGTAATACTGGTTGAAAAACTGCAGGGTCTTGGCGTTCCCGATGATTTGGACGCTTGGGTAACGGCGCATGATTTCCTCTATGTTGGCGCAGTGGTCGGGCTCCATATGATTGACAACAAGGTAATCCAGGGTCCTGTCCTGAAGGACGGATTTTATATTCTCAATGTACTCCGCGCTGATGGCGGCATCAACGGTATCAAGAAGAGCGGTCTTTTCATCCATAACCAGGTACGAGTTGTATGCGACACCGTTAGTAAGGGGAAACATGTTCTCAAAGCGTTCTATCCGCCTGTCATTTCCTCCGACCCAATAAACATTTGGATGTATTTCATATGCGCTGTTCATTCTTAAACCTCCTCAAAATTTATACTTAAGCAGTCAATCATAGCTTTCAAAAAGCAAATAATTTTATAATAAATATAATTGTATACAATATAATTGATTGCTATTAATAATATACACCATCCGGGTATAAAAATCAAGAATTATTCTCAATTTTTAATATAAAATTTCTTTACGGAACTTGTCCGGGGTCATGTGGTTTTTCTCCATAAATATTTTGTAAAAATAACCCTTGTTGGAATAACCCACCCGGGAAACGATTTCATCAATGGTAAGGCCGGTGTGGCGAAGCAGCCTTTCCGCCTCCTCAAGGCGCAGGTTTTGGACATACTGTATGTAGGTCATGCCGGTCTTGGATTTCAGCATACGATTAAAATAATCCTCATGAAAATGAAAATGCCTCGAAAGCTGCTTAATCGTTATGTCCCGGTAGTTCTGCTTGATATAGCTTATGATTTCCTCAAACAGTATCCAGTTCATCTTTCTCTGCATCCTGCTGGATAAGGAGATATCGTAGCTTGTGCTAAGCAGCGTGAAAATCCTCATAAGCAGTCCATGACATATGTAGGATGAGGCCTTATCATGAAGTATCAGCTCGTTTACCAAATCAAGCAGGTATTCCTCGATCCTGTTGTCCGAGGGATCCTTGGGCTTGAAATGAAGATACTGCCATAGATTCTTCTGCTTAAGAAGTGCGGTTTGAAGAAATGATATAATGCGTTCGTTCGCAGCCTGGTTGGTTATTATGCTGTCAAACATTTCGTTTGCGATTCCAATGAATAAAATGCACGCGGGTTCGGAATCAAGGTAATCCTGGTGGAGACAGTTCTTGTCTATAAGGCACAGCTCTCCTTTTTTGAAAACTATATCCTTGCCCAGTATCCGCTGGCGAAATGTCCCCGACACGATATATGCCAGCTCCAGGTATTCGTGGGTATGCATCTGGGTTTTACAGTTTTCATTAAACCCGCAGCTGTAGGAAAAGGAAACAGCGGAAGGTTTTATGGTTCCGTAGAGCTTCCTTTCCGGATGTATGACCCAGCATAGGATAAATACCCGTTCGTCTCCGGAAAGAGGATAGGTTTTTCTGTCCTCTATATGCAGCGAATACTCCGGACACATGATGCGGGAGCCGATTTGGCTGCCTTCTCCCAGCATGTTGGGGTCACCGCACGATATTTCTTCGCATAGCTGTTTTAGCGTCATTATTCCCCATCCTCCTTTGGCTTTAATATAAGTAAAGTATAAATTATATTCCGTACTAATACAATAGGGTTAATGTCGGAATAGGTAACTTTATCATTTAAGGAGCAGTTTTTAGATATTGTTATTGACTGGATAATTATATAAGATGGTATTTAGCAAAAGTGTCTTCATATAACAGATGACATATTGGTTTCTGTTTTCATAACGTAAATATTATTTTAGAGGAGGTATGGGAATGTTAAGCAAGAACTATGAATTTTGGTTTGCAACAGGTTCACAGGATTTATACGGAGACGAATGCCTGGCTCACGTTGCCGAACATTCGAAAATAATCGTTGAGAAGATGAATGAATCGGGATTGCTTCCGTTTAGGCTGGTATGGAAGCCCACCCTGATTGACAGTGTTTCTATCCGCAAGCTGTTTAACGATGCCAATGCGGACGATAACTGCGCCGGTGTTATTACATGGATGCATACGTTTTCACCTGCAAAGTCATGGATCCTGGGACTACAGGAGTACAGGAAACCGCTGCTCCACCTACATACCCAGTTTAATGAGGAAATACCTTATGATACAATCGACATGGATTTCATGAATGAGAACCAGTCGGCCCATGGTGACAGGGAGTACGGACATATCGTATCCCGTATGGGTATAGAGCGCAAGATCATTGTTGGCCATTGGAGCCATGAAAGGGTTATTAAGCGCATAGCAAGCTGGATGAGAACCGCCGTCGGTATCGCCGAAAGCAGCCATATCCGCGTGCTTCGTATTGCCGACAACATGAGAAATGTTGCCGTTACCGAAGGCGACAAGGTTGAGGCGCAGATTAAATTCGGCTGGGAAATTGATGCTTATCCGGTAAATGAAATCTATGAGTACGTAAATGATGTACCGGCCAGTGAGGTGGAGGCGCTTGTAGAGGAATACTACAGCAAATACGACCTCATTCTGGACGGAAGGGACGAAAAGGAGTTCCGCAGGCACGTTGCCGTCCAAGCCGCTATAGAGATTGGATTTGAAAAGTTCCTGAAAGAAAAGAACTATCATGCAATAGTAACCCATTTCGGTGATTTGGGTAATCTTAAGCAGCTTCCTGGATTGGCAATCCAGCGCCTGATGGAGAAGGGATACGGATTTGGAGCCGAGGGAGACTGGAAGACTGCAGCCATGGTAAGGCTAATGAAGATTATGACGGCTGATATCAAGGACGCCAAGGGTACTTCGTTCATGGAGGACTATACCTACAATCTTGTTCCCGGCAAAGAGGGAATCCTTCAGGCCCATATGCTTGAGATTTGCCCTTCAATATCCGATGGACCGGTTGCCATAAGGGTATGCCCGCTGTCAATGGGTGAAAGAGAGGACCCGGCAAGGCTGGTATTCACCGCCAAGACAGGACCTGCAATCGCAGTTTCCCTGATTGACCTGGGCAACCGCTTCAGGCTGATTGTCAACGACGTGGAATGCAAGAAGACGGAAAAACCCATGCCGAAACTGCCTGTGGCTACAGCCTTCTGGACGCCTATGCCTAACCTTGAGGTGGGAGCCGAGGCATGGATTCTTGCCGGAGGCGCACATCATACTGCATTCACTTATGACCTGACCGCAGAGCAGATAGGCGATTGGGGAGCAGCCATGGGCATTGAGGTTGTTTACATCGATAAGGATACCAATATCAAGGACCTTAAGAACCAGTTACTGTGGAACTCGGTTGCTTTCAGGTAATCCTCCGGGAATATCAGAGAAGGAATGGAGGGGTATTATGGATAACGGTGTAATTGAAAAAAGAAGAAATGCCATTGCCGAGGGCAGGACCACCCTTGGCATTGAGCTTGGATCCACAAGGATAAAAGCTGTTCTTATGGACGAGAATTACGAGGCGATTGCCACCGGCAAGCACGACTGGGAAAACCGGTATGTCGATAATATATGGACATACACCCTTGATGACATCTGGGGAGGGGTTCAGGACAGCTACCGTAACCTAAAGCAAGATGTGAAAAACAAGTACGGAATAACCTTAACCACGGCCGGAGCTATCGGTTTCAGCGCCATGATGCACGGTTATATGGTATTTAACAAAAACGGGGACTTGCTGGTTCCCTTCCGTACATGGAGGAATACCATTACGGGACCGGCCTCCGACAAGCTTACGGAGCTGTTCCAGTATAACATTCCGCAAAGATGGAGCATTGCCCATCTGTACCAGGCAATTTTAAATAATGAACCCCATGTTCCCGATATAGATTACATGGTGACCCTTGAGGGATATGTCCACTGGATGCTCACCGGGGAAAGGGTGCTTGGTATTGGGGATTGCGCAGGAATGTTCCCGGTCGATACGCAGACAAAGGACTTTAATGAGCGCATGATCCGGCAGTTTGACGAGCTGGTTGCGGACAGGGGATATCCGTGGAAACTGCGTGATATCCTGCCCAAAGCCCTTGTAGCGGGTGAATACGCGGGAAAGCTTACGGAAAAGGGAGCAAAGCTTCTTGATCCGGAAGGGGACCTAAAACCTGGCATTCCGTTCTGCCCGCCCGAGGGAGACGCAGGAACGGGCATGGTTGCCACCAACAGCGTGGCGCGAAGGACAGCGAACGTTTCTGCCGGAACCAGCGTATTTGCCATGGTTGTGCTGGAGCATGAGTTGAAAAAGGTCCACAAGGAGATTGACCTGGTGGTCACGCCGGCGGGAGACCTGGTTGCCATGGCTCATAGCAACAACTGTACATCCGATCTGGATGCCTGGGTTTCGATATTCGGAGAATTTGCCAAGGCAGCAGGACTGGATATAAGCGTTCCGAAGCTGTATGATACCTTGTATTTCAAGGCCCTGGAGGGCGATGCGGATTGCGGCGGACTGCTCTCGTACGGATATATTTCAGGAGAGCATATAACTCATTTTGAGGAAGGGAGGCCGTTATTCGTAAGGAAGCCCGATTCCAGGTTCAACCTGGCCAACTTCATGAGAGTGCATCTGTATACCGCCCTTGGCGCGCTCAAGACTGGCATGGATATTCTCTTCAAGGAAGAGAATGTGAAGGTGGACAGCGTACTGGGGCACGGCGGTCTGTTCAAGACAGAAGGAGTAGGGCAGAGAATCCTTGCCGCAGCCATGAACACACCGGTTACAGTCATGGAGACGGCCGGAGAGGGCGGCGCATGGGGAATCGCAATACTTGCCGATTACATGCTCCGCAGGAAAGAAAATGAGACGCTTGACAAGTACCTGGCAGAAAAGGTATTTGCAAATATGAAAGGGAAAACCGTTGAACCGGACCCGAAGGAGGCGGAAGGCTTCGAGAAATTCATGAGGCTTTATACCGCCGGGCTCGCAATAGAAAGGGCTGCGGTCAACGTACTGCGGTAGGTGGTTAATATGCTGGAAAAGCTAAAAAAAGAAGTTTATGAAGCCAACATGGAGCTTCCAAGACGGGGCCTGGTAACATATACCTGGGGAAATGTCAGCGGAATTGACAGGGAGAAGGGCCTGTTTGTCATCAAGCCAAGCGGTGTAAGCTATGATGAGCTTAAACCCGAGGACATGGTGGTCATGGACCTGTCAGGAAGAAAGGTGGAAGGCGACTATAACCCTTCCTCCGATACAGCCACGCACCTGGAGCTTTACCTGGCATTTCCCGAAATTGGAGGGATAGTTCATACTCATTCACCTGCGGCAACGGCCTGGGCACAGGCAGGAAGGTCCATTCCATGTTACGGTACGACCCATGCGGATTACTTCTATGGAGAAATACCCTGCGCCAGAAGCCTGACCGAGGAAGAGGTTAAAAGCGAGTATGAGAGGAACACGGGCCTGGTTATTGTAGAAACATTTAAGAGCAATAATATTAACCCGATGTATGTCCCGGGAGTGCTGTGTAAAAACCACGGACCGTTTACATGGGGCAAAAATGCTGCCGAAGCGGTTCACAATGCGGTGGTCCTGGAGGAAATTGCGAAGATGAACCTTATGACGGAGCAGCTCAACAGAAATGCGGCTCCTGCGCCAAAGTACATCCAGGATAAGCATTTCTTAAGAAAGCACGGCCCGAACGCATACTACGGGCAAAAGAAACCGGGCATGTGATATATGCTGTGAACAGATAAAATCAATTGTGTATCAAGGAATAAAATTTATTATCTTGATATAAGGGGAGCCTTAATGCTCCTCTTTTCTTGTAGGTCTTCTGGTATCCTGAGTGGTATTGTCCATTATTGCGGGCTGCATAATCTGGCTTCTTATTAGGAAAGCGGTGGAGAAAAAATAATTATGGTGCCTGGCACCAATAAAAAAAGGTTGTATTATTCTGAAACCTGTGCTAATATATTAACCTGTGATATGTTATACAAATATTCCTTGCTCTTAAAATGCATAAATTTGAATGCATAAAAAGGGCCAGAAGTCCAAAAGGAGGTGCAAAGCAACTATGAACAAGTACGAATTAGCCTTAGTTGTGAATGCAAAAGTCGAGGATGAAGAGAGAATTGCAACCCTTGAGGCTGCAAAGGACATCATAACCAGATTCGGCGGTACTGTTACAAACGTTGAAGACTGGGGCAAGAAGAAATTAGCCTATGAGATTCAGAAGATGAATGAAGGCTATTATTATTTCATCCAATTCGATGCTGATTCAACTGTTCCGGGCGAAGTCGAGCAAAGAGTTCGTATACTGGAAAAGGTAATCAGGTATTTGTGCGTTAAAAAGAATGCATAATAGAGTACTACCTAAGGCGAATAATTAATAGGGAGGTAGTAAATTGAATAAAGTCATTTTAATTGGTCGTTTGACCAGGGACCCCAACATAAGGTATTCCCAGGGGGAAAATTCGGTGGCGGTAGCAAGGTATACTTTAGCCGTAGACCGCAGGTTCAAGAGAGCCGGTGATAATCAGGACGCAGACTTCATAAGCTGTGTCAGCTTTGGAAAGACGGCGGAGTTTGTTGAGAAGTACTTCAGGCAGGGCATGAAAATGGTTGCTGTCGGCCGGATTCAAACGGGAAGCTATACCAATAATGAGGGTCAGAAGGTATACACCACCGATGTGGTTGTAGAAGAGGTTGAGTTTGCTGAAAGCAAGTCAAGCAGCTCAGGTGCAGTCGGCGACGATTATCCAAGGGATTTCATGCCCGAACCCAGCGCAGCAATGGGTGAAGGGTTTATGAATATCCCCGACGGAATAGATGAAGAACTGCCATTTAATTAATTTAATATAAAACTGTAATTACCGGATAAGGAGGTTAAAACCTCCGTTGTGTATGATGTAATTTATAATTAATCCAGGAGGTTAAGGCATGTCTGTAAACAAGAGTGAAAAGACCGATGCCCAGAGCAAGAAAAAGACCTTTGCCCGCAGAAGGAAAAAGGTTTGCGTGTTCTGTGCAGACAAGGAATTCAAAGAAATCGATTATAAGGATGTAAATAAATTAAAGAGATATGTTTCAGAGAGAGGAAAGATTCTTCCCAGAAGAATTACCGGAAACTGCGCAAAGCACCAGAGGGCTTTGACAGTTGCGATTAAACGGGCAAGACATATCGCTTTGATGCCCTACACGGCAGAATAGTGTAAAAAGTTTATTGCCCTACACGGCTGAGCAGTTGGGCAGAGAGTAAATTCAATAAAGAAGATTAATAGCTGTTATATGACAAAGTGAAGAACGTCGCTTTGATCATGTAACAGCTATTTTTTTACTTGAAAAATGTTATAATTATGGTAAATTATTACATAAAAAGAAAAAAATATGGTTTTTTACTGTCGAAGAGGGTATAATGCTTATGTAATTATGTATATTTATTCGAAATAGCAAAATAGTGAATTTTGATACTATTTTATATATAATTTAATAGACAATTGCTGCTTCATTGACGAGTAGATATAAAGATATGGGAGGATAAGGGGAAATCTAATGAAGATAGCGATTTGTGAATCTGATATGAGAACCTGCGAATATATGAAGAGACAACTGCAGCAGGAACTCTCTACCAGATATAAAACTTTTTATATCGGAAGTTATTCTGACGGTTTCAGCATGTTGGATGGAGCGACTCATGATGACAATTTCGATTTATACTTTATCAATGCTTCTATGAGTGGTCTGAACGGCGTTGAGCTTGCCAGAGAATTGAAAAGGTACCGTGATAATAGTCTTCTTGTATTATATTCCGTGTCGGATAAATATGCTATGGCAGCCTGGAGTATTGAAGCTTTTTATTACCTGATGCTACCTCCGTTAAAGAAGGACATCAGTCGGATTATTACAAGAGCGGAGCAATATCTGAAGGAAAGGGATAACCGCTTTCTGAGGGTGAAGTTAAAGGATGGCTGGTATCATATTCTGCTGCGGAATATTTTTTATATAGAGAGCAATGCCCATAAGATTATCATTAACATGGTTGACGGAGGGTCCCTGACAACCTATGGGAAGCTTGATAATTGTGAAGCGGCCATAAATGATGAACAGTTTATAAGGATTCACAAGTCGATTCTGCTTAATGGCATTTACATATCGAAAATCTCGGCTTCTGAGGTGGTTTGTTATAACGGCAGTGTTTTTCCGATATCAAGGGCTCTGCAGGAGATGACAAGACAAAAATATGAAGCTTTCGTAAAGAGTAATTCGTTTATTACGATATGAGGAATACATATGAATGAAATAATTGTACCTGCTAAGATTGAATATCTTAATGATGTTATGTCCTTTGTAAAAGAGTGCCTGAACGGATATGATACAGACCACGTTGAGTTTGCATTGGAGTTAGGGGTGGAGGAGCTGTTTACCAATATTGTTAATTACGCATATCCTGAAACAACCGGACAGGTAGTGGTACAGGGCGGAATTGAGCAGGCACCGTTACGTTGCAGGTTCTCATTTATTGATCAGGGGATTCCGTTTAATCCGCTGGAAAGAGAGATGCCTGACACAAATCTGCCGATCGAAGAACGTCCTATAGGCGGGCTGGGAATATTTCTGGTCCGGAAACTGTTTGATGAGGTTTATTATGAATATAAAGACAATTGTAATGTGTTGACTGTAGTTAAGAGATTATAATTCCAAATTTGTCGGGAAAGCTGCATTTTTTGCTTACCCTGATACAAATTAGGAATTTCATGTATGATTGGAGGTACAAGAAAATGGTTGAGAAATATATAAGGACAGCGGTGCGTATTGATGCCAATACTGCTCCAAAGCTGGATGCGGAACTGAAGGAGATATTGGATAGCGGCAATAACCATATTGTAATTGATATGGAAGATACGGTTTATATCAGTTCAATCGGTTTAAGAGCATTTGCCGCTGCACAGAAAAGAATCCGCAACTCAAAAGGAAGTATGGTAATAAAAAATGTAAAGCCAAAGATTATGGAGATATTTGAGGTAACCGGCTTTGCAGGCTTATTTACGATTGAGTAGTGGTTATCCAAAGATGGGGGTAGCTGTGAGAACCGAGTATATTCCTCGCAAATATTATTATGAAGACATGATATATTCCTTTCAGTCGGATCTTGTTGAACCGGAGGAACAGATAAATGCGGAGGCTTTTATACGTTCCTGCTTAAACTCGGAAAGGAACTCGCTTTATTTCGACATGCATAATGAAGAGGAGATCAGGAAGTTTATTAAAATCGCCAATACCTTTGACGCCAGACTGATCGGAGTTATTAACGAATGGGCAGAGGCCGAGGATAAAGCCTATGCCCGTGATGGCATTTTGCTGGATGGTAAGACTGCCTCTCAGATCATGTGGGAAAAGGGCTGCAGCTTTATTGATGTGGTATGCATGACCCAGAAAGCGTTGGACGACCCTCAGCATTCTCCTATTAAGAAAATCCAGATATCCATCGGCGGTCCGGCTTTTATGACCTCGGAAAACATATTGAATACAGTTAAGGAAAAGGGACAGATAAACAAAGGTAACAGAAAGAAAAGTGATCTGGGCAGAATGGAGCCTAATGCGCATCAGAGTACGCTTCAGTCCAAGAGCCGAAGTAACCGCGAATATCTGCTTGTAGAGCAAGAAGATCATCCTTGGCACAGTTATTCTGGGATATGGAGTAAATGTAGTATTTGAGCAGATGGACGACATTCTGAAAACAAAGGACTACTCACTGCTTTGGCAGCCGGATTTATTCCTTGATAAAAACACCTATCTGTATGGGTTCATCTTAACCGTTTTAGGCATCCTTCTTATGTCTATTTACGGCGGTACCAGTGCCAAGCATGGTAAGAAGCTGATGAATACGAAAGCAAAGGGATTGGAGAGTCCTTTGGAAAACTCCCGTTTTATGACGAAAAAGGAAATCAATGAGCTCTATCCTCAAAAACGGTTTTCCAAGCTTGGAGGGGAGAAGAAAGACGGAATTCCGCTTTATGCTGTATATAACAAAAAGAAAAAGGATATTGATATCAATCTGGTTCCCGGAATGCACAGCCTGGTCATCGGTTCAACGGGCAGCGGTAAAACAACGACCTTCATAAATCCGATGATACAGATACTGGGACAATCCGGTGCCGGATCTTCCAATCCCCAAATGGTACGCCAGGAGATCAGGGAGTTCCTGAAGTTTATGGACGGATTCCAGATTGATACCAGTTGCCTGGGAGACAAAAGAAGAACGGCTTATGAAGGAATCAGACATGATTTGGAAACAATCGCAGGACAAGAACCGACATCTCAATTAACCACTGATGATTATATTAATATCACCAGCATGGCCAATACTATTGTCAACACTCACTTATATGCACTTGGTGCAAAACCTGAATTTTCACGTTTCAGCGGGACACCTGATATGGAAGGTGACTATTTCAACAGAGATTGGGAGAGAGCGCAGCTGATTAAAGATCTTGCTGAATTTGAACGGAAGGAAGAAAAATCAAAGAGTACAATGCCCCGGGCGGAGCAGGGAAAGACAGAAGCCTCAAAGAGGGATAGGATTGACTTAAAGGACCTTTCCCGCGAAGCGGAAAAAGCCGGAGAAACACCTTCTATCAGGCAAAGGAGCAGATCCATGTCGTCCGGGCAAATGCAAAGACAGACAAGGGAGAGGTCAAAGTCCGAGCCTGCGCCGGTAAAACCCGAACTGCAAAAAGATGGCGGACCAAAAAGATAAAAGAGATAAAAGCATATAATAAACCGGAAAACACGCTTCGCGAGCTCTTGGATGCCTGTGCTTTAGGCATTCTTTGCGGGCGTGTTTCACTTATGCTTAAGCATCTTAAGTATTCCGCTGCGCTTATGGCGGCTCTTGCAACAGCTGTTATAGACGAAGAGAAAAGCACATTGCTTAGCTCATGCAACAGCTATTATTTTGCTCTAAAAACCATTATAAAAATAAAAACTTTAAAAGATTCCCGATTTATGTTACAATGAAGGCGGGTTGGGCCAAGCGAACAATTAATAAGGAGTCATATCATGGGTAGAAAATCAAGGCTGAACGGTGCTTTAAAGGCTTATCTTATGTGGCCGGTCTATCTTACGGCGCTTTTGCTGCTGATGAACCTGGTCATATACGTTATAGATAAAAAAGCCGGTCATGTAATGTCCGGTTTTGTTCTGGCTTATTTTCTATTGGCAGGGTTTATTTTTTATTTTAGAAGGCATCAAATTGAAACAAATTTAGTCCGGTATGCCATGGATTTTGCCCAGGTGCAGAAGCGCCTGCTTAAAGAAATGGCAATTCCGTATGCGCTTCTTGATGTGGACGCAAGGCTTCAATGGGGCAACAACGAGTTCATGGATCTGATTTCAGGCAAAAAGGTGGTAGGTCGGCTTATAACGGATATAATTCCTGAAATTACAAAGGACAAGCTGCCAAAGGCCGAAGCCGATGAGGAGATCCGTTTTGTTCTGAACGACCGGAATTACAGGGCGGTGCTTCGTAAAATAATATCACCCAATTTTGATGATGACGCCAACTGGAGCTTTTATGAATCGGAAAAGGCATGGGAAACCAGGAATGCCCTGATAGCCATGTTTATGTTTGATGAAACCGAAATAATTGCCCTTCAAAAGGAGAACAAGGATCAGAAACTGATTGTAGGGCTGCTGTATATAGACAATTATGACGAGGCACTGGAAAGCATAGACGAAGTCAGACGGTCACTGCTTATCGCCCTGGTTGACAGGAAAATTAATAAGTACATGCAGGCCATTGATGCGATTGTCAAGAAGCTGGAGAAGGACAAGTTCATATTTGTATTCCAGCATAAATACCTTCCTATTCTTCAGAGCACAAAGTTTTCCATCCTGGAGGAGGTCAGGAACGTCAATATCGGAAATGAAATGGCGGTTACCATAAGCATCGGGCTTGGCGTAAATGCCGACAGCTATATAACAGGATATGATTATGCCCGTGCGGCCATTGATCTGGCCCTTGGCAGAGGCGGAGACCAGGCCGTAATAAAGGACGGGGACAAGATCTCCTATTACGGAGGCAAGAGCATCCAGGTTGAAAAGAGCACAAGGGTTAAGGCAAGGGTCAAGGCCCATGCATTCCGTGAGTTTGTAGAAGGAAAAGACAAGATCGTGGTAATGGGACATGCCCTGGCGGATGTGGATTCCTTCGGAGCCGCCATAGGTGTTTATAGAATAGGTAAGACCTTTAACAAGAAGGTCCATATAGTTGTAAATGATATTACCACATCTCTCAGGCCGATGATAAGCAGGTTCGTGGGAAATCCGGATTATGAAGAAGATCTGTTCCTAAACAATGAGCAGGCGAAAGAGGTTGTCGATGTAAATACGCTGCTTGTCATTGTGGATGTAAACCGCCCCAGCCTGCTGGAATGCGAGGAGTTGCTTGATTATGCCAGGTCGGTAATAATATTCGACCATCACAGGCAGACAAACGAGGCAATTGAAAATGCGGCGTTGTCATATATCGAGCCTTATGCGTCCTCAACATGTGAAATGATTGCGGAGATCCTGCAGTATATAGGAGGAAACCTAAAGCTTAGGCCTGTTGAGGCGGACGCCCTGTATGCGGGCATAATGGTGGATACGAATAATTTCCTTACAAAGACCGGTGTCAGAACCTTTGAGGCCGCGGCATATTTAAGAAGAAACGGCGCTGATGTAACCAGGCTGCGCAAGATTTTCAGAAGCGATTATTCTGAGTTTAAGCAAAAGGCGGATGCCATAAGCAGTACGGAGATTTTCATGGACTGTTTTGCAATAGCAATATGCTCGGACACCGGAGTGGAGAGCCCGACCGTGTTGGGAGCCCAGGTGGCTAATGAGCTTCTTAACATAGCGGATATCAAAGCTTCCTTTGTTCTTACCGAGTTCAACAATAAAATTCATATCAGCGCAAGATCCATAGATGAGGTCAATGTCCAGCTTGTTATGGAAAGAATGGGCGGCGGAGGTCATCTGAGCGTGGCCGCCACCCAGCTTGAGGACTGTACAATAGAAGAGGCCAAAGACATGCTGAAAAACACGCTTGAGACAATGGTCAAGGAAGGCGATATCTGATATATGTCTTAGATGTTTTCAATATATCGTTATAGAGAGGGGTAAACCATATGGAAGTAATTTTACTGGAAGATGTCAAGAAGCTGGGCAAAAAGGGAGATATCGTAAAGGTCAGCGACGGATATGCCCGTAACTACATCCTTCCCAAGAAGCTTGGCGTTGAAGCAACAAAACAGAATTTGTATAAATTACAGCTTGAAAAGGAAGCTGAGGAAAAAAGGCAGAAAGAGATACTGGAGGAAGCCAGGGAACTGGCTAAAAAGGTGGAGGCTTCTTCGGTAAGGCTAAAGATAAAAACCGGAGAAGGCGGCAAGACCTTCGGATCTATCTCCACAAAGGAAATTGCCGCAGCATTAAGCGAGCAGACGGGGCTGGAGATAGACAAGAAAAAAATACAACTTTCCGAGCCGATTAAAAATGCCGGCACATACATGGTAAACGTAAAACTGCACTCTCAGGTAAATGCAGAGCTGAAGGTTGTAGTTGAAGCGGTATAATGCCGTACCGATACTATAGGGGGATTACCGATGGATGAAGCTTTCATAAAGAAGATACTACCGCACAGTATGGAAGCCGAGCAGGCTGTCATAGGGTCCATGATAATGGATAAAGATGCCATTCTTGTTGCTTCTGAAATAATAAGCAGCAGTGATTTTTATGAGCAGCAGCATGGCATTCTTTTTGATGCAATGTTGGATCTGTACAACGAAGGAAAACCGGTGGACCTGGTAACGCTGCAGAACAAGCTTAAGGAAAAGGATGTCCCCCCGCAGATCAGCAGCCTTGAATACATAGGTGACATCGTGGCGGCCGTGCCTACATCCGCCAATGTAAAATATTATGCCCAGATCGTAAGGGATAAGGCGGTCCTCAGAAGATTAATCAAGGTTTCGGAGGAGACGGCAAACAACTGCTATCTTGACAAGGAAAATCTTGATACCATACTGGAAAAAGTCGAAAAAGAGGTATTTAATATATCTCAGACCCGCGGTGCCAGGGAATTTACCGATATAAAGGAAATTATACTCCGGTCAATTGACAGCATTGAAGCCGCCGCTAAAAACAAAGGAAGCGTAACGGGCATCGCAACGGGATTCTATGATTTGGACTACAAAACGGCGGGACTGCAGCCCTCGGACCTTATTCTGATAGCCGCAAGGCCTTCCATGGGGAAAACGGCATTTGCGCTTAACATCGCCGAATATGTGGCGCTCCGCCTGAATATAACCGTAGCAATATTCAGCCTGGAAATGTCCCAGGACCAGTTGGCAAAGAGGCTTCTTGCCATGAATTCCAGGGTTGACTCCCAGAAAATAAGAACCGGCAACCTGACAGCGGAAGAATGGCAGAAGCTGATGGAAAGCGCCAGGATAATAGGAAATTCCAGCCTGATAATAGATGACACTTCCTCCATTACGGTCAGCGAGTTAAGGTCAAAGTGCAGGAAGCTTAAGCTGGAAAGAAACCTTGGGCTTGTTATTATAGATTATCTGCAGCTTATGTCAGGAAATAAAAGAGCCGAATCGAGGCAGCAGGAGATATCCGAGATATCCCGCTCACTGAAGGCTCTGGCCAGGGAAATAAACGTACCCGTCATAGCGCTGTCCCAGCTAAGCCGCGCGGTTGAGCAGAGGCCGGATAAGAGGCCCATGCTGTCCGACCTGCGGGAATCCGGCGCGATTGAGCAGGACGCGGACGTGGTAATGTTCATTTATCGTGACGATTACTACCACCACGATTCCCAGGAACCCGGAGTAACCGAGATAATCATTGGAAAACAGCGAAACGGTCCTACCGGAACCATTAAACTGGCATGGCTGGCACAGTATATGAAATTTGCCAACAGGGAAAACAGGTAGCAGATATAAATGAAAAACCTTATATGGTGTTGACAGGGAGAGACTTCTAAGAAGTGCCTCCCTTTTTTGTCGACAAGTTCAAGCGGAATGTAAATGATATGTATTGCAATTGAGCCTTGCTGTGATATAATGAAAAAAGATGGTAAAATATTACAGTGGGTAAAAGTAATGGAGGATGTTCGATGGATGATGTCAGGTATATGATTTCTGAGGCTTCAAAAAAAGTCGGGGTAGAATCACATACTCTAAGATACTGGGAAGAAGAGCTTAAATTACCCATTGGAAGAAATGAAATGGGACATCGGTATTATAAAGAGTCCGATATTGACCTGTTAATTACGATAAAGCAGCTGAAAGAGAAGGGATTTCAACTGAAAGCCATAAATATGCTGCTGCCGAGCCTGGACAAGCCCGGAGCTTTTAATAGTCAAGCATTGATAAATCTAAAAAATGAACTGGGTGAAAGGATGATAAACATGAACGAGGAAGAAAAGACCTGCGGGCAAGTGGATAATGAAGAGACAAGCCTGGCATCCGGTGAAAGGATGCATGAGATCGAGGAGCCCCATGAAAAGATGCGTCAGTTCAGGGCCGTAATGAGCCAGATTATAAAATCCGCGCTGAAGGAAAACAACTTGGAATTATCCGGGGAGATAAGCAGCAGTGTTACAAACGCCGTCATAAGTGAAATGAATTACCTTATGCGCCTGCAGGAGGAAAAGGAGGAGGAGCGCTTCCGCAGGTTTGACGCAACCCTTCGGGATTACCAGAGAAGCAGAATGCATGCCGCAGCCGCATTCGAAGGCAGGAAAAAAAGGAAATCAAAATTCTTTAAAAAGCATAGAATTCATATATGATGATTATAATATAAAAGCACCCACGATAACCTGAAAGGTTAAGACTTTCATATTATCGTGAGTGTTCTTTTTGCATGTTTACAAATCAGCCGTTATATAACAAAATTATATATTACTGCTGAGAAATGGCAGCGTTAGGGCAGGTCTCTGCGCATGCGCCGCAGTCTATGCATGTATCAGGATTAATCTCATAATGTGCAGAACCTTCGGAAATTGAATTGGTAGGGCACTCTTCAACACATGCTCCGCAGCTGATGCACTCATCACTGATTATGTATGCCATAGTATTTTACCTCCTTTGTATCACCAATCCATTTTATTTTATAATATATACAAGGATTATTCAAGGGGTAAAACATACATATATTCTTGACGCTTTCAGGCGAATAGAATATAATGTTGCCTAGGCTATTTAAAAGCCTTAATGCAATGATCGAATTTAACCTAAGGAGGTATTAATATGGCTGCGATAACCAAGGATATGACAATTGCGCAGGCGATTGCCATAGATCAGAATATTATTCCTATACTGCTTGATATAGGCATGCACTGCCTGGGATGCCCTTCCGCACAGGCCGAGACTCTTGAAGAGGCCGCTTTCGTGCATGGAGTGGATCCTGATGAGCTGATTGACAGGATCAACGCTCAGATTGGGGAATAAGTAAATAGAGAATAATATGGCATTGGGACGTATTGCTAAGCTTTACAAAAAGCATGCAATACGTCTTTTTATCCGGGTGGATTTGGGCAAACCGCTGCGAAGGCCGAGTCCCTTACCGGTTGTTATGCATCGCGACGGGTAAAAAATACAGGCCGGACTTAATTCCGGCCTGTTCTACCGATATAAAGCTAATATTAACCATTTAATCTGTGTACCTATACATTACATTTTTGACAGGACCTGAAGGGCCTGATTCTTAACAATTACCTCGAAATGCTCGTCGTAGTAAATCTGGGTGGCGTAATTTGAGCGCTCGGGCTTGCCGTATTCGGAGATAATGTTGCTGATCTTGTTAAATTCCTCAGGTGTATGGTTTATAATGCTAATGACCAAATAATAAGTTGATGTGGCAGGATCCTTGTAAAGGGTGTTGTTGCCCCTATAGGTACCCTGCAGTACATTGGCTAATCGGGTAACCTCGCTCAGGGATCGGAATGAATAAACCCTGGTCAGATTAATCGGTATATGAACAATATTTTTACTGTCTGAAGAAGCACCGGGAGCAGCTATTATTTCCTTTGCGCCATCCTCCACTTCTTCTGAAAAATCAGCCAAATGCTCAAAAGTATTAACCGTTTCATCTGTATATGCTTCAAAATCATCCGATCTATCTGAAAAATCATGGGTATTGAAGGATGAGAATTTCGAGAAGCGGGTATCCAGTTCGTCAGGATCCTCAACCTTCGTAATAACCAGGATCAAGCATTCGGTTGATACCGGAATAGCTTCAATCATTAACGGGATGTCATCTACTTCAAAGCCAAACTCATAAAAAGCCTGCTGAATCATGTCACGGAACAATGCTCTTGCTTTCTCCGTACCATAAGCCAATTCACTTATCTTCAAGTCCCTGTCTATCAAATCGTTTTTGTTCAAGGTACATCTGATCTGGTTGTCACTTATCTTCTCTATTTTCATAGAGCACACCCCTTTCTCAAAAACAGGAACTGATTAATAGCTACAACTAAAATCAACCATCGGTGTAAGGAAAGTATAAGTTAAAAAGAAAATAAAGTCAATACGGCAGGATATAATTTTTATATAGAATAAATATGCGCAAAATACATTTATATCCAATATTTATATCGTCATTTTGTACATAAAACGTTAAAAAGTTTGTTATATTGAACACCAGAAAAATCTTGTAAATATTCCATAAAATGCCTATAATTATAAAGGATGATCCTTAATCATAGTTTGCCGATAGGAAAGGAGAGTATGCCTCAGGAAATATGGTTCGGCAAATACCGCGTAATCAAGCTTCTTGGCCGGGGCGGTACGGCAAAGGTATATCTCGCAGAGCATATCAAGTTAAATTCACTTCGCGCAATAAAACACATCTCAAGGTATAATCCCTTATACAAGCTTCAGCTTAGAGAGGCGCAGATCCTAAAAGATCTCAGGCATCCATGTATACCTATTATCTATGATATTGAAGAAGATGAAGATGGTTCCTATATTGTCGAACAATATCTCGAAGGGGTAACTCTGAGGGAATATGTTGAGGAGAGGAATTGCCTGGACAGTAATGCTGTTGTTAATTTTGCTCTTCAGCTCTGTGACCTTATCAAATATCTTCACAGTGTAAAAAGGCCGGTTCTATACCTTGACCTTAAGCCTGACAATATTATTGTATCCGACGGCACATTAAAGCTTGTGGATTTTGGAAGCGCAATGTTTCGCGACGAAGCGGGATTATGCGCCGAGCATTACGGTACAATCGGCTATGCTGCTCCCGAGCTGTACGGCAGTGACAGTCCCGATGAGAGAAGCGATGTATATGGTATTGGTACACTGCTGTATTTTATGGCAACGGGCAGAAGATTATGCACTGTGGATGAGAAAAGCGGGCATGTGGATTTTATAATCTGCCGCAAAAAGCTGAAAAGGATAATAAGCAAGTGTCTGAGATATGACCCTTCGCAAAGGTATGCTTCCGTATCGATACTGGAACGGCATTTATCGGCAATCATGAAAAAGGAAAGGAACTTTCCGCACAAAGGATCATCGGTGGAAATCGGGATAGCGGGAGCACAGCAAAGAATAGGCACAACCCACATGTGTTTCAGGCTTTGCAGCTACTTAAACAAGCGGAATGTGAAATGCCTGTATGTAGAGCAAAGCGGAAGCCGCAGCCTTCGGCGTGCCGCCGGAAGATACTTCGGACCGGAGGATGATGATGGCATTATTAAGATGAACGGCATTATGATGGTTGCTGCGGACAGGATGCAGGAAACGGATGTCCCGGATTTTAAAGCGGTTGTTAGGGATTACGGGAAGCTGGACATAGCAAACAGGGATCAATTTCTGCAATCCGATGTAAAAATTCTTGTCCTGGGGGCAAAGGATTGGGAGTTGGATTATTCCGAAGAAGCACTGGAATTAATATCAGAATATAAAGATGTTGTCTTTTTGATTAATTTTGTTGACGGAAGGCAGTTCAGAAGAGCTGTTAAAAGCATGACTGCAGGAAACTGCCTGAGAATACCCTATGAACCCGATCCGTTTGTGCTGCCTAAAGATAAGAACAGCCGGGAGTTTTTCCGGGAGCTGGCCGATCTTTGTTTCGGACAAAGGAGTAATGGTCATGAAAAGAAAACCCATGCTTTTTAAAAGGCTGTCAGCAGTTGGTAATCATACCGGCAAGGTAACAATCGGGCTTGCGGGTATTAACCGGGGCTGCGGTGTAACCTATACCGGAATGCTTCTGGCCAGTTACTTCGGTTCGGAGAAAAGAATGAGAACGGCTTTTCTTGAATGCAACAACCATACGGATTTTTCAAGGCTGCAGAGTGCTTATGAATGGGACAGGGAAGATGAAGTGTCATTCAGCCTTGGAAAGGTTACATTTTACAAGCAGGCGGATTGCGGCCGAATTCCCGGAATTTTAAGCGGTGATTATGATTGCTTTATCCTGGACTTTGGTACTGATTGCGCAGCCCATATGAATGAGTTTATACGCTGTACCTATAAAATCGTCGTCGCAGACGGTGCGGTGTGGAATCAGGGTAGAATGCTGTCGTTCCTTGAGGCGGCGGAAAACATAACAGGAAACAAGGAGTGGATATTCCTGATTCCCTTAGCTGGGCGGAAAACGGTCAACAGGCTGGCCAACATGGCAAAAAGAAGCATTTACAGGCTTCCATATGAACCCGATCCCACATCAATATCTGAAGAAACCTTCAAGCTGTTCAATTTCTTGTTCGGTTAAAGGAATCATCTCGGAACCATGATGCTTTTACATGTTATTAAGAGTCGGGGATAAGCATAACATATCACATTTTAATCTCCTTATCCGGTTTTGGACAAAACATTTCAGACACCTCCGTGGACTTACAGGATTCTAATAACATAAAAAAACGGCAATAATCAGAGTATGAAGCTGAAGACGAACGAGCCCCTTCCTTTAAGATTGCCGCCATAATAAACGGACCTAAACCCCTCTGTACCATGCTGCTGCAGGTATGCAGCCAAATCCGGCATTCTTAAGGACGGGCCGATATAAGGGATGCTTGCGAGGCGCCTTAAGGCCTTTCTTAAGGCGCCGAACCTTTTGCTCCGCAACGAAAACCGTCGAAAATAGGTAATGACGATTACATGAAAAAATGGTATAATGTTCACGATAAGCGGAGATAAAACAGCAAAAGCTTGTTTATGATGCATATAATCCTACGCATAATTCAACGGAGGAACCATGGATAAAAAAGCCAAGATTGCAATTGCCGGTATTTCGGCTGCAGTTATAATCCTTGCCGTGGCAATAGGGATTTACGTTGTAAAGAAGTTAACACCGGGCAATGAGGTTATGCTTCTGACCGACTATTACAAGGTGGATGACGGCGAGGTATTGATTATCCTGCAGGATGAGATATATGACAAGCCCGGTATTATCGCGGACGGGAACGTATATATAGATTATGAAACGGTAATACGGGAGTTTAATCATAGATTTTACTGGGATCAAAACGAGAATGTACTGGTATACACAACCCCTACGGAAATCATTCAGGCGGAAGCCGTAACCAACAAATACTCCATAACAAAAAGCATGATAAAAACCGAAACCGTTTCGGAATACCCAATCGTGAAAATTTATGGGGATAAGGTTTATATTGCCCTGGATTTCGTACAAAAGTATTCCGATTTAAGATATACATTCCATGTGGAACCCAGCCGCGTGGTTATTGAGTATAAATGGGGAGAGTATCTGTTTACCGAGGTTGAAAAAGCAACCCAGCTTAGATTGGATGCAGACATTAAGAGCCCTGTTCTTGCGCAGCTTCCGATTGGAGAAGAGCTTATGTATCTGACCAGGGACGAAGCCCCGAAAAAGGGCTTTGCAAAGGTCATGACAAAGGACGGCATCGTTGGTTATGTAAAGGAAAAGCATGTGAAGCAATCTTACTACAAGGAGGTTCAAGGCTCATTCGTACCACCCGTGTATACGGCCCAGACCAGGCCGGAAAAAATCAACCTGGTATTCCACCAGGTATTCAGCAAGGATACCGGTGAAAAGCTGGAAGAGCTTATAAAGCAGACCAAGGGGGTTAATGTTGTATCACCGACCTGGTTCAGTGTAAAAGACGTATCCGGATCAATAACATCCCTGGCAAGCAGGGAATATGTGGACAAGGCTAAGGAACTGGGTCTTGAAGTCTGGGCCTTGGTAGATGATTTTAACTCAGAGGTTGATATGTATGAGCTTTTGTCCCGCACATCACGGAGGGAGAACCTGTCCAACAGCCTGATTGAAGCGGCCATAGAAAACAAGCTGAACGGAATAAACATAGATTTTGAAAACATACCTTCAAAGGCAGGAGAGCATTTCATCCAGTTTTTGCGTGAGCTTTCCGTTAAATGCAGGAATAACGGCATTGTATTGTCCGTGGATAACTATGTCCCGGCTCCATATAATAAATATTATGACAGGAAGGAACAGGGAGAGATTATCGACTATGTTATTGTCATGGCATACGATGAGTACCATTCCGGTTCCGATGTCGCAGGACCGGTGGCTTCCATAGGATTTGTCAGGGACGCTGTACGAAACACCCTGGAGGAGGTTCCAAAGGAAAAGACAATCATCGCCATACCGTTCTACTCACGACTGTGGAAGGAAACGCCGGATAACGAGGTTTCGAGCGAAAGCCTTGCCATGACGCCGGCAAGCCAGGTATTTACAAACAACGGGATTGAACCGAAGTGGAGCGAAGCTTACGGATCATATTACGGTGAATTTGAAAAGGATGGGGCCTTGTATAAAATATGGCTGGAGGATGCCCGTTCCATAGAAGAGAAAATGAAGGTTATCTATGAAGCCGGTGTGGCGGGTGTAGGGGCATGGAAGCTGGGGCTTGAAAAAGAAGAGGTATGGAACGTCATAATCCGCTACCTGAACTGAAAGAAAGCAGTAACCCCATGATTTTAATATACTGTGTAAGAATAGGATGCAATATCTGTTCATAGGATATATGGAAACCGGTATGGGAAGCAAGATATATGAAACGAAGATATTTCAGCATCCTGTTTTTAATTTTTATCGCGGCGGCAAGAGTGCTTGTCTCCGATAAATCCATAGATGCAATGAAAAGCCTGCTGGCAGGCGGCGGAGCAGAAGCAAAAAAGGACATGCCAACCGTGGTAATCGATCCGGGGCATGGGGGAAGGGATCCCGGAAAAGTAGGCGTTAACGGAGCGCTGGAAAAGGACATTAATCTTGCCATTGCCCTGAAGCTGAAGAACCTTCTCGAGCAGAATGATGTCAGGGTAATAATGACCAGAACGGAAGATACGGGTTTATACTCTGAAAATGATTCCAATAAGAAGAAGTCCGATTTAGACAAAAGGATAGATATTATCAATTCCAGCGGGGCTTTATTCGCGGTCAGCATACATCAAAACAGCTTCAGCCAGTCGGGTGTTAAGGGCGCCCAGGTCTTCTATCACAGCCAATCCGAGCAGGGCAGAAAGCTTGCCGAAATCCTGCAGAAGCAGCTTATTGAAACCATAGATGACGGCAACCGGAGGAAGGCAAAATCCAACACCAGTTACTATTTGCTTAAGCATACGACCTGCCCGCTGGTAATAGTGGAATGCGGTTATCTCAGCAATCATAGGGAAGCTGAGCTTTTGCTGGACGAGGAATACCAGGAGAAAATGGCATGGGCTATTCATCTTGGCATTATGCAGTGGATTAGTATGAATTAAAGTGATATAATCTCACATATCCGACATACTAATATGGGAAAGTAGTTTATAAGCCCGCATGTCCGGTTATTTTGGGCATGCTAAAAGGAGAATACATTCAGGATGAAAACAATTATTATACATGCGAAAAACGGCAGGTTAAGCGATGAAGAACTGGAAATGGCCGCAAAAATTATAAAATCGGGCGGCCTGGTTGCTTTTCCCACTGAAACGGTTTACGGATTGGGAGCTGATGCGCTTAATCCCGAAGCTTCGAGGAAAATATATGAGGCAAAGGGAAGGCCTTCGGATAATCCCCTGATAGTCCATATAGCGGATCCAAATCATATTGAGTATATTTCAAAAGACATAACCGATAAGGCATACAAGCTGGCAGAGGTTTTTTGGCCCGGGCCTTTGACAATGATACTGGCCAAGAAGGATATCGTTCCGCTGAGTACAACGGGAGGACTTGACACGGTTGCCATAAGGCTTCCGGCAGACAGAACAGCAAGGGATATTATAAGGTGTTCGGGCGGATTTATTGCCGCTCCAAGCGCAAATATATCCGGTAAGCCAAGCCCTACCAGAGCCGAACACGTAATTGACGATTTGGACGGCAAGGTTGACATGATAATTGACGGGGGCAAGACAACTCTTGGCCTGGAATCCACAATTATTGATTTGACACCCGACAAACCCGTAATATTGAGACCGGGCTGCATTACCAAGACAATGCTGGAGAATGTCATAGGAAAGGTTGAATATGATGAGGCTGTGCTTGGAAAGCATCCGGATGACAGCATCAGACCCAAGGCGCCGGGTATGAAATACCGCCATTACGCCCCGGAGGGAAACCTGACCTTATATGAAGGTGATATGCGGCGGGTGGTGGAGGAGATTAATAAAAAAGCCGAGGAGTTTATCCGGGCAGGCAAAAGGGTGGGAGTAATTGCCACGGAGGAGACAAAAGACCTGTATAAGTACGGGGAGGTCAAATCTGTGGGAAAAAGAGAGGACGAGGATTCCATAGCAGCGGGATTATACGCCGTTTTGCGTGATTTTGACGAGATGCATGCGGAATATATTTTTTCAGAAAGCTTTTTCGGCGGCAACCTGGGACAGGCTATCATGAACAGGCTGCTTAAAGCGGCCGGCTACAGAGTGGTAAGGGTGGACTGATTCTTTTATGGAGGATTGCATATGGCAAGATACAATAAATTGATTTTCGTATGTACCGGCAACACGTGCAGAAGCCCCATGGCGGAAGCAATATACAGGAATCTCGACAAGGAAAGCAATATAAAGGTGTCTTCAAGGGGCCTGGTGGTTTTATTCGGGGAACCGATTAACCCCAAGGCCGAAGTGGTGTTGAAGAAACATGACCTGGAGATAAAAAACCATGTTTCAAAAGGTCTTAAGGAATCGGAAATTGATGAAAACACATTAATACTGACCATGACGGAGGCACATAAAAGAAAAATAATAAACACCTATCCGAATGCACTGAATGTATATACATTAAAGGAATACGTCGGAGAGCAGGGTGATGTGGTTGATCCTTACGGCGGCTCGCTGGTTGACTATGAGGAATGCTACATAGAGCTTGCCAGGCTGGTAAAAAAGACTGTTTATAAAATAATGGAGGATAATGGAGCATAATAATAAAATCAAATTACACGGGAGATGATTACATGGTAGTAGCAATTGGAAACGACCACACAGGATATGAGTTGAAATTGGAGATAATCAAGTATCTGGAGAAGAATAATATCGAATATAAGGATTTCGGATGCGGCAAGCTCAAGACCAGCGATTATCCCATATATGCCAAGGCAGTGGGAAGGGCAATTCAGAAGAAGGAATGCGACCTGGGAATCCTGATATGCGGAACGGGTATAGGAGTGTCAATTGCGGCCAACAAGATGAAAGGAATCCGTGCGGCCCTTTGTCATGACTGCTTCAGCGCCGAGGCCACAAGAGAACACAATAATGCCAATGTTTTGGCCCTGGGCGCAAGGGTGGTAGGTCCCGGATTGGCCGTTAAAATAGTGGACACATTTTTGAATTCAAGGTTTTCGGAGGAAGAAAGGCATAAAAGAAGGATTCAGATGCTGGAAGAGGAATAAACAGCGTCAAAGTATATTTTATATGATTTATGGGAATACTAACGTTGCATGGCAGGTTTTATATGGAGGTGGAGACCCTGGAACTTTTTGGCCATTTTATTGAAAGCATGCAGCGTGTACTTACCATAAAGAAAACAAAAGTCACATTATATATAGCATCGGTTCTTTGGATAGCCGTCATTACACAGATAGCAATGAACAGAGTCTTTTTCAGGAACCTCGGAATCACCGAAGCATTTGTGAAGGCAAATACAGAGGATATGGAGTGCAGCCTTGAGGTTGTCGCCCGGCACAAAAGCGATTATTTAAGCGAAACGGAAAAAAAGGATATCATATACCATATAGCAAATGCAATCGGGCTCAAAATAAGCTCCGACATTGATATTGTCCGGGAAGAAAAACGGACGGAATATGCATATCATAAGCAGGCGAAAAGGGCGGAGACGGAGCTTAAGCTTGTAAGTACGCATCTGGAAGAGGATTCGACAATCAAGGTGGAGCACTATATTATTGTGAGGCTGAGGATTAGGGAGTCAATCAAAAGCATTGACAGGTACCGAAGGCTGATTGAAAAGGCATTGGATGATGTAGGTGCAAAAAACAGGCAGGTCAGTGTTTTATACGAGGGCGTGATTGACGGCCTTATGTCCTGGGATGCACGGAAAGACATGGCGCAATTCCTTATTAGGGAGCTGCAGGGTGAAGAGGCGTTTGACTGGCGGCAGGGAGAAAGCTATACGGTTTATGCTTATACGGGTTTGATTGATGAGTATATAGAAACCGTGGGATGCAGGATTAATATACAGATAGCCATGACATACGATGAGGCTGCTGATAAGACCAGGATATACCTGGCTACTCCGGTTATCAATCAAAGCTGGTAAATTTACAATAAGGTTTATGCATTTTGCCGGTGCAAATTACGGGTTACATGCCCCGAACCTTGCGCCGGTTTTTATATGCAAAAAAATAAAAAAAGGATAGCAAATGATACCTATTTCGGTATATAATGTTATATAAGTCGACATACTGCGACATAATAAGACACAATAAGGAGAGCAGCTAAATGAAAAAAAACATACGAAATATGCTTATTATTCTTTTAACCTGCATGTCCTGCTTAACAATTTCTTATCTAAAAGCATCCGCAGCCGATTCATTTCAAACCATCAAATCCGATAGTTACCTGAATACGGTGGGTTCATCATCCGTTAAGCTGCCTGATGCTTTCAAGAAAAAGCAGATCGATGGGATATCCCTGGTATATAATGACAAGTTTATCCCAATTGATGCGGTAGTCAACAAAAATATTATAACAATAACCCCGTCCGAATACCTGAAGAACAAAAAAACTTATTACTTAAGGATTTTCACAAGTGATGACGGTCAATATGAGCTTAAGTTAAAGGCCTATGACCTGAAAAGCATTGACTTTTCGAAAAGGACGGTTGTCCTGATACCTCCCAAGCCGGAAAAGGGATTCAACTTCCCTTATTACCTGGTCATCCAGAAAGACATGGATAAAAGCAAATATAAACGTTTAATGGTTGAAACCAATAATACGGGAAGACCAAGCGATGTATTGGCCGTTCACCAGGAAAGCGCGTATAATACGGCGATTAGTGGAAGTGTGGGAGGATATGTAGCAGAAGTTCTTAAAATGCCCATGCTGGTTCCGGTATTCCCCAGGCCGCTGACCGACTGGTGGGACAATTACTATCATACCCTGCCGAGGGTTGTTATGCAGAAAACCTCCGGAGACGGTCAAAGGATAGACCTTCAGCTGATAGCCATGATTGAGGATGCCCGGGAGCTTTTGGACAGCAACGGAATAAAGCTTGAAAAGAAAATATTTATGACCGGCTTTTCCGCATCGGGTCAGTTTGCCAACAGGTTTACGGTGCTGCATCCTGAATATGTACGGGCGGTATTCCATGGCGGATTCACAATGTATCCCACGGACGAAATAGACGGAAATATCCTGTATTACCCGTTGGGTACCGCTGATATCGAGGAAATTTCGGGAGAGGAATTCAACCTTAGTGAATATAAAAAGGTGGTTCAATTCGTCTATACGGGAGACCTGGACAAAAATGACAGAATTGTTGAGACAGCCGAGGACTACAATGCCTATGACGCGGAAATCATGCACAACATATATAAAACAGAAGACCCGATGAAGATATGGGCAAAAAAAGAGGAATTAATGAAAAAACTGGGCTTTGGCAAAAACATTCAATTCCACATTTACCAGGGAATAGGCCACGGTATTCCTACGGCAGCATTCCATGACGCTATAGACTTTTTCAAAGCCAATTATAAGGACGGCAAGATTGAAAAGCTGAAGAATCCTAAGAAAGATGCATGGTATTGGCATCCGGAAGAAATACCGGAGCTAAACGGCTTATAATATTAATAACAATAACGGAAAAGAGGACATAATCCATGAAAAAACATATCAAAATCTCCGTACTAATTATTTGTGTGTTTCTTTTGTCCGCGGCAACCGCTGTTGTTTCGGGAAAGTCCAAGGTCAAAAAATTATCGGTAACAGGCTCCCTTTATGCGACACAGAAATCCTCGCTGAAGCTGCCCAAAACCTTTGATTCGGATGCTGTTACCGGCATAAGCCTGGTTGATGAGAAAAACAGAATAATCTCCGCAAAGTTCGAGTTCCGGAGCGAAAAGCTTTATATCACCCCGTCAAATGACCTGTTGGGAGAAAAAAAATATACCCTGAAAATATTTATGAAGGATAATACAAGATACCAAGCGGAATTAACCGCCGAGGATTATATAAGCATAAACAACAACAAGCATTCGTACATAAAGGTTTCCGCCAAGCCGGACAAGGGCTTCAATTATCCTTATTATCTTATGGTGCCTAAAGGGACATTGTCCAATACCGATAAAAAGTATATGGTAGTGGAGCCTAACAACACCGGTTTTCCGTCCGACAGCATGGAAGCCCATGAAGTGGCGGTGTTAATTCATTTGCATAATTATGGATATACCACCGGCGGAGCAGGAGGGTATCAGGTGGCTTCGGAGCTCAAAATGCCCCTGCTGATACCGGTATTCCCCCGTCCATTGTCTGAAGACGGGCTGGGAGTATATGTGCATGCGCTGGACAGGGAAGTCATGACGGCAAAGGGTGTGGATTATGAAAGGCCGGACCTGCAGCTTATTGCAATGATGGAGGATGCAAAGGAGCTGCTTTCAAAGCAGGGCATAAAGCTGGAGAAGAAAGTGCTTATGGTTGGTTTCTCCGCATCAGGCGATTTTGTAAACAGGTTCATGTTCCTTCATCCGGAATGGGTGAAAGCAGTGGCATCCAGTTCCTCAACCATATTTCCTGCCAGTGAGTACAATGGTATAAAACTGAACTATCCCCTTGGAACAGCCGATATGAAATCGCTGTTCGGCATTAAGTTTAATGCGAAAGAATATAATAAAATAGCCAAGTATATTTACAGGGGTGACCAGGACGGCAACGACTATACCGAGGACTGGGATAAAAACGGTGAGGAATATGTAAAGGCAATCCGCAAGCTGTTTAAGGATGAAACCCAGCCATATAAATGGAACAGGAAAATCCAGATAATGGACGACTTGGGGTACAATGACAATTACCAATACCACATATACAAGGGAATCGGGCATAATATCAGCGAAAAAATGCATGAGGACATAGTCGCCTTTTTCAAGGCGAACCTGGGTGACAAGTTCACCAAGATAACACCCCATGAATATGCCGAATAGGCAAAAGAATATAAAGCCTCCCAGCCGGCTTTCCGTCTTACGGCCGTCTGGGAGGCATCATATTTTAAAACCAGCGCCTGCGCCTGCGGTAACGCCTGCGCCTGTTAATAAATTCATTCAGTAATATGATGCTTACCAGATCTCTCAGCAGGCTTTGCCTCCTGCGCTGAGTATAATATACATTTTTAGCTTCCACCATTGAGGCTTCTTCCATATCTTTGACCCTTTCATAGATCCGGTCAACAAACCGGTCAAGGGTCACCCTGTCAGGATATTCGTCAAACATGACGCTTCCGTCATATTCAAGCTTGTCGCATTCATCATTTACTTCATTAAGTATACGTCTTGCCGTGTTAGGATACAGACGCGTGAAATAATTCATATCCTTTTCCATATCCTCACAGTTATCATAGCCATAGAGAGGGTAAAGCGGAATGCCCATAGGGACATTATTATAAGGCGTATTAATGGGCATTATAATGTTATTAGGATTAATACCGCCATTCATTGGCATACCTGTTCCGGGACTCATGCCGCCGTTTATCGGAATACCTGTTCCGGGAGTCATGCCGCCATCCATCGGCATACCGATTCCGGGAGTCATGCCGCCGTTTGAAGGAGCGCCTGTCTGCGGAGCGGTTCTGTCCGTGGGCGTACCGGCGGCAGGGGGAGCGGTTCTGTCCATGGGCATGCCTGTGCCGGGAGGGGTGGTTCTGTCCATGGGAGTACCGGTGGACGGAGGAGTGGTCCTGTCAGCAGGAGTACCCTCAGCAGGAGGAATGGTTCTGTCCATGGGAGTACCAGTGCCGGGAGGAGTGGTTCTGTCCATAGGCAAGCCTGTGGAAGGAGGAGATGTTCTGTCCATGGGCGTACCGGCAGCGGGAGGGGAAGTTCTGTCCGTGGGCGTGCCGGCAGCAGGGGGAGTGGATCTATCCATGGGCATACCAGTGCCCGGAGAGGAGGTTCTGTCCCTGTATATCTGAGAACCTCTTAATTTATCATATCCTGATCTGTACATTGAATTTGATTTTTGCATGATAAGAGCTCCTAAGTTTTTTTATAACAATATATGCAGTCTCAAAATGATTGTGAAATCAGCCGGGAAGGAATAAAATTGAAAGAGTATAAATCCAAGTCTATCAAATGAATTTTTTATATGATATAATCACGATAAGCGTAATGATAATAAACGCTGCGGCAATTTGTAATGAAGGAAGGAGTACCCCTTGTTAAAGCAGATATATCGCATAATAATCTTGCTTATTGTATTTGCTGCTTCCCTTTATTATTTCAGCAAGGATATAAAGGAAGTGGTTTTTAATATAGACAATACCACAACCATGGATGATACGACTTTTCCCCTGGTTACCTTGAGGACCGAAGGAAGAATCATAAATATTCTTCACGGATACAGCACAAACCTTGATGCCAACTCGATCAGGGAGGCGCTTCTGCCCATGGGACCGAATCCATCGTATGAGGTGCTGATTGACCAGAAGGAATATGATATTAAGAAGCTTAATTTCGAGCTTAGGGATTTTGTCAGCAATAATCTGATAGAAAAGGGTTCGGTAAGCGTATTCGATGATGAGGAAGAATTCAAAACTGCAAAGATCAATTTTGAAACCGATCTTGAGAAAGACAAGGAGTACGCCGTAAAAATAACCCTGATAACCAGCGAAAGCCGCAAGATGTTTTATTATCACCGCGTAAAGAAACAGGACAAAACGTATTTAACGGACAAGCTGGATTTTGTGATGGGATTCCATGAGGCAATTAAGGACAAGGCCAAGGCTGAGGAATATATAAGGTATCTTGAGCCTGACAGCAAAAAGGACAATTCCACCCTGGCAAATGTCAATATACATTCAAGCTTTGATCTGATTACCTGGGGAAGCCTTAAGCCCGAGTTCATTACGGAGGTGATTCCGACCGTTGTGGAAAACTACACGGATGTGGCATCCTTTGTACTGGATTATGTGGTTAGTGCCAATGTCTCGGGGATTCCGGAGCTTTACAAGGTAAAAGAATACTACCGGATCAGGTATTCCGCTGACAGGATGTACCTGTTGAACTATGAGCGGCGCATGGATGCATTCTTTGACATTCAGCTTGCCAGTGTCTCAAAGAGCCAGTTAAAGCTGGGTATAACCGACGATCCGTCCACCCCCTGCCTTGCAAGCGCCGATAAGAAGAAATTCGCTTTTGTGAGAAGCAGGGAGCTGTGGTTTTACAATCTAGAGAATAATAAAATTGTGAAGGTTTTTTCCTTCCGACAGGAGAATACGGACTATATAAGAGACATTTACGGCCAGCATGATATCAAGCTCCTGAACATGGACGCAGAAGGAAATATTTATTTTATGGTTTATGGCTATATGAACCGCGGGCATTATGAGGGCAGGGTTGCCCTGGTAATGTATGAATATGTTCAGGCGGAGGGAAGGATTGAGGAAAAGGCTTATATCCCCCTTGATGAACCTTATCAGACCCTGAAAGAAAGCATCGGGGAATTTGCGTATGTAAATTCTCTTGACATCTTTTATTTCCACATATATAACAGTATATACGCTTACGATTTAATAACCGGAAAGCTTGTGGTACTTGCGGACAATATTGAGAAGGATGATGTTGTTACCTTTTATGACGAAGGATATGTGGCATGGCAGGAAAACTCGGATCCTAAAAAGGCAAACAGCATAAAGATTATGGATGTGGAGACAGGAGATGTACAGACCATCAATGCCGGACAGGGATATAAAATACTGCTGCTGGACAAGATAAATTCCAATCTTATATACGGTTACGTCCGTGATGAGAATATAACCGTGATGACGGACGGAACTACTGTCGTACCCATGGACAGGATTGAAATAGCGACAACAAAACGGGAAGTCCTAAAGCCGTACAGCAAGAATGGTTATTATATAACCGGAATTGAAGTAAAGAACAATATGATCGAATTATTCCTGGCTGCCAGGGAAGATGTGGATGGAAGGAATGTATTCATTGGGGCCGGCAGCGACTACATCATGAATCAGAGTATAGAGATAAAGCCGTACCTTAACCTGACAACAAGGATTACCGAGGATGCTTTGACCGAGTATTACTTGGAGCTTCCGTCTTGGTTCAAAATGAATGAGGTACCCGAAGTATCATATACGGTGAATACGGTTATTACAACAGATCCTACGCTCCGCCTGCCAAAGGATATGAAATATGCGGCGGATGAAAGCGGTCCGTCTGTAAGCGGCGTATATTATACATTTATCCATGGCGAACTGGAGGGAGCATATAAAGAGGCTTCCGAAGCCATAGCAAAAGCGAATGAAGGTGTTGGCGTGGTAATCAGCGGTTCGAAAAGGATTGTATGGGAGCGAGGCGTCAAAGCTACCAGGAATATAATAACGTATTTTGAGAATATCAAACCTTCCGATTCGCGTAACCCGATCGAGGAATGCATCAGGATGCTGGCCGATTATGCCGGGGACAGCATAAATAATGAGCGGATGGACTTAAACGGAATGTCTGTTATTGAGATACTGGACAGGTATCTTGAAGTCGAGCCCATACGCCTTACAGGCACTTCCCTGGACGAGGCATTATATTATGTGTCCAAGGGAAGGCCGGTGATTGCCCTGACCGGATATAACGAAGCGGTATTGATATATGGGTATGATGCCTATAATATATATATAATGGACCCCAGCCAAGGAAAGACGGTAAAGCTTGGCTTACAGGATGGCGCGGAATTGTTTGAAAAGGCAGGAAATATGTTTATTTCCTATCTATCACAATAAATAAAAGCAAAAAGGAGAAAAAGAATATGGATGAAAGAATTAAAAAACTTGCAAAAAATCTTGTTAATTATTCAATGGCTGTAAAGAAAGGCGACAAGGTATATGTGCATCACATAGGACAAGCCACTGAGGATTTGGCAAGACAGGTGGTCAAGGAGGTTTACAATGCGGGAGGAGTGCCCTTTGTAAGCTATACCAACCCCAGGTTATTAAGGGAAATACTGCTGAACTGCACGGAGGAGCAAATGGCCCTGCAGGCTAAGACCGATGCCGCCATGATGGAGCAGATGGATTGCTATGTGGGCATCAGGGGCTCAGACAACGTTTCCGAGAATGCGGATGTACCTGCGGATAAAATGAAAATATATGAAACCTACTACCAGACACCGGTTCATCATAATATACGCGTTAAAAAAACCAGGTGGGTCGTACTCCGTTATCCCAATGCATCCATGGCCCAGCTCGCAAACATGAGCCAGGAGGCATTCGAGGACTTCTATTTCAATGTCTGCAACCTGGATTACGCCAAGATGAACGAGGCAATGAAGAACCTGGTCGACTATATGAACCGTACCGACAAGGTGCGTATCGTGGGACCGGGAACCGATCTGACATTTTCAATAAAGAACATACCTGCCGTTCCCTGCGCAGGAGAAAGGAACATTCCTGACGGCGAGGTTTATACCGCACCTGTAAGGGAAAGCGTAAACGGAATCCTGACCTACAACACCCCTTCCGTATACCAAGGGTTCACCTATGAAAATATTTGTTTCCGTTTTGAGAACGGAAAAATTGTTGAAGCAACGGCAAATGATACGGTAAGAATCAATGAGGTCTTGAATACCGATGAAGGCGCCAGGTATATAGGTGAGTTTTCATTGGGTGTAAACCCGTATATTCTCAAGCCTATGAAGGACACCCTCTTTGATGAAAAGATCATGGGTTCGTTCCATTTCACACCGGGCAACTGTTATGAAGATGAAGCTCCTAACGGCAACCACTCCGCAATTCACTGGGACCTGGTATGCATACAGACTCCGGAGTACGGCGGGGGAGAAATCTATTTTGATGATGTGCTCATCCGTAAGGACGGAAGATTTGTCGTAAAAGAACTGGAATGCCTGAATCCCGAGAATCTCGTATAGAAATGAGTGATGGATGTGAAGCTTTTATCGGTAGCGGTTCCCTGCTATAATTCGGCCGCTTACATGAGGCGCGCGATAGAAACCCTGTTGTCCGGCGGCGAAAATATGGAAATCATCATTGTTAATGACGGGTCCACTGATGACACGGAAAAAATTGCTCTAAAATACAGGGATAAATATCCCGATATCATAAAGGTTATCAGCCAGGAAAACGGCGGGCACGGAGAAGCCGTAAACACAGGCCTTGCCAATGCTACAGGGCTTTATTTCAAGGTTGTCGACAGTGACGATTGGGTAAATGAAAGGGCTCTTGAAGAAGTGCTTAACAAATTGAAGGAGCTGATTGCCGACGGCCGCAGCCCGGATTTGTTCCTTACGAATTATGTATATGAGAAAACAGGGGCAAAGAAAAAGAAGGTCATAAATTATAACTGGGCACTGCCGAAGAACCAGATATTTACCTGGGATGATATAATGCATTTCAGGCAAAGCCAGAATATACTCATGCATTCCGCCATATACCGTACGAAGCTGCTTAAGGATTGCGGACTAAAGCTGCCGAAGCATACGTTTTATGTTGACAATTTATTCGTGTATCAGCCGCTTCCCTATGTCAGGACGCTCTATTATATGGACGTGAACCTGTACAGGTATTTCATAGGAAGGGCTGACCAGTCGGTCAACGAGAGGGTCATGATAAGCCGGATAGACCAGCAGATCAGGGTCACAAAGCTGATGATGGAATCTCATAACCTGATGCAGATAAAATGTAAAAAGCTCAGAAACTACATGATAAAATACCTGTCAATGATGATGGTTATCTGTACCGTATTTTTAATCAAGGAAGGCAGTGAGGAAAGCCTGGCCAAGAAGGACGAGTTGTGGAACGACCTAAAGACATACAACAGATGGCTTTATAAGCAAATCAGGTCCCACATACTCGGCCGGTCCATGAACATGCCTGGGAAATTCGGCCGCAGGGTAATCGAGGTGGGCTATAATATCGCAAGGAGAATTTACGGATTCAATTAAGCAATAATAATTGTTTAAGGGGATTTCAAAAAATTGCATAAGGGCTGTTATATCGGAGAGGGATAAATATGCCCCTGTAATGCACGTTTAGATGAATTAAAGGCACAGTATGCATGATTGTTACGGACTTTGGTCCATATAAGACATACATGCTGTGCCTTTTGTTCAGATAACCGTATGTGAGGGGGCATATATATCCCTCTTCGATATTACAAGCCCTCGCAAATATATTCAAGCATTAATCATACCTTGGATAATTCCTGGTCCGCTTTCTTTGCCGCCTTGCCAAAAACCGGCTTGTAAGCAATGGGATACATTACCAGGCTTAATGCAATTGCTCCGAACACGTCCAGGATGGAATGCTGTTTTAAAAATACCGTGGACATGCTGATTAGTACCGTCAATATAAAGACGGATACCTGGAGCCACTTAATATCCTTCAGCCGGACACTTTTTCTAATGGCAATCATGGCTCCGATGGAATTATACACATGGATGCTGGGACAGACGTTGGTTGCCGTATCGATCCCATATATCAATGACAGCATGCGGGTGAAGATATTGCTCCTTCCCAGGGTGTCAAGATCCACCCGCAGATAATGCCCGTTCGGCCATATGGTGTATATGGTAAGGCAAATAGTCATTCCTATGAAAAGGAATGCGCAGCACCTGTAGAAATCCTCTTTCGAGGTAAAGAAGAAATACGCAACTGTTATGAAAATGTATATAAACCACAGCAAATATGGAATTATAAATATCTCCATAAATGGTATGTAGTCGTCCAGCTTTGAATGTACGGGGGTAAATTTCGTCGTTACGGTGCGCTCCAGATATGTGAACCATATCATGTAAAAAAAGAAATACACAAGGATTACCCCGTGCCTGTACTGCTTCAGTAATTGCTTCGCCGTGTTTTTTAATTTCATGCCCATACCTCGCTTCGAATATCTGATGCGGTTTTAAAAATCCTATCCATCCATACGTGGAGTATACCACAAGTTTGACCGAGTAACAATATACACAAAATGACATTAAGCAAATCTTAAGAATTATTTATTCGCTTTTTAGAATTCTGAAGATTATTAATCCGGTCCGCATGCAAATGGCAATGGACATTACCGTTTTAAAAACTTATAATACAGTTATGATATCATAAACAGTGTTATGACATGGGAGAACGAAGATGAAAAGAGTTTTTTTAATTGTATTGGACAGCGTAGGCATCGGTGAGCTTCCCGATGCCGGAGAATATAACGATGAGGGAAGCCATACCCTATATGCGGCATCAAAGAGCGAGTATTTCAGTATGCCCAACATGGCCAGGCTAGGCCTGTTTCATATTGACGGGGTAAAGGAGAAATTCCCGAATATGGATACGACTGGTACATTTGACGGAAGCATTGCAAGACTTGGGGAAAAGTCAAAGGGAAAAGACACCACAACAGGCCATTGGGAGATTGCAGGAATCATTTCGGACAGGCCGTTTCCGGTGTATCCGAATGGTTTTCCCGGGGAGATTATCAATGAATTCGAGAAAAGAACGGGAAGAAAAACCCTGTGCAACCTCCCTTATTCGGGTACCGAGGTAATAAAAAAATATGGCCGTGAGCACATGGATACCGGAGCGCTGATTGTATATACCTCGGCGGACAGCGTGTTCCAAATAGCAGCCCATGAAGATGTCGTGCCCGTACAGGAGCTGTACAGGTATTGTGAAATCGCCAGGGAATTGCTTCAGGGAGAGCATGGTGTCGGCCGTGTCATTGCAAGGCCGTTCATTGGAACATATCCCAATTTTACAAGGACTGCCAACCGGCATGATTACTCCCTGGCTCCCGGACTGACCATGCTGGATCAGCTTAAGGATGCGGGATTTGATGTCCTGGGAGTCGGCAAGATATATGACATATTTGCGGGCAAGGGGATTACCGATACGGTAAGAACCGAAAACAACGCCGACGGCATAGAGAAGCTGATTGAAAGGATGCACAGGGATTTTTGCGGCCTATGCTTTGTAAACCTGGTTGATTTCGACATGGTATACGGGCACCGCAACGATATATCGGGTTATGCAAAGGCCTTAAGCTATTTTGACGGTCAGCTTCCCAGGATAATTAATTCATTAAGGGATGAGGACATTCTTATTATAACAGCGGATCACGGATGCGATCCCTCCACACCTTCAACGGACCATTCAAGGGAGTATGTGCCCATGGTCGCATACGGAAGGATGATTAGAAAAAACAACAACCTCGGGACAAGGGACAGCTTCTCCGATATAGCGGCCACAATCCTGGAATACTTCAATGTCGGACAGCATGTGGAAGGAGTTTCGTTCTTAAAGGATATTATCAATGGATAACAGGCATGTACACACAATTCCGCCGGTATATAATGAAGAATCACGGATATTGATACTGGGAACCTTTCCATCCGTCAAGTCCAGGGAGGGCAATTTTTTCTACCATCATCCGCAGAACCGGTTCTGGAAAGTAATCAGCGCAATATGCGGGGAAGAATGTCCGAAATCCATAGAGGAAAAAAGAGAGCTTCTGTTGAGAAACGGAATAGCGCTTTGGGATGTGGTTTACAGCTGCGATATTGCCGGTTCGGCAGACAGCAGCATAAAAAATGTGGTGCCGAACGACATTTCACCTATTTTACAGAAAGCCGACATACGGATAATCTGTGCCAATGGCGGTACGGCATACCGCCTTTATAAGAAATACATTTACCCGATTGTAAAAAGGGATATAATACATCTTCCCTCCACAAGCCCGGCCAATGCATCGTATTCATTGGAAAGGCTGGTTGAGGAGTGGAGCAAATACATAAAAGGAAAGGATAGCAGGTCATGAAGGTGGTTATTCAACGGGTTTTGGAAGCAAAGGTTGAAGTCGAAGGAAAGGTGACGGGACAGATAGGAAGAGGCCTTCTTATTTTCCTTGGAGTGGGAAAAGATGATGATGCAAGGACAGCGGACCGCTATATTGACAAGATACTTAAGCTTAGGATATTCGCTGACGATGCGGGCAAAACAAACCTTTCCCTGGGCGATGTAAAGGGTGAAGTCCTGGTGGTGTCGCAGTTCACCCTATATGCCGACTGTAGGAAAGGGAACAGGCCGGACTTTGTAAACGCAGGATCAGCCGCCAAGGCAAAGGAACTGTACGAGTATTTCCTTGAACAGGTAAAAGCCCAGATCGGCAAGGTTGAAAGCGGCATATTCGGGGCGGAGATGAAGGTTTCACTGGTTAACGACGGGCCGTTTACAATTATTCTGGATGAAGGCCTTGTGCGTAATTAACCGAATTTTAATCGAATTCTAAAGAAACCGACGGTATAAACATGTAAAATGTTTATGAAATATATAACAGATAATAAAAGTGAGGTGGATATTATTGATTCAGATTAATGAACTGACAAAGGTCTACAAGCTGACAAAGAAACAGATGATGGAGAAAAAAACGAAAAAGAACATGGTTAAAGCCGTGGACAATCTTAGCCTAACGGCAAAGCCCGGGGAAATATACGGGCTTCTTGGTCCGAACGGAGCCGGAAAGACCACCGTTCTTCGCTGCGTTGCGTCGCTGCTTAAGCCTACCGGGGGAGATATCAAGGTAAATGGCTTTGATACAGTCAAGGATTCGCAGAATGTAAGGAAGGTCATAGGCTTTTTGACAAACGAAATCAAGCTGGATCCTCAGTTTTCGCCGAGGTATATGTTCGGATTCTTCGGAAGGCTGCACGGTTTGGACGAGGATGCTATCGAGGAAAGAAGGGAGAAGCTGTTTGATTATTTTGGGATAAAGGATTTCCAGGACAAGAAAATAGAAGAGCTCTCCTCCGGTATGAAACAGAAGGCTTCTTTGGCGGTAAGCCTGGTGCATGATCCGGATGTAATAATCTTTGACGAACCGACCAACGGCCTTGATATTATTACGGCAAGGAATGTTACTGACTACCTTAAGTTGTTAAGGGATGAGGGGAAGACCGTTATAATATCCACCCATATAATGACGGAAGCCGAAAAGCTGTGTGACAGGATAGGAATTATAATAAGCGGCGTCCTGGCCATGGAGGGCACCCTGGCCGAGATTCTTGAGAGGACCAGCACGAAGGAGCTTGAGGATGCGTTCTTTGAGCTTTACAAGATGCATAGCAGGGAGGAGGATTAAAATGAGAGGCGTAAAAAACATCGTTAAAAAGGAACTGACCAGGGTTTTTACTGACAGAAAGCTGGTTATCAACCTGTTTATTCTTCCCGGCGTGCTTATCATGGTCATGTACAGCATCATGGGAAACCTGATATCCAAGATGGAGAAGGATATTCAGACCCATGTCCCCACCATATATATTCAAAACGCTCCCGAGGATTTTTCCCGGGTGATTGATGCGGTTGGCTTTGAAGGCAAAATAACATATCTGAAAGCCGATGAGTCAACGGACGGCATTAAGGACGGGATATTAAAGGGAGATATTGATTTGCTCGTTGTTTTTGACGAGGGATTCAGGGAGACAATCAATAATTACAAACAGGCCGGAGATCCCATACCCGAGGTTAGGACGTTTTATAATCCCGCGGAGGATTACTCCAACGCAGCCAAGGGCAATTTTACAGCCGATGTTCTGTACGCATACCAGCAGGTTCTGCTTGCGGAGAGGCTTGGCAATATAGAACAGCTGCAGGTGTTTTATATCGACCGGGATCCGGAAGCAGGAGTCATTGTTGATAAGAACAAGGCGGGCGGAAAATTCCTGGCCATGCTGCTTCCGTTCCTTATAAACATCATGTTGTTCCAGGGGGCCATGGGGCTTGGCCTGGATTCCATAACAGGTGAAAAGGAAAGGGGCACTCTTGCCAGCATGCTTCTTTCCCCTATTAAGAGAAGCGAAATCGTATTTGGCAAGCTGGTATCCCTGGGAATACTTACAAGCATATCATCTGTAATTTATACCGTATCGGTGGTTATTGGCATTCAGAGGCTTGCAGGCGGTACCGCTGAAGCTATGGCGGGTGTAAAATTCACACCGGTCCAGATTTTGCAGTTGTTTGTAATGATAATTGTGCTGGTGTACCTGTATGTAGCAATGGTGGCAATAGTGGCGGTTTATGCAAGAAACCAGAAGGAAGCGGGCACATATGTGACACCGATGTACATACTGGTTATGCTGGGCAGCATATTGACCATGTTCTCCAGCGGCAGTGAAAAAGCGCTCAAGTACTATGCAATACCTATTTATAACGGCTCAATAGCCATTCAGAATTTATTGGTCGGAGAGCTGACCATGGTGGAATTCGGTGTAACCGTTGGTTCCCTTGCGGTTGTGGCATTATTAATAACAACCCTCATAACCAAGGCATTTAACAGTGAGAGAATAATGTTTAATGCATAGCATGTAAAATTTAATGTTCGCAGAGGCATGCCGAAAGGTCTGACAGGGACTTTCCGGCATGCCTTTTTTCATACTTTTATTTTTTCCCAATATAATAATATAGAGGTTTTCATAAGCTTCCGACATATAAACGTCAAGAAGAGGTGCAGTATATGACTCCTGAAGAAAGGCACAGAATTATCAGCGAGGACTATGCTGATTTGATAATTGAATATAACGGAAATATGGCCGTATTTGACCAGTTTCCGGACAGTACGGTGCAAATAATAGACATTCAGCTTGCATTTGTTCATGCGCCGGTAAGCGTGATAACCCAGGACATTGTCTATAGAATGGGGTACGGCGTACTGCCTACATGCTTCGGGGTTATCAGCCAGTCCAGCCTTGAGGCCTCCGGTGTCTTTCAGCTTCGGAATATTCCCGTTTTCAACCTGAGAGGACAGGGGATTTTGATTGGCGTAATTGATACGGGAGTGGATTACACCAATCCCATTTTTCAATATGAGGATGGAACAACCAGAATAGTTTCAATCTGGGACCAGACAATAGCCGGCGGTGAACCGCCGCAAGGCATGGAATATGGTACGGAATTTGTCAGGGAGCAGATTAATGAAGCTTTGAGAAGCGAAGATCCGTTATCCGTTGTCCCCAGTACCGACGAAATAGGACATGGCACAATGATTGCGGGTATAGCGGGCGGCAGGGAGGTGGCCGAAGCAGGCTTTGCAGGCGTCGCTCCTGATGCGGAATTCGCGGTTGTCAAGCTTAAACAGGCGAAGAAATACCTGAAGGATTTTTTTTATATTCCGGAAAACGCAATCTGTTATCAGGAAACGGATATATTTCTCGGTCTTACGTATCTGTATGATTTGGCGATAAGGCTTAACCGGCCTATGGTCATATGCATTGCGCTGGGCAGCTCCCAGGGAGCCCATGACGGCCTGGGAACCTTAAGCACATATGTGTCCAACATTTCGAACACCCCTCAAATAGGAATTATTGTGGCTGCGGGCAACGAAGGAAATAAAAGAAGGCACTACAGCGGAAGAATCAACCCCGCCATAGGCTACGATACCGTGGAGCTGAATGTGGGAGAGAATGAAACTGGATTTTCGATGGAGCTTTGGGGGTCGCCCTCCGACATATATTCCATTGACATTTTATCGCCCTCGGGTGAATACATACCGCGGATTGTGGCCGGAAGAGACGAGCATAGGGTTATTTCTTTCATATTCGAAGCGACGGTAATATATGTAGACTATCAGATGGTTGAAATCCAAAGCGGAGAGCAGCTTATTCTTGTACGCTTTGACAATCCCAGCCAGGGCATATGGAGGTTTAATGTTTATGAAAGAGGAGGGCTTAACCTGGGGTTTAACATATGGCTTCCTATGGAGGGATTCATATCGGAGAATACTTATTTCATCCGTTCCGATCCTTATACAACCATATTGACCCTGGGAAATGCGGAATCTTGCATGACCGTAACGGCATATAACGACGCTGATGACAGCCTGTACCTGGATTCCAGTAGGGGTTATACCAGGATAAACAGGATTAAGCCCGAAATTGCCGCTCCCGGGGTGGATGTGCCCGGGCCGACGCTGGATGGCGGATTTGCTTCTTTTACGGGAACGAGTGTATCGGCGGCCCATACGACGGGAATAGCCGCCTTAATTTTCGAATGGGGTATCGTCAGGGGAAACCTTCCCTTAATGAGTACGGTTGAACTTAAGAACCTGATTATAAGGGGAGCGAGAAGGGACGTTAACCTGGTATACCCAAACCGCGACTGGGGTTATGGGATACTTGACGTCTTTAATGCATTTGATGCCCTTAGGGGCGGAATAGGCTTATAAGACGCAGAAAGGGGTTTTTCATGCAGGACGCTGATAGAGAGAGGATAATCAGTGATGATTATTTCGACCTGATAATTGAATATAAAGCCAACCCCCAGATTATAGAAATGCTTGACGGCGATTATACTGTCCGGATAATCGATGAGTACTTTGCGGTCCTTCATTTTCCGCTTGCTCAATTGCCGCGGCTGGAACAAAGCATTTTATATTCACAGCTTCCATTGCTGTTCGGCCTGACAGATGAGGCAAGCCTTAATGCTTCGGGAGTTTTCAATGTAAGACGGACGGTGGCGTTTAACCTGAGGGGTGAAGGGGTAATCATTGGCATTATTGATACGGGCATTGATTATACCAATCCGATTTTTCGAAAGCCGGACGGAACCACAAAGATATTATCCATCTGGGACCAATCGATCAACACCGGTGCTTCACCGGAGGATGCGGGCTTCGGCACGGTATATCTTTCCGATCAGATAAACCAGGCTCTCCTGTCGGAGGACCCGTTTTCCATTGTACCCAGCACGGATGAAAACGGCCACGGAACGATGCTGGCAGGCATAGCTGCAGGAAATGATGTACCCTCGGAGGGATTTTACGGTGTTGCTCCAGCCGCCGAACTGGTGGTTGTAAAATTAAGGCAGGCAAAGCAGGCAAACAGGGCATTTTTCATGGTACCTGAAACAAGCATATGCTTCCAGGAAAATCACATCATGTGGGCGATAAAGTACTGCAGCGACGTTGCCAGAGAACTTAACAGGCCGTTGGTTATATGCCTTGGAATCGGCAGTTCCCAGGGAGGGCATACCGGACGGTCACCCATCAACTTTTTAACCAACGCTATTGCGGATCTTCCCGACACGGGGGTTGTAATAGCCGCGGGAAACGAAGGAAACCTGGGCAGGCATTATTACGGGCAGATTGATCCTGCCATAGGCAGCAATACGGTAGAGCTTTTTGTGGGAGAGGAGGACAAAGGATTTACCCTTGAATTATGGGGAAATCCGCCCGGTATTTATTCCATAGACATACTTTCCCCGGAAGGGGAGTATATCCCGAGAATCCATCCGGCTTTAAGGGTAAGGCGAACCGTTTCATTCATTTTTGAAAGTACCGTAATATATGTGGATTACCAGCTGATTGAAGCCCAGACCGGCAACCAGCTGATTTTAATGAGGTTTCAGAATGCAACTCCGGGCACGTGGAGCTTTAATGTATACGGGCACGGGGACATGGCCACGGGGTTTCATATGTGGCTGCCGATGGGGGATTTTATATCAAGAGAAACATATTTTATTCAGCCCAACATTTATACGACAGTCCTGTCCCCGGCAAGCACCCTTATCCCCATATCGGTTACCGCGTATAATCCGGCCAACAATAACCTGTATGTCAATTCCAGCAGGGGTTATACACGGGATGACGTAATAAAGCCGGAGATAGCTGCACCCGGTGTCAATTACCTGGCGCCTTCCCTTGATCATACATTTGTACCGGTAACGGGTACATCGGTATCTGCCGCCCATACGGCGGGCATTGTCGCATTAATGCTGGAGTGGGGAACCGTAAGGGGGAACGACCCAGGAATGGACACCAATGCCATAAAGAACCAGCTTTTACGGGGAGCAAGAAGAAGGCAGAACATAATGTATCCCAACAGGGACTGGGGATATGGAATAATGGACATTTTCCGGGTATTCGAAAACATGCGGGCCGACATTGAAAGATAAATTAATAAATAAAATCTGATTATCAAATGTATAAACTTTCCCAATTTACAAACAATATTAATGGATGTTCAATTAGCAGCAATTAACTTAAAAACAACAAATCATAAGATGGAGGAAGATATATGAAAGCTACCGGTATTGTAAGAAGAATAGATGACCTTGGCCGCGTGGTTGTTCCGAAGGAGATAAGACGCACATTAAGAATCCGTGAAGGAGATCCTTTGGAGATATTTACAGACAGGGAAGGTGAAATAATATTAAAGAAGTATTCCCCTATAGGCGAGCTTGGCCAGTTTGCAAAGCAATACGCGGAATCCCTGGCCCAGACTACGGGCCAGATAGTTGCCGTTACTGACAAAGATCAGTTCATAGCGGTTGCGGGCTCGACAAAAAAGGAACTACTGTCCAAAAGCATAAGCCGTGAGTTAGAAAACCTTATTAACGAAAGGGAGACTCTTATAGCATCAAATGATGATAAGAATTATATAAAACTGACGAATGACGATGACAGTGAATTTACCTACCAGGTAATTTGCCCTATAATCAGCGAAGGAGACGCCATTGGATCGGTAATAATCCTTACCAAGGATCCCAAGGTCAAGTTCGGAGACACGGAAATCAAGCTTGCCAGTACGGCGGCGGTATTTTTGGGACGTCAGATGGAAGCATAGCATACCATACGGAAACCGGGTACATGAATATAATATCATTTGTTTTTAAAGTGAAAGAACCAGGTTCTTTCACTTATTTTAATAATATGGTATACTCTATGTGTGAGTTTACAACAGGCGGATAAAGACCGGATGATTAAGCCGGTGAATGCCGGATAGGAAACGGTGAATAAAATGGACAAGACCTATAGTTTTGATGAATTCATGGATATTGTAAAAAAGCTTAGAAGCAAGGACGGCTGTCCATGGGACAGGGAGCAAACCCACGAAAGCCTAAAGCAATGCCTGCTGGAGGAGTGCTACGAGGTTATTGAAGCCATTAACAACAAGGATGGCGCAAATCTGTGTGAAGAGCTCGGAGACATATTGCTGCAGGTTGCCATGCATAGTGCGATTGCCGAAGAAGAGAAGGATTTTACCATCTCGGACGTTATTACCAAGGAAAGTGAAAAGATGATACGAAGGCATCCCCATGTATTCGGGGATGTGAAGGCCGATACCGCCGAAGAGGTGTTGAAGAACTGGGATGCGATAAAGGACCTGGAGAAGGATGAAAAAGATCCTAAAAAAGAGCTCGAAAAGATACCCAAGGCACTTCCGGCAAATATCAGGGCGGAAAAGGTTCAGAAAAAGGCAGTCAAGTTTGGGCTTGAGCTTGGCAGCAGCAGTGAAGCGATTAATGAAATATCGGAAAGGCTTGAAAAACTTAAAGATACAATAACAACTGGGGATAATAGCCAAATATTAGATGAATATGGCTGGCTGGTCTTTAATATCATTAAATTATCGCTGATTTTACAGATAAATGCAGAATATTCCTTGACAAATGCTACTAATAAGTTTATAAATAGACTTATAGATGTCCTTTTTCTAAGCAGGGAAAAAGGCTGTAATCTATGCAATCTCACCTCTGCTGAGCGTGACGCTCTGTGGTGGTGAAAAATAAATAATACATTAGAGGAGGATCGAATCCATGAACAAAGCAGAATTGGTTGCAGCAATTGCAGAAAAAACTCAGTTCTCAAAGAAAGATTCTGAAAAGGCATTGAAGGCTTTTATCGATGTTGTAACAGCAGAGCTTAAGAAAGGCGGAAAAGTTCAATTAGTTGGCTTCGGAACATTTGAGGTAGTTAACAGACCCGCTAGAACTGGAAGAAATCCTTTGACTAACAAACCTATGAAGATTGCCGCTTCAAAGGCACCTAAATTCAAAGCAGGCAAGGCTTTAAAGGACGCTGTAAACAAATAGTCAAAACCTTAACTAAATCAAAGTAAAGAGGCTGTTTTAAATTCCGTATCTCTTAGGGGGTGTAGGGTTTTTAAAACAGCCTTTTGTCAGTATAAAAAAAGGAAGGTATGTTTTATGAGACTGGATAAATTTCTTAAGGTGTCAAGGCTGATTAAAAGACGGACCGTGGCTAATGAAGCATGTGATGCCGGGCGTGTAATGATTAACGGCAAGGTTGCCAAGGCAAGCACCGAGGTAAAGGTGGGAGATATAATTGAAATTGGCTTCGGCAGCAAGGCGGTCAAGGTGGAGGTCCTTGATGTGCAGGATAATGTTAAAAAGGGTGAAGCAAAAGAATTGATTAAGTATCTGTGATTCGTCATTAAGAGTAAGGCTGTCTCATATACTTTAAGTAAAAATTCTTATTAATTATGATATCAAAAACAACTTAAAGTATATAATGAGGGGGCTTTACCATGGATGAAAGACAGCAGGCTTTAAAAGGGCATAAATTAATCATCAATGCAAGAAAGACGGTATCCATCACCGGTGTCAACGACGTATTATCCTTTGATGCGGGCGAAGTGCTTTTGCAGACCGAGCAGGGAATTCTTATGATAAGGGGAAGTGAGCTGCATGTCAACCGCCTTACTCTTGAAAAGGGAGAAGTGGACGTTGACGGCAGGATTGACAGCCTGACTTATTCCGACGCATCAAGTCATGGCAAGACCGGCGAATCTTTGCTTGGCAGGCTCTTCAAATAGGTGGTCCGCATGGATCATGGAATCGCGGTTGAACTTCATTTTTTCTTGATGTCTGTTTTATGGGGAGCATTGGTGCTTCTTGCTTATGACCAGCTTAGGGTAATAAGAAGGGTTATCCGGCACAATACGGTCGCCGTGGCCATACAGGATGTGATATTTTGGATAGCCGCCAGCGTATTTATTTTTGCATTGATTTATGTTGAAAACAGCGGTATAATCCGCGGGTTTTCCATAATGGGCATGGCTATCGGAATGATCTTATACCATTATATATTAAGCGACCTAATTGTAACCGGGTTAAGCCGCCTGATACGTTTGCTGCTGTACCCGTTTAATAAATTATTTAAGCAATTGAAAAAATGGGCGGAATCGTTTAAAATATTATTTGCGAAAATAAAAGCAAGGATACGAAAGGCAGCAGCGCATAAGAAGGGCAAAAATGATTAATAATTTAAGGAAGTGACACAATGAGAAGAAGGTATAAAAAGGGGACAGGCACCGGAATAATTGTTTTTGTCGTATTGTGCATATTCGGTATTGTTGCTTTCGGAAGAATCAGGCTTGAGGAAAGAAAAAAGGAGCTGGACGGCCAGATAAAGAAGCTGGAATCCCGCATTGATGAAGAGAAGGAAAGAGCCCTTGATATTAAGAATCTTGAAGCGTATGTCCAGACCAAGAAATATATAGAGCAGATGGCAAGGGAGAAGCTTGGCCTGGTGTATGAGTATGAGATTATTTTCAAGGAGGAGAAAGGGGATTAAATATTTTACCATTGACAATTTAATATAAAGCGGATATAATAATTTCCGTGTCGTGACTTTGGCGAAGTAGCTCAGTTGGCGAGAGCATGCGGTTCATACCCGCAGTGTCGGCGGTTCGAATCCGTCCTTCGCTATTTTTTTATGCCCAAAAATGTTAGGGGCGCAGGCCCTTTTTTATTTTATCGGAAGCCCGAAAGGGAGCGTGGGTGTTGCCGTAGATGCACAGTGTGTGAGGTAACACCCAGGCTCCCTTTCGGGCTTTCGTATTATGAAAGAAGTACCTGCGCTCCTTTAATATGGCTTGACGGTTCGAGGCCTCTGTCAATTTTACAGATGATTGGGAAGTACCATAGGATGCATAAGCGCAGCTTAACACACCGGTTTAAGTATAAACGCCTTTTCGGGCATGGGGAGATGGATTGCTTTGTGGGGGAGGGGTGAGGAAGGATTATGAGTTTCTTAAAGGGGATGAGGTTCCTGCATTCGATAATATCGGTGTTTTGAAGGAATTCTTGTCAATAACTTTTTTTTCGGCGGTTTTTTGTTTTGACAAACATTTTATTTCGCTGTGCCTATAATAGAGCGGCATACATTTTCAGCAACTGAATAAGAAGGGGCGCAGTGATATGAAGGATAATTTAAAAAGATCGGTCTTGATTTATATCATGGGATTTGCCGCAGCCAGGGCGTCTTTTATGGGAATCAACCCGCTTGCCATAGGTTTTTTTGCCGCGGCGTACATGGAGAAGGTAAGCCCGGGAGTGCTTTTTGTTGTTATTTTGGCAGGGGTGGGATCGGTTATGCAGCCGACCGTGGTGTTAAAATACCTGCTTGCCATGATCGCTTCTGTTGTATTCCTGGAGTCACCTTTAATAAAAAACAGGGATATACCGGACAAGTTACGGTTTTATATACCGGCCGTATGTTTGGGGATATTTGCAGCGATGGAAGCGGCTGCCGGCGGATGGAATAATGAGCTGACTGTATTAGCCTTTTTGGAGGCGGTTATCGCTTATGTGTCAGGATTGATTTTCAGTATGGGAATCGGATTTGTCATAAAGCAGCCCAAGGGCTCGAAGATGACAAACGAGGAAATGATAAGCCTAAGCATTATAATGGCGGTGGTTATCTGCGGAATACCCTCCGTAGGCGGCTCATATATTGCTCCTGTTGAAACGGCGGTATATTTTATTATCCTGCTTATAACATACAAGTACGGTGCGGGCCAGGGAGCGATAACCGGGGCGGTGTCGGGAATAGCTATGAGTCTGCGCGGTGCGCCGCTTAACGGAATCGGATGGCTTGCCATGATGGGGATTATTCCCGCTTTATTCCGAAGCCTGGGGAGAATCCCGGTGGCGGCGGTTTTCTCGCTGACCATGGCAATCATCGGCATTGTTTACAAGGACGCTTCAATAACTGTAAAAGACATGGGAGCGGCAAGCTCCGCAATTGTGTTGTTTTTACTGCTCCCGCGAAGCATTATATACAGGATTGACAGGGAGGACGACGAGACAGGGAGGTATTCCTTAACTGTTGATAATATAAAAAAGCTGGCCAATACAAGAATGAGGACTTTGTCTGAGTCGTTCCTAAAGCTTTCAAAAATCCTGGAGACCATTTCTGAGAGGCAATTTAAATTTAATCAAAGGGAAATAGACTTAATCTTTGAGGATGTATCGGAGAGGCTGTGCAAAAACTGCAGAAATTGCAGCTTCTGCTGGGAGGCGCATTTTAATGAGGCTTACCAGGCCGCGTGCGACCTGTTTGAAGCGGCACAGCAGAAGGGATACGTGGAGGACATGGATGTGCCGATATACTTTGCCGAAAACTGCATTTACCCAAATGAGCTTGTCCTGGAAACAAATAAAGGCCTTGAGATAGCAAAGCTGAACAGCATATGGGGGAACAGGCTTGCCGAAAGCAGGGAGGTTATAGCGGGACAGCTTAAGGAAGTTTCATCGGCTATCCATTCCCTGACCGGTGACATATATGGCGCGGCAAGGGTTATGAGAAGTGAGGAAAACAAGGTTTCAAGAGCATTAAGGTCTCGCCATGTGGATGTGAAAAGCGTGACGGTGCTGGAAAGGCCGGATAAACGGAAGGAAATAATACTTAATGCGGCCGTAGGAAAAAGGCGGTGTATTACCACCAAGGAGGCGGCGGGGTGGATATCCGAGGCCTTAGGTGTGAAATTCGTTGTTTCAGCAGCTTCAAAACTGGTGTTTTCAAAGAATTACGAGGATTATATTTTCCTGGAGGATACCAAGTTCAAGGTGCTGACCGGCGTTGCGAGAGCAATGATGAACAACATATCCGGGGACAGCTTCTCCATTATGAAGCTGGACAGCGGGGAGGAGGTTATTGCCCTTGCGGACGGCATGGGTACCGGAAAGGAGGCGGCGGATGAGAGCGAAACCGTTCTGGCGCTCCTGGAACAGCTATTGGAGGCCGGCTTTAAGACCGAGACGGCCATAAGGCTAATTAATTCCAACCTTGTCCTGAAAGCCGATAAACAGACATTTTCAACCATAGACATAGGAGCAATCAATCTATGTACCGGCACATGCGAGTTTGTGAAAATAGGCGCCGCTTCCACCTTTATAAAGAGGGAGAGTTGGGTGGAAACCATAAGCTCCACGACGCTCCCCATCGGCATGTTCAAATCGGTGGATTACGACGCTGTGACGAAGAAGCTTTATGAAGGGGACATTATTATTATGGTCACGGACGGGGTCCTGGACTGCCTGCAGGCGGATGATAAGGAAGCATGCATGGAAAAGGCCATCATGGACATTAAGAGCAGCAATCCGCAGGAGATAGCCAACCGGGTTCTGGATTTTGCCCTATCCCACAGGAACTATGTCCCCGTGGATGATATGACGGTGGTCACCGCTGGAATATGGCTGAAGCAGGTTTAGAATGAAAAGGCATTGAAATTTCATATAGAAAAGATTAGAATACAAGTGATACGGCAAACCGACAATAATTGCAGAGAAATGAGATCATGTTGAGAAAAGTAGCTGAGCATATAAGAACCCATAATCTCATAGAAGACGGCGACAAAATTCTCGTCGGCGTGTCCGGCGGGGCGGATTCGGTATGCCTTTTGCATGTTTTATACACCCTGTATCAGGGGAGCGGCGTTAGCCTTCATGTGGTGCATGTGAATCACGGCATCAGGAAGGAAGAGGCCGAAAGAGACGAGAATTTTGTAAGGTCGCTGTGCGAGAGACTCAAGCTGCCATATCGCGTGTATTATTTTGATGTAGCTGCCATGGCAAAAAGCGAAAGGCTTTCGGAGGAAGAAGCCGGCCGAATTGTCCGTTATAAGGCATTTGCCAAGGCAGCGGAAAGCTTTGGCTGCAATAAGGTGGCTGTTGCGCATAATAAAAACGACAATGCGGAAACATTCCTGCTCAATTTATTCAGGGGCAGCGCGGTTAAAGGGTTGACCGGAATGGACCCTGTCATAAAGATAGATACCGGGGCGGGCACCGTCACCGTCATCCGGCCTTTGCTTGCCGTTACCCGGGATGAGATAATGGAATATATTCATGAAAGAGGGCTTGAGTACCGGGAGGATTCCACCAACCAAAGCAATGCCTATACCAGGAACAGGATCAGGAACCATGTGCTGGGTTATGTAAGGGAGCACATAAATTCCAACGCCATTGAGCACATTACAAGTGCGGCGGAGCATATCGGAGAGGCATACGGGTTCATCGAAAAGCATATCAATGAAAGATATGAGGGCCTTGTTAATGCCGAAGGCGAAGGATATGAATACGACCCCGGGGAGCTTATGAAGGAGGACCCGGTAATCAGAAAGGGTATTGTACGAAGGATTTTCAAGGAGCTTTCAGGAAGCCTCAAGGATATTGATGCGAAGCATACGGACGAGGTACTGGCGCTTGGTGAAAAACAGGTTGGGAAAATGATTCATTTGCCCTACGGCATGATTGCGGCTAAGGGCTATGACAGGGTGAGGATTTATATTCCTCGGGAGGATGACAGCGAAGCTGAAGGCAATCCTGTCACGCCTGCAGTGATTCAAATACCCGGAAGGACACAATTGTGCCATCTCGGGTTATGCATTGAGACAGAGGTGTTTGATTACAAAAAGGATGTTCCGATTCCTAAAAACAGTTGTGTTAAGTGGTTTGATTATGATAAAATAGAGAATACTCTTATGCTTAGAACAAGAAAGGCCGGTGACTACCTTCAGATTGACCAAACGGGAGGAACCAAAAAGCTTAAGGACTATTTTATTGACGAAAAAGTCCCCAGGGATGAGCGGGACAAAGTATTGCTGGTAGCCGACGGCAGTCATATTTTATGGATAATAGGATATGGAGGCCGTATAAGCGAAAAATACAAATTAAGTGATATATCAAAAAGAATTCTATCCATGAATATTATTAATTCAAAGGAGAAGGAATATGACAGATAATATAAGAGTATTAATACCGGAGGAAAAAATCAGGGAAAGAATCAAGGAGCTTGCGGAGCAAATCAGCAAGGATTATGAAGGCAAGAGTGTGCATCTGGTAAGTATTTTGAAGGGCAGTGTATTTTTTGCCTGTGATTTGGCAAAAAGAATTACCGTACCTGTCACCATGGACTTTATGTCGGTTTCAAGCTATGGTGACGAGAAGGTAAGCTCGGGTAGAGTAAGGATTGTCAAGGACCTGGACGAAACCATCCAGGACAAGGATGTGCTTATTGTCGAGGATATAATCGACTCGGGCAGAACCCTGGCATATTTGAAGGACCTTTTGGGCAGCAGAATGCCTAAGAGCATGAATATATGCACTTTGCTCGACAAACCTGAGAGAAGGGTTGTTGATGTGGATGTGAAATACATCGGGTTTGAAATACCTGATGAATTTGTGGTGGGATATGGCCTGGATTATCAGCAAAGATACAGGAACCTGCCGTTTATCGGGGTTGTGTAATCATGTAATTAGGAGGTTGTTTGGTGAGAAAACAGATAAAGGGATACGGTTTTTACTTAATTATTCTGGCCATAGTTATTTTGACTATTTTCCTATCCGATAGCTTTGAAAACAGTAACCATAATGCATATAACCGTGCCCGTTTCGATAAGGATTTGGAAGCGGGAAAGGTTAGTTATGTTGATATATATCCTAATGAAGAGATACCGACAGGTGAAGTAAAGGTTGAATTCAAAAACGGTCAGACCAGGAGAAGCTTTCATGATTCGGATGTAAAGGAACTGGAAGAGCTGCTTAAGGCAGCAGGAGTAGATTATGCGAGGCATGATATTTCCAAGCCGAATTGGTTCTTCTCATCCGTCCTGCCTTATATTCTGATGTTTGTTGTGGTGATTGCGCTTTTTACATTCATATCAAACCAGACATCCATGGGCGGCGGAAACAGCAAGGTCATGAATTTTGGAAAGAGCCGGGCAAAGCTGTCATCGGAGGAAAGCAGGAAAACCACATTTAAAAATGTGGCGGGGCTTGATGAAGAAAAGGACGAACTGAAGGAAGTAGTTGATTTTTTGAAATCTCCCAAGAAATATATACAGGTTGGGGCAAGGATACCGAAGGGAGTCCTGCTCGTGGGACCTCCCGGAACGGGAAAAACCCTGCTTGCCAAGGCTGTTGCCGGTGAAGCCGGGGTTCCGTTCTTCTCCATATCCGGTTCGGATTTCGTGGAGATGTTTGTAGGTGTCGGCGCATCCAGGGTAAGGGACCTGTTTGAAGATGCCAAGAAAAATGCTCCTTGTATCGTATTCATTGACGAGATTGACGCAGTGGCAAGACGCAGGGGTACAGGACTCGGCGGCGGTCATGATGAAAGGGAGCAGACCTTAAACCAGCTGCTTGTCGAGATGGACGGATTTGGAGAAAATGAAGGCATCATTGTAATGGCGGCAACCAACAGGGTTGACATATTGGATCCTGCCATACTCAGGCCCGGACGCTTTGATAGAAAGATTGCCGTCGGCCGGCCGGATGTCAAGGGCAGAGAGGAAATTCTCCGGGTGCATGCCAAGGGAAAACCTTTGGCCGACGATGTGGATTTGAAGCAGATAGCCCAGACCACCGCCGGTTTTACGGGAGCGGATCTTGAGAACCTTATGAATGAAGCCGCAATCGGTGCAGCAAGGGAAAACAGAACCTTTATCAACAACGAGGATATCAAGAGGGCATTTATCAAGGTTGGTATAGGTACCGAGAAAAAGAGCAAGGTTATCAGCGAAAAGGAGAAAAGAATAACGGCATACCACGAGGCGGGGCATGCCATATTGTTCCATGTGCTGCCCGATGTGGGGCCTGTTTATACGGTTTCAATCATTCCGACGGGAGTCGGCGCCGCGGGATTTACAATGCCTCTTCCTGAAAAGGATGAGATGTTCCATACCAAGGGCCGCATGCTCCAGGAGATTACGGTACTCCTGGGAGGAAGGGCAGCCGAGGAATTGGTTCTTGAAGATATTACCACGGGGGCATCCCAGGATATCAAGGAAGCAACCAAGGTGGCAAGAGCAATGGTAACCCGTTACGGTTTTTCCGAGGAAATCGGAATGGTCAATTACGAGCAGGATGAGGATGAAGTATTCATCGGCAGGGATTGGGGCCATATCAGGAATTACAGCGACAACGTGGCCAACAAGATAGATGAAGAAGTAAAGAAAATTATTAACGAATGCTACGGGAAGGCTAAAGGGATCCTGAACGAACACAGGGATAAGCTTGACAAATGTGTTGCCTTGCTGATGGAGAAAGAACGTATAACAAGAGAAGAATTTGAAGCATTATTTGAAACCGAAAATGTCGATAACGTTGTGCAAGATGACGAAAAAAATGATAAAAATTTGTAAAGTTTGTGCAGACTTATATTAGTTCATATGCTATACTAAACATGTAAACCCCAATACATCATATAGTTTGTTGCTACACCCCCCATAAGTAACAAAATACCTTCTCCGAAAAAGGACAGTTTAATCAACTGTCCTTTTTACGTTATTATCATTTTTATGTACATAATGGTACGCAGGCTTTGCCAAGATATTTTGATTATTTATGAGCATATTAAATTACAGCTTAAGCTTCACAACAGTTCTAAATTTTAGATGACGGAAAGGAGCAGATATGCTGCTGAGAAAAAACAATATGCTCAAATATACCCTGCTGTTCTTAACCGGGGGTTTTGCTTACGGAGGCCTGGAGATAATTTTCAGGGGTTACTCACATATATCCATGCTGGCTGCAGGCGGAATCTGTTTTGTATTGATAGGACTTATCAATGAAAGAAGATCCGGTAAAATATCTTTTATAAAGCAGATGGCTATATCCACCGTTATCATAACCGTTGTTGAGCTGATAACCGGACTGATAGTAAATATCGGCCTGAAGCTTGACGTATGGGATTATTCCAAGTACCCGTACAACTTTATGGGACAGATATGCGTAAGGTATACAATCATATGGTTTCTGATATCCCCTTTGGCAATAATCCTGGATGATTATATACGGTATTATTTTATGGGGGAAGAAAAACCCAGTTACAAAATATTCTGAAGACTGTCCTTTTTGACTATATATGATATAATATTCACGGTAAGCGGTTAAAATCATGGAAAGAATTATTAAAACAAAGGGACTGTCCGCCATGAAAATTTTGTTGGTAGCCATTGACTCAAAATATATTCATACAAACCTTGCCGTTCTTAGCTTAAGGGCGTATGCCGGAAGGTATGAGGACAGTATTTATATTGCCCAGTATACGATTAACCATACCAAGGAGGAGATACTGCGCGGCATATACCTTCATAAGCCGGATGTGGCCGCGTTTTCATGCTACATATGGAATATTGAGATGGTGCTTAAGGTCGCCGAAAGCCTGAAAAAAGTTCTGCCACAGGTTAAGACATGGTTCGGAGGTCCGGAGGTGTCCTACAATGCCGACGAATACCTGAAAAATTACGAAGAACTGGACGGCGTGGTAATCGGAGAGGGCGAAAGGACATTTTATGAGCTTGCCGGGTATTATCTTGAGGAAAAAACGGAGCTTGACAATATCTGCGGCATTGCGTTTAAGGACAGCGCAAGAATCGGACGGCAGAGCTTAAGCGGGGATACGATAATACACACATTGCCTCGAAGGCCCATACCCCTGGACGAGATACCTTTTGCATACCGGGATGCCGATATTGATAACAACAGGATAATATATTATGAAAGCAGCCGCGGCTGCCCGTACTCATGCAGCTATTGCCTGTCCTCCGTTCAAAGGGGAGTCAGGTACCGCGGCATGGAGCTTGTCAAGTCAGAATTAAAGTTATTCCTGGACCATAAGGTACCGCAGGTAAAGTTCGTGGACAGGACCTTTAACTGCAATAAGGAGCGGGCCATCGAAATATGGAAGTTTATAAGGGACAATGATAACGGGATAACCAATTTCCATTTTGAGATAACCGCCGATTTGCTGAGCAAAGAGGAACTTGAGGTACTGAAGAGCTTAAGGCCGGGGCTTGTCCAATTCGAAATAGGAGTCCAGACAACCAATCCTGATACCATGAAGGCGGTACGAAGGACGGTGGATTTTTACAAGCTGGCCGAGAATGTTAAGGAAATAAGGGATGTTCATAATATTCACCAGCATCTGGACCTTATAGCGGGCCTGCCGCTTGAGGATTATGCCTCCTTTGAAAAATCCTTTGAGGATGTGTACCGGCTCAGACCGGATCAGCTCCAGCTGGGCTTTCTAAAGGTACTTAAGGGTTCGATAATTGAAAATGAATGCGGGGATTACGGGATAGTATACAATACCGATCCTCCATACGAGGTATTGCATACAAACCATATATCATATGATGAGATATTGGAGCTTAAAGGCATCAGCCGCATGGTGGATGTTTATTATAACAGCGGCCAGTTCACATATTCCCTTGAGTACCTGGAGCATTTCTTTGATACGCCCATGAAGCTGTATGCGGCATTGTACGGTTATTACTGCAAAAACGGACTTTATGAGCTGTCCCATTCAAGAGCCGGGCGGTATGAAATCCTGTTGGATTTTTTCACAGATTTGATTCATGGGGGCGGCGGGAATGGCGAAAGTGAGAAATGCGGCGAAAGACTGGAGCTGTTTAAGGAAATCCTGCTGTTTGATTATTGCCTGAGGGAAGGGGCTAAAAACAGGCCCGATTATTTCGGGACTCCGCTGCCTGGCAATAGAATAAAGCAGATATGCGGGCATTATAATATAACAGGGTCGAGATTACACATTGAAAAATTCAATTACAATATAGTGGAATCAGCAAAGCGTGGCACGGCCGTAAAGGATGAATGCATTGTCGTATTTGATTATGACAGGAGGAACCCGGTGACAAAATCGGCAGCCATAAGTATCATAAGAGGCGAACAGGAGATAAGCATATGAGTAAAGCCACGGTATCAAAAAAAGAAAAGGAAAGAATACAAAACATCATATCCTCCCTCAACAGGGTTTACGGAACGGATGGAAAATGCTTTTTGAATTACGAAACACCCTGGCAGCTGCTGATAGCAACCATTTTAAGCGCGCAATGCACGGATGAAAGGGTCAACCAGGTAACCGAAGGCCTGTTTAAAAAATATGCATCCATAGAGGCTTTTGCCGGCGCTGACTTAAGCGAGCTGGAGAATGATATACGTCCTACCGGTTTTTACAGGAACAAGGCAAAAAATATCATAGCCTGTGCGCAAAAGCTGTTATCCGATTATGGCGGGGTTGTTCCGAAGGATATCGAGGACCTGACCGGACTGGCCGGAGTGGGCAGGAAGACTGCAAACGTAATAAGGGGTCATATTTATAATGAACCAAGCATTGTGGTGGATACCCATGTAAAAAGGGTATCAAAACGCCTTGGGCTTACGAAGGAGGATGACCCGGTCAAGATTGAATTCGATCTGATGAAAAAGCTGCCCAGGGAGCAGTGGATACCATATAATATACAGATTATATCCCTTGGAAGAAGCATCTGCAGCGCGAGAAGCCCGAAATGCGGTGAATGTTTTTTAAGGGAATACTGTACATACGCGAAAGAAGACGGTAAAATCGTAAAGAGAAAGAATAATTGGAACGAAAAATTCCTTGAACGATATGATGAAATAATTTAAAATATTAACACAATATACGCAGTTTCCAATTGCTTACAGGCCATTGAATTATTAAGTTAAGTATTGTATTTTGATATTTTTTTCAGAAGGGATTCTTTATCCCGGACAGGGACTGAACCGATTTTCTCGATAAGTGAAGCAATTTTATCTTTCATGCCCTGTTCGGAGTAAATTCTGGCAAGAAGCTCATAGGTTTTATGGGTGTCGGAACGGCATTCAACGGCGGTTTCAAGAACGGCCGCCGCCTCATCAGGGTAACCGATATTGTATAAACGCTCGGCCCATTTATTAAGGTTCGTTACCATTATAATAAAATTATTGTCATACTCGGAAAGCAGGCCTAAATTTGCCGCACCGTATTTCAATTTTAAATCGGTATTTGAAAAACCGCTTAAGTTAAGAATTTTTTTATTGGAATGTGAGACAATAGTATCACGGTACGATTTTATGGCCGGATCGGAATGGTCGTCCGTGGGCAGCTTGTCAACCGGAATAGTGATATAATCCAAATCGGATATATCCGTTTTCCTTGTTTTGTTTGCCCGGGCTTCCTTTTCCCAGAATTTCTCCCGGTTCTTGTTTTCAAGGCGGTTGGTTTTGTTTATTTCATAATTCAGCCATAGGACAAAAATGAGTACAAGGCATAAGTAGATAATCATATTTCTCACGGCCTTTCGGATATAACCAATGAATAGATTAAGGGAACGGGGTGATTAAATGATAAATTGGCGCAGCAGGAGAAACAGAAAAATATTATCCACCATAATTATTATACTTCTTGTTCTCTCAATGACTTTGCCCACCATACTCAGTATATTATTTAAATAATATACATAAGTCAATATAAGAGTGGTCTATGGAGCAAGATTTTCTTGCATATTGCCAGTTTTATGCTACAATAGGAAGAAACCATGAAAACACCAAGGAAATGATAATGCCTATTAGCTGATTTTGGAGGGATGTTCATATGGAAAAGCGAAGAACCTGTTTCTTCGTGACGGTAGCATTAGCCATTTCCTTAATGGTATTCAGCAATACCTCTTATTCTCATGCATCGGAAGACAAGAGAATAATAAAGGGTGTTTTCCTTGACGGAGTGGATGTCGGAGGCTTAACTGTCTCGGAAGCTGAAGGCAAAATAGCCGAACATGTAAACGGATTGAAAGACAGGGAAATAACGGTAAAGGTTTATGAAAACATGGTCACCGCCAGGCTCGGGGACCTGGGATTGTCATATGAAATGGAGAATGCCGTAAACAAGGCGTTAAAGCTTGGAACCTCCGGAAACCTTATAAAAAGGTATAAGGAGATTAAGGATATTGAACAGGAAGGCATAGACTTTCCCCTGGACTATTCACTGGACGAAGGTCTTGTCAGGGAACTGGTGGCCGGCAAGGTGACGCAGTTCAACATAGAGCCTGTAAATGCTTCGGTGGCGAGAATAAACGGAGAGATGGTCTACACCGACCATGTGCCGGGCAAACAGGTTAATGTTGATTTAACCGTATTTAATATCCTGGACGCGGTTGCAAATGGCTGGGATAGAAACGACATTGCCATGGATGCCGTTATGGATGATGTGGCTCCTTTATATACAAGGGAAGTTGTTGAAAAATGCGACACTCTCTTAGGCAGCTTTACCACCGAATATGCCGATTCCGCCGAAGGGCGCGCTGCCAACCTGGCCAATGGGGCACGGCTTATCAACAATACGGTTGTGTACCCGGGAGAGATATTTTCCGCGTACGAGCATTTGGCCCCGTTCACCAGAAAGAACGGGTATCACGTAGCCGGGGCATACTCCAACGGAAAAGTTATAGACAGTGTCGGAGGAGGCGCCTGTCAGGTTACCACAACGCTGTATAATGCGGTACTGGAGGCGGAGCTTGAGGTTGTTGAGCGCCATGCGCATTCAATGACCATAAGCTATGTGGATTTATCCAGGGATGCGGCCATATCCGGAACCCATAAGGATTTGAAGTTCAAAAACAACACGGATGTCCCCATCCTGATTCAGGCATATACAAAGGGAAGAAGAATCACCTTTAATATATGGGGACACGAAACCCGGGACAAAAACAGCAGGAAAATCAAATTTGAAACCAGGGTACTGTCCGAGACTCCGCCGCCCCCCGACGTGATTTATGAAGACCCGTCAAAGCCCGTAACCTATAGAAAGGTTACCCAGGCGGCCCATACGGGGTATAGCGCGGAGCTGTACAAGATAGTATATGAAAACGGTATGGAAGTAAGCAGAACACTTGTCAATAAAAGCTATTACATTGCCGCGCCAAGGTATATTACCATTGGCACCATGGAGACTGACCCTGTTGAAACACCGGATGGTGCCGGGGAAACCGACAATAATGAAAGCGATGACGGGGGAGCCGTTTCGGATACCAATGACGGCAAGCAGCAGGAAACGCAGGAGAATGACAATGCGGAAGCATCGGAAGATGATTTCATGGATGACATTTTCTGGGATCCGGATTGGGAAGATGAAAAGCTTGAGGACTGATAAAACCGCAGACAGAGGAGGTATCTTATGAAGATAGGGAAGATACCGGAAGCAGTATTAAATAGATCCGTACTAAAGCAGATCAGGCACCGAAGGGATGAGGTGCTCGTAGGGCCTGCCATTGGTGAGGACTGCAGCATAATTGATCTTAACGGCGATGAAGTTATTGTAATGTCCACCGATCCTATAACGGGAACGGTCCAGGACATTGGAACCCTGGCGGTTCATATAACCGCCAATGATATAGCTTCCAGCGGCGCGGAAGTCATAGGTGTCATGCTTTCCGTGCTGCTGCCTGAAAATACGCCGGAAGCCGAGTTAAGAAACCTGATGCGGGATGTCGACAAAGTTTGCGGACAGCTTGGAATAGAGGTGCTGGGCGGCCATACGGAAGTGACAAAGACTGTATGCCAGCCCATTGTTACCGTTACAGGCATCGGAAAGATGAAGAAAGCAGACATGATAAAAACATCGGGAGCAAGGCCCGGACAGGAAATTGTCATGACAAAATGGGCTGGGCTTGAAGGCACGGCCATATTGGCGAAGGCCAAGGAGAAGGAGCTGCTGACCAGGTATCCGGCGGATTTTATTAAAGAAGCGCAGAAAATGCTTGATTACATATCGGTGGTACCGGAATCAAGGGTTGCCATGAAGGTTGGCGCAACCTCCATGCATGATGTAACGGAGGGCGGAATATTCGGGGCACTGTGGGAAATCGGCGCGGCAAGCAAGGTCGGGCTTGAGGTCGATCTTCAAAAGATACAGCTTCGCCAGGAAACGGTGGAAATATGTGAGTTCTTTGATATTAACCCGTACATGCTCATATCAAGCGGCTGCATGCTGATAGTATGCGATAACGGCAATCTGCTTTCGGACAAGCTTAAGGCAGAAGGCATTCCGGCCTGCGTTATTGGGCGCATTACGGAGGGAAATGACAGGGTTGTCATAAACGGTGACGAGAAAAGATACCTGGAACCTCCCCGGATGGACGAGCTCTATAAGGTGATGTAGTCAAAAAATATTGTTAATTTATTAATTATCAAAGCATTATTGAAAAAAATCCGAAATAGTATAATAATATTTATAATTACATAAAATAAGCCAATTATGGCGTCGGAATGAGAGGGTAAGTATGAGAGAGAAGATATTAGCGGCAATTGATAAGAACAGTAAGCTGTCGGCCCAGGATTTGGCCATCATGCTTGGCTCCACGGAGGAAGAGGTCAAGGCTGTAATAAAACAGCTTGAGGATGAACACATCATATGCGGTTATCCGACCTTGATTAACTGGGACAAGGTAAAATGTGAAAGAGTCACCGCCTTGATTGAGGTAAAGGTCACTCCCCAGAGAGGCTTAGGATTCGATAAAGTTGCCGAAAGGATCTACCAGTTTGACGAGGTTCAGTCGGTTTACCTTATGTCCGGCGGATTTGATCTTACGGTTATTATCGAGGGCAAGACCATGAAAGAGGTGGCGAACTTTGTTTCCGCAAAACTTGCTCCGATGGAAGGGGTACAGAGCACTGCGACACATTTTGTACTTAAGAAATATAAGGAACATGGTCTACCTCTTGAACAGGAAAAACTGGACGAAAGGATGTTGATTAGCCCTTGAGAGATCCGTTATCAAAAAAAGTAATTAGTATTCAGCCGTCAGGCATAAGAAAATTCTTCGATATAGTAAGTGAAATGAAGGATGCCATTTCACTTGGTGTCGGCGAGCCTGATTTTGACACTCCCTGGCATATAAGGGAGGAGGGCATATATTCCCTGGAAAAGGGAAGAACCTTTTATACGTCAAATTCGGGAATTAAGGAGCTTAAAATAGAAATCTGCAGGTATTTGGACAGAAGATTCGGCCTGCAGTATGACTATGAGCATGAGACACTGGTTACGGTCGGAGGCAGTGAAGCCATCGACCTGGCTCTTAGGGCAATGATTAATCCCGGTGACGAGGTGCTTATACCCCAGCCATGCTATGTTTCTTACCATCCATGTACCGTACTTGCGGGCGGGGTGCCTGTTATAATTAATCTTAAGGGTGAAAATGACTTTAAGCTTACCAGGCAGGAGCTTGTCTCGGCCATAACAAAGAAAACCAAGATACTGATACTTCCTTATCCAAACAACCCCACGGGCTCGGTTATGGATTATGACGATCTTAAAGCCCTGGTTGATGTCATAATTGAAAATGATTTGTATGTCATATCCGATGAAATATATTCGGAGCTTACATATAAAAACAGGCATGTTTCCATAGCATCCTTCCCGGGTATGAGGGAGCGGACTATTGTAATAAACGGATTTTCAAAATCTTATGCCATGACAGGATGGAGGCTTGGCTATGCTGTCGGCCCGGAGAACATCATTGAGCAGATGACCAAGATACACCAGTTTGCCATAATGTGTGCTCCCACCACAAGCCAGTATGCAGCCGTGGAAGCCCTTAGAAACGGGGATTCCGACGTGGAAGCCATGAGGGACGCCTATGACAAGCGCAGAAGGTTCCTTGTCCATGCATTTAAGAAAATGGAGCTTCCATGCTTCGAACCGTTTGGAGCTTTCTATGTATTTCCGTGCATTAAGAGCCTTAATATGACATCTGATGAATTTGCCACGAAGCTTTTGATGGAGGAAAAGGTTGCTGTTGTTCCCGGAACGGCATTTGGAGAATGCGGCGAAGGATATGTCAGAATATCCTACGCTTATTCGATTGACAACCTTAAGATAGCAATGGACAGGATGGAGCGGTTCATAAGGAAGTATAAGTAACAATATGATAATGAGGTAGCTGTTGGAAGACACTTAGGAGGTCACATGAATGACAAAAATAAATGTGGATCATATTAACCCCTTCTTGATGGCATCGACGAAGATATTGAAAGAAGTGTGTTTTATAGAACCCAAGCACGGCAAACCGTTTATAAGAGATCCGGTATTTTTGGACAACACCATATTAATAATCATAGGAATTACCGGAAAAGTAATGAAGGGCCAGGTCATGATATCCTTTGAACATGAAATAGCCTTGGATATAGCGTCAAGAATGATAATGATGCCTGTTTCGGAGATGGATGAGTTCGCGCTCAGCGCAATAAGCGAACTGGGCAACATGATTCTTGGAAACGCTGCCACAATCTTTTCGACTCAAGGGATAGAGATAGATATAACACCACCGACCGTAGGCAACGGCACCATATCATTTTCAAATATATTTGCAACAAACATATGCATTCCGATTGTATATGACAACGACAAATGTATAGATATCAATATTGCTGTTAAGGGTGAAGACTAATTGAATATCGTATTACTGGAACCGGAAATCCCGGCCAATACAGGTAATATAGGAAGAACCTGTGTGGCTACGAAGACCACCCTGCACCTGATTGAACCCATGGGTTTTAAACTGAATGAAAAGCAGATAAAGAGAGCGGGGTTGGATTACTGGAAGGACCTGGACTATAAAGTGTATGATTGCCTGGATGATTTCCTGGAAAAAAATAACTATCCCAAGATATACATGGCAACGACAAAAGCATTAAAATCCTATACCGAAGTAAAATATGACCCGGACTGTTATATTATGTTCGGAAAAGAAAGTGCCGGCATACCGGAAGAACTGCTAATGGCAAACAAGGAGAACTGTATTCGAATACCAATGGCGGATGATACAAGATCCTTAAATCTTGGCAACAGTGTGGCTGTTATTTTATACGAAGCCTTAAGACAGAACGGCTTTCCGGGTATGAATATAAAAGGCAAATGGATTGGAAAGAAGTGATGGTTTTATTCAACCGTCCTTTTTAAAGAGAATATGAATTCGGAACCTACTCCTTCGGTACTTATCACGTTAATATTCTCATTATGGGCCTGGATTATTTCCTTTGCGATGGACAACCCCAGACCCGTTCCTTTTTTATCCCTTCCTCTTGAGGCATCAGTCTTGTAGAAACGATCCCAGATCTTTTTGACAGCATCCTTTGGAATGCCTATGCCGTAATCCTTTACGGACACGAAGACCTTGTCGCCCTTTTCTTCCGTGGAAACCCTTATCTGCGAGTTGTTATGGCTGAACTTGATGGCGTTGTCTATAAGGTTATACAGCACCTGCTGGATTTTGCCCATGTCTGCGTCCACATAGGTTTCCTCGGCGGCAAATACAAGATTAAGGGTAATTTTTTTATTCCTGCACGCCCCTTCGAAGCTCGCAGCCGTCTTTTTTATAACCTGGTTAATATCAAAGGAAACGATATCTAACAGGGCGCTGCGGGTATCGAACCGGTTAAGCTCCAACAGACCCGAGGTTAGCTTGTTAAGCCGCTCGGTTTCATCAATAATGATATTCAGGTACTTGGCTTGCATGTCGGCAGGTATGGTTCCGTCCATGATAGCTTCCGCATAGCCCTTGATGGAAGTAAGGGGAGACCTGAAGTCATGGGAGATGTTTGCGACAAACTTCTTCTGATAGTCGTCCAGTTTGCTTAATTCCTGAGCCATGTACGTAAGGGCCGCGTTAAGCTCTAAAAACTCCCCGGAACCCCTGGTGCTCAGCTTGTAATCATAATTTCCCGAACTGTATTCCTTGGCGGCCTTTATGGAATTCTTCAAGGGCCTGACGGTTATGTTGTAAATGTATACGAAAATAATCAGTAATAATGGGAAAAACAACAGGAAGCAGATATTTGCGACATCAAGATACAAGTTTGCCTTGCTGTCAATTTCGCTCATGGGCGAATGGAGCACGATAAATCCCCTTAGCTGGAAATTATAATCCACCCTGTGGATCACGCTCAGCATGGGTTCGCTTAACAATCCGCCCAATATGGTGTTTTCGCTTAAGTTTTTGCTTAGGAAGTCCGGATCTATATCATATAAGTTGATATCCGGAGGATTGGACACATTGGATGAATCGGCGACAATTTGGCCGTTTCTGGAGACAATCCACACACGGATATTTAAGTAGTTGTCGATAGAAGTAAATCTTAAGGCAAGGTCGTCAAATCCCCCATTTCCTTCAAAAATATTGCCCCTGTATGAATTGGCTATTAATGAAGCTTCTTTATATAAAAGATTTACCTGGTCCTTTTTTATCCTTTCTTTCAGGAGAGACATGCCATATGTATTTAACAGGACAAAGACGGTCACTGTTGATATAAGATAGCATATAATTAGTCTTGACCACAAGGTTTTTTTCATGAAAACACCCTGCCTTCCGATAGATTAATGCCAATTATCTTTGCGGACTCCGTGTCTCGAATTTATAGCCTATTCCCCATACCGTCGAGATCTTCCAGTCTTCATGATCCTTTAATTTTTCTCTTAATCTCTTGATATGAACGTCGACGGTTCTTGTATCACCATAATACTCATAACCCCATATATGATCAAGCAGCTGCTCCCGGGTGAAAACCTGGTTGGGATTGGAGGCAAGGAAATAAAGAAGCTCCAGCTCCTTGGGAGGCATATCTATGGTCTTTCCGTAGTACTGTACTGAGTAATTTGTGATATTTATTATCAAATCAGGGTATTGAACATATTCGCCGGTGGGCTTATCCGGCTCATTCTCTTCAATAGCAGGCTTAAACCTCCTTAAGACCGCCCTTACCCTTGCAACCAATTCCTTAGAATCAAAGGGCTTAATTATATAATCGTCCGCACCAAGCTCAAGCCCAAGGACCTTGTCGAAGATTTCTCCCTTGGCGGACAGCATGATTATGGGAACCTTGGAGGTCTTTCGGATTTCCCTGCACACCTCGTATCCGTCAATCCCGGGCAGCATAAGATCGAGAATAATCAGGTTGGGCTGGTAAGCGGCATATTCCTTGAGTGCCGCCTCTCCGTCGTGAACGATCCTGGTATCAAAGCATTCCTTTGTAAGGTAAAGGGATATTAGCTCAGCTATATTTACATCATCATCAACAATCAATATTTTCTGTTTCGACATCATTTATAACCTCCCGATAAAACTATAATCCCTTTTATTTGAATTCAACTATGGTAGCTCCCGTATTTCCCTCATTAAAACCGCCGGTCCTGTAGCTCTTGACATAGGATGATTTTTTCAGGAAGTCATGGACGGCGTTCCGCAAGGCACCGGTTCCTCTGCCGTGTATGATTGTTACCTGGGGTATATGCGACAGGTATGCGTCATCAAGATACTTGTCAAGGACTGCGAGGGCTTCATCAACAGTTTTTCCGATAAGGTTTATCTCGGGACTGATAGTGGCGGATTTTGACATTTTGATTTTGCCCATTTTGGTGTAATTGGAGGTCTTGGGCTTGTCATCCGGCTTCTCATCCACAGCTTCCAGGTCCTTAATATTAACCTGCGAATTAAGGGCGCCCATCTGCACAACCAGGTCGCCTTTGGCATTCGGAAGGGTGCTTACGGTTCCCCTTAATCCGAGGCTTGTGACGAATACCGGATCTCCTATCCTGAGATTGCTGATATCAACCTTCCTGCCGGGTTTTGTCGTGGTTTCGGCAGATAATTCCGGGCTGCCGTCCAGCTTATTGCGGAGCCTTGTCCTTTCCTCCTCCATATCCTTGATGTTTCCGCCTTGTTGAAGCCAGCGGTTGTATTTGCGGATGCTTTCATCGGCATATTCCTTTGCTTCACGCAGTATTGCGGCAGCTTGTTCCTTGGCTTCATTAAGGATACGCGCCCTGCTGGCCTCCAGGCTTTCGGTTTTCTTTGCCAGGCTTTGCTTAAGCTGTTCTATTTCTTTTTTATACCGCCTGATTTCTTCCTGTTCCTTTTCAATGGTAAGCCTGTTTTCCTCAAGCTCGCTGATTAGGTCCTCGAAGGTCCTCTCCTGTTTTCCTATCAGCTTCCTGGCCTCATTGATTATATGCTCAGGCAGGCCGAGCTTGCTTGATATCGCAAAAGCGTTGCTCTTCCCGGGCAGGCCGATAAGGAGCCGATAGGTAGGCCTTAAGGATTCGACGTCAAACTCACAGGATGCGTTGACGACCCCTTCGGTGGACAAAGCATATATCTTAAGCTCGCTGTAATGGGTGGTGGCCATGGTCCTGATGTTTCTTTTATGAAGGTAGGAGAGTATTGCCATGGCAAGGGCCGCTCCCTCGGTGGGGTCTGTTCCAGCTCCAAGCTCATCAAGCAGGACAAGGGATTTCTCATCAGCCTTCTGAAGGATGGATACTATGTTGGTCATATGGGATGAGAAGGTGCTTAGGCTCTGCTCGATGCTCTGCTCATCGCCTATATCGGCATAGACCTCGTCAAAAACTGCAAGCTCCGAATTGTCGAATGCCGGTATGTGAAGTCCGGCCTGCCCCATCAGGGTAAGAAGGCCCACGGTTTTTAATGTAACCGTCTTTCCCCCGGTATTCGGACCGGTTATTATCAGCATATTAAAATCGGTTCCAATCCGGATGTCAATCGGAACGACCTTTTTTGGATCGATGAGAGGGTGCCTGGCCTTCTTTAAGTTTATAATTCCTTTATTGTTGAAAACGGGCTCAGATCCCTTCATAATTTTTGACAGGGCGGCCTTTGCAAATATGAAATCAAGCTCGGTTATGGTATTGTAATTATATGTTAGCTGATCCACGTATCCGGCGGCCATTTCCGACAGGTCCGCGAGAATCTTTTCGATTTCCTGCTTTTCCTTTAAAGCCAGCTCACTCAGCTCATTGTTGAGCCGGACAACAGACATGGGTTCGATAAAGAGAGTCGAACCCGAAGAGGACTGGTCGTGGATCATGCCTTGGAAATGGTTTTTATATTCAGCGCGGACCGGAAGGCAATACCTTCCGTTGCGCATGGTTATCAGGCTGTCCTGAAGCATGTTTTTTGAGGAGTTTAAAATCGAGGAGAGCTCATTGTGAATCCGCTCGTTGGTTAATCTTATCGACCTGCGGATGCTTTTCAAGGCAGGGGAAGCATCATCCGCTATCTCTTCCTCCGATATGATGCAACGCTTGATTTCATTATTAAGCGCTGTCAGGGGCTCCAGCCCTGCAAAATAGCCGGTCAGGGAATCTTCCGTATACTCTGTGTCATCCTTGTTCGTACACCTGCCGTATGCCTTGACGCGTGCTGTTGCGTCAAGTATGGAGCTTATATGAAGCAGTTCCACAATCCCCAATGCGGAGCCGACCTTTAGCCTAAGGAGGGATGAGCGGATATCATGTATTCCCGAAAAGGACAATGTGCCCCTTCTAAGCAGACGGGACAGGGCATCCGTTGTTTCCTTCTGACAACGGGTTATTTCGGATAAATCACTCGAGGGAAGCAGGCTCTCACAGAGCTCCTTTCCTCTTGATGAGCCGGCAAGCTCACTCAGCATTTTTATAATTTTATTATATTCAAGAGTACGAAGTGCTTTCTCGTTCATAATGCCGCAGACCTTTCAAGTTAGTTTGGTACTATTTTATTTTACCTTAATTAATAGGAAAATTAAACAGTAATTTGACTGTGTATCGAGCATAACATGGCAATGAGGCGTTCTTTTTCCCATGAAGGAGCCGTTTAACGGTGTATGTTTACAATCTATTCATACAATGTTCATATATGGGTGGTACAATAGGTCTTACGTACCATATGAATAATGATTGAATTTCCTTGCCAATCCGTTATAATCTCTTTATCTGCGGAGATTGCTTCTATAAGGAGAACAGTATGTCTGAAGTTAACAAGGATAACAAAGATTATGAGTTTATCAAGGAACAGGTAATGCCAAAAAAACTAAAGAAATTCAGAAGATGGTTTGTTCCGTTTTTGACAACTGCGGCCATGGCCGTTGTGTTTGGCATAGTTGCCGCATTCACCTTCTGCATCGCGGAGCCCGGTATACATAAGCTGTTATTTAAGAATGAGCCCAATCCTTTCAATATAACTCCGTCAAACAAAGATGAAACGGATGAAGACGAGGAACCGTCCGACGAGAATCCCAACGACAGTGACGGCGATACGGATGAGAAAAATGGCAATGATTCCGATAATCAAAACCCGGTGGACAAGCCCGTGCCGACAGTAGTACCCGGAGATGAAAATAACGGCGGGCAGACGGATGAACCGGCCGTCCCTGTTGTTGTCCAGCCGAAAGAAGCGGATATTGAGGATTTTATTTCTATATATGAGGATATAAAGCTGCTGACAAAGGAAATCCAAAAATCCATCTTAACGGTGTCGGGTATAGTTGTCAGCAAGGATTGGTTCGGCAATCCGATTGAAAGAAACATATATACTTCAGGCATAATATTGGAGAAAAACGATACAAACATACTGCTTCTTGTCAGCTATGACAGGGTTAAGGATGCCTCGGGCATAAAGGTGGAATTAAGTGATTTAACGAGCGTGGACGCTGTTATTCATGATTATGAAAGCGAACTGAATCTTGCCATAATATCCGCTAAAATATCAAATCTCCCGAAAAGAATTGTTGACAACCTTGAGGCCGCGCGCCTGGGCGAATCATATTCGATCGCTGTAGGAAACCCTGTTATTGCCATGGGATGTCCCAACGGTTATCCCGGCTCAATGGACATGGGAATTGTAACCAGCAAAGGTGTCATGGTAAGCATAACGGATTATGAGCTTGAACTGTTCAACACCAATATGATTTTCAACAAAGACAGCGATGGCGTACTGCTTAACTTTAAAGGAGAGATAATCGGTCTGATAACCCGGACCATCAACAAAGATTCAAGCAAGGAGCTGAGTACTGCCATAGGCATCAGCAAAATAAAATCCTATATTGACAATATGCTTATTCAGAAGCCCAGGATATATACAGGCATTATTGCCGAGAACATGCCCCAGTCCGCTTTGGAAGGGCAAACAGGCCCGAGAGGAATATACGTATATGAAGTCAAAAAGGATTCTCCCGCGTTCAATGCCGGTATAATGAGCGGTGACATTATCCTGTATGTCAATGACCGCATGATATCCAGCATGAGTAATTACTACAGCGCCATATCAAGCTTTGAGCCGGGCACAGAGGTGGTCTATAAGATAAGGAGAACATCGGGCACCACGGACAAGGAAATGGAGCTTAAGGTTGTATTGGAAGCAAAGAAATAAAAGATGTATTAAGCGCATAATAGATTCCGGAGCATATACGATGAGTATTGTATATGCTCTTTTATTATACCCTCAATAATCATAAAGCCTTGATTAGCGCATTTGTCATCCTGTGATGAAAAATGTTTCACTTTATATATTCCGCTTTGTAGGGTATAATATGAAGTAGGCCGATGGCGCCTAATAGAAAGGTTAGGTAGACATGAAGTATATTCGTGATTTAAAGGAAAATGATTATATTTACAATGAAATTTACCTGTGCAAGTCAAGGCAGGTTCTTACCAGCAAAACCGGGAAACCTTACGTATCCCTGGTCCTGCAGGACAAAACTGGGACCATTGATGCAAAGGTATGGGATTTCAACTGCGAGATAAGCCAATACGACGCAATGGATTTTGTACATATTGATGCGAGGGTAACCAGCTTCCAGGATGCGCTTCAGCTGAATGTAAGCAAAATATATAAAAGCAGGGAAGGGGAGTATAATCCCGAGGATTATTTTCCGAAGACCAGCAAGGACATCGAAGAGATGTACCAGAAGATTAAGCTGTATATCAGGAATATAAAGGAAAAGAACTTAAGATCCCTTGTTGAGGAATTCTTTATAAAGGATGAAGCCTTCATCAAGAAATTCAAGGAGCATTCCGCGGCCAAGAGTGTTCATCACAGCTTTATGGGAGGGCTGCTGGAGCATACCTTAAGCGTGGCAACCATATGCAATTTCCTGGCCACGATGTATCCGATCATTAACAAGGATTTGCTTATTTCTGCGGCACTGCTCCATGACATAGGCAAGATGGATGAGCTGTCGCCTTTTCCGAGAAATGATTATACCAACGAGGGACAGCTTCTTGGGCATATTTTCATCGGAGCCAGCAAGGTTTCGGAGAAAATCGGCAGCATGCCCGATTTTCCCGAAAAGCTGGCCAGCGAGCTGGTCCACTGTATACTGGCCCATCACGGGGAGCTGGAATATGGTTCGCCTAAGAAACCGGCGATAATAGAAGCCGTGGCGCTTCATTTTGCCGATAATACCGATGCAAAGCTGCAGACTATGACCGAGATCCTGAATTCATACGACTCAAAGGTCGATTGGATGGGATACCAGAGGCTGTTTGATTCAAATATCATGAGAAGTACAAAAGGAATCGATTAGGTGTAAGAAATGATAAATAAGAACGACCAGGTTGTTATAAACATTGAAGATATAGGCGTTGACGGAGAGGGTATAGGTAAATACGAGGGTTATACCCTCTTTGTTAATAATACGGCCATTGGAGACAAGGCCTTGGTTAAGGTTATGAAGGCGGGCAAAACCTACGGTTATGCCAGGCTGATGGAGATTATCGAGCCTTCACCCTGCCGTGTCGAGCCCGTATGCCCGATTGCCGACAAATGCGGCGGCTGCCAGATCATGCACATGGATTATAAAAGTCAGCTTGAGTACAAGGAGAAGAAGGTCAGAAGCTGTCTTGAAAGAATAGGCGGATTCGGCGATATTCCCATGGAGCCCATATGCGGCATGGACAATCCGTATTATTACCGCAACAAGAGCCAGTATCCCGTGGGAAGAAATAAAGACGGCAAGGTAATCATCGGTTTTTATGCGGGAAGGACCCATTCGATAATTGATACGGAGCATTGCTTCATCGGCGCGGAGAACAACATACCAATTATAAGGTTTCTTCGTTCATTCATAGAGAAATACCATATTGAGCCGTACAATGAAAAGGAACATACCGGGCTTCTCAGGCACATTCTTATAAGAACCGGCTTTAAATCCGGTGAAATAATGGTCTGCCTTGTAATCAACGGGGACGATATGCCCCATAAGGACGAGCTTGTGGATGGGCTTGTGCAAATCCCCGGAATGAAAAGCATATGCCTAAACATCAATAAATCCAGGACCAATGTCATACTTGGCGATGATATAAAAAAGGTTTGGGGAGAAACGTATATAACCGACTATATAGGCCCAATAAAATACCGCATATCCCCGCTGTCATTTTTCCAGGTAAATCCGGTTCAGACGGAAAAGCTGTATAATATCGCCATGGATTATGCCGGCCTTAGCGGCAATGAAACGGTATGGGACCTGTACTGCGGAATAGGCACAATATCCTTATTCATGGCAAAGAATGCGCAGAAGGTTTACGGGGTTGAGATCGTACCCGAAGCAGTTGAGGATGCAAAAGAAAACGCAAGGCTGAACGGGATAACGAATGCGGAGTTTATAGCAGGAGCGGCGGAGGAGGTCCTGCCAGGGAAATATGCGGAGGAAAAAATCAAGGCTGATGTTATCGTCGTGGATCCTCCGAGGAAGGGATGCGATCAAAGCTTCCTTGATACCATCCTGTCCATTGCGCCCAAAAAGATTGTTTACGTATCCTGCGACCCGGCGACCTTGGCAAGGGATTTGAAATACCTGTGCGGGAAAGGCTATGAACTTAAAAGAGTAAGGCCTGTCGACCAGTTCTGCCACAGCGTGCATGTGGAGACGGTATGTCTGATGTCTAAAAAATAAAGTTCGTAAAGCCTTGATAATACTGGGCTTTATAATGTGAAAGTGAATCTATCAACTCGACTTAACCCCTCGATATAAGTTCATGGGAACACATCGGGGGTATATTTTTGGGCAAAAACTGAGCTTGAATTAAGACAGGGTTGAGTTGACAGGATAGATTACGTATAGGTTGAGGAAACAAAATGGATGCACATTTTATACAATCCTATAATAAATCTTATTTATAATGGCTGAGCGTTATAATATAATCTTGAATAGCAGAAATTGGTTTTTATAAAAAGTTAATTAGTAGATGTTAATAAGCTTTAAGCAGATAAAATAAATTTATTTTATCTACAAGATTGGTTGGGCTTTGTTAACTTAGTATGAAAGAAATGAGACCTGAAAGGCCTCTGGTAGGTTTAAAAAAGGGAAAAACCTACAAATGGAAACGCCTAAGTGTAAGATAACACGAAAAAAAGATACGTGCAAGCCTTTGAAAAAAAATCAGGTCAGCACAAATAGTCCTGATGTAGTACAGGACAGAATGAACATTGAAATCTGAATATTACTCAAGCTACCAAAAGCCAGAAGCACCGTTCTTTTTCCGAGTAGTTCACACCGGCGACTTGAGCAGGCGTTAAACCGTTGAGGCTGGAATGTGGGCGTATAAAGTTGTAAAAGAAGATGTATGTAGCAATAAGTCTATTGGCAGATTCAAATGAATTAAATCCTCTTTTAGGCTTG
>ENA-UPAD01000288-UPAD01000288.1-bioreactor-metagenome-genome-assembly--contig:-NODE-288-length-75271-cov-42.951220_pt1 | contig 75271 bp, 69 predicted proteins | sample MGYA00238179_ERZ772710 | MGnify/ENA primary metagenome ERZ772710 (study PRJEB29004, sample SAMN07631245) | bioreactor metagenome | isolation source: Switchgrass digestor | place: USA: Dartmouth...
AGCCCGGATTATCCTTCCTTCTCATCAGGCCCACCTTGACTGCGGAGGCGGCACGGTGATGTCCGTCAGCTATATATATGCTGTCGATCTCCTCAAATGCCTTTTTAATGCCCTGTATAATATCCTTCCTGTCAATCTTCCATACATTGTGCCTTATGCCGTCCGGCGATCTAAAGCTGTAGATTGGGGGCTCCTTCATAGCCTCTGCCGTTGCATCATTAATTAGCCGGTTGGCCCGGTATGTAAGAAAGATAGGTCCGGTATTGGCATTACAGGCGTCCACATGCTTTATTCTGTCAATTTCCTTGTCCTCCCTGGTATTCTCATGCTTCTTAATGACATTGTTCAGGTAATCATCTATAGAGGCGCATGCCACCAGTCCAATCTGCGACCTCCCTCCCATTACCAGCTCATATATATAATAGCATTCATCATTATCCTCAATAAATGTGCCATCATCAATCATCTGCTGCAGAAGCTCATTTGCCTTACGATACACCACAGGATCATAAGTATCAACACTGTCGTCAAAGCTGGTCTCCGCCCTGTCAATCCGTAAAAAGGACAAGGGCTCTCTTTCTACCTCCTTTTTAGCCTCCTGCCTGTTATATACATCATAAGGCAGAGCTGCCACCCTGTGAGCCAGTCTTGCGTCCGGTCTGATACATTTAAAGGGCTTAACTTGCGCCATTGCAATTCTCCTATCTGTTAATAAAAATTTATTACTTAGTTATACAGAAAATTTGTGGAATTTTGCGCCAAGATATCTTATCGTATCAGGATGTAGATGCTAAATCCTGACACAGGCACGAGAGCTTTTTAACCTGCGCAAAATGCCTGTATCCTTTCATACGATAAAAAAATACTACAGAAGCTTATTCTGTGCAATAGTAAAAAGGAATATTTAAAATTAGAATATTTAATAAATGGGACATAGGTTATTTATAAACAGATACCTATGTCCCTTCCCCTAATCTTGCAAGTAATTTTTCAATCTATTTTATTTAATAATTCTTACTTTTAATACACCATTTATGGCTGCCAGCTTATCGGCCATATCCTGGTTGATCTTCGCTTCAACGTCCAAAACAGTATAAGCATAATCACCCTTGCTTCTGTTAACCATGTCGGAAATGTTGATATTCATAGCGGAGAACGTACCGGTAAACTGTGTAAGCATGTTGGGTATGTTCCTGTGACAGATTGCTATTCGGCCTGCTGTCTGGCAAACGCCGGCATCGCAGTTGGGGTAGTTGACACTGTTTCTGATGGTGCCGTTTTCTATATAATCCCTCAGCTGCTTTACAGCCATAACTGCACAGTTGTCTTCGGATTCCTCTGTGGAGGCTCCCAGATGAGGTATAGCTATGACATTCTCCATCTTTGCAGTCTTGTCGTTCGGGAAATCTGTCACATATTTTGCCACCTTGCCTGATTTAAGAGCCTCTGCCATATCATCATCATTTACCAGCGAATCCCTTGCGAAGTTAAGGATTATAACCCCGTCCTTCATCTTGGATATTGCTTCTGCATTAATCATTCCCTTTGTATTCTTTTCAGGATCATCGCTTTCAACAAGAGGTGTATGTACAGTAATATAATCGCATTCCCTGAAAATCTCATCCCTGGTCTTCACATGAATAACATCACGGGACAAATTCCAGGCATTGTCAACAGATATAAAGGGATCCTGGCCGTATACCTTCATGCCCAGTCTGTTGGCTGCATTTGCCACCAGCACGCCTATTGCCCCGAGACCGATTACGCCCAGCTTCTTGCCCTGGATCTCCTTGCCGGCGAACTTGCCCTTGCCCTTTTCAACCAGCTTTGCAACACCTGCTTCATCCCTGATGGACTGAACCCAGTTGATTCCACCCACAATATCACGGGATGCAAGAAGCAGACCTGCGATAACCAGCTCCTTAACACCGTTTGCATTAGCACCGGGAGTGTTAAATACCACAATACCCTGCTCGGCGCATTTATCAAGAGGAATGTTGTTAACGCCTGCACCGGCTCTAGCGATTGCCTTAAGCTTAGAGTCAAATTCCAACTCATGCATGCTTGCACTTCTGACAAGAATGACATCCGCGTCCTTCAGATCGTCGGTCTTCACATATTCATCGCTAAAAATATTCAATCCTATATCAGCAATAGGATTAAGGCATGTATACTTATATTTCATACTGCATCTCCTTTCACCAACTGTAATATGCCGCTTTGCTCAGCCGTACGCTTTTCTGTCTGTCAAATACATAGCCGCCAGGTGCAATATAGACACATCATCATTGATGTGTCTTATATTGGCCCCCTTGCTTGCTGTTTAATTCTATCTTATTTTAAATTCTCCCGTTCGAATTTCTCCATGAATTCAACAAGCCTTTCGACACCCTCGATTGGCATAGCATTGTATATGGAAGCCCTCATACCGCCAACAGTCCTGTGACCCTTGAGGTTTTCGAAGCCTGCTGCCTTGGCCTCCTTGACAAATTTGGCATCCAGCTCCTCACTGCCTGTTACAAAGGGTACATTCATCAGGGAACGATCCTCTTTTACAACTGTACCGCGGAAAAGCTTGCTGTTATCAAGGAAATCATACAAAATCTTTGCCTTCTTCTCATTATGGGCCTTCATAGCCTCCAGGCCGCCCATATTCTTGATCCACTTAAATACCTTGCCGCAAATATATATACCGTAACATGGAGGAGTATTGTATAGGGATTTGTTCTCTGCATGAATCTTATATTTCATCATTGTAGGAGTTCCGGGAAGAGTTTCCTCCGGAATCAGGTCTTCACGGATAATTGCTATAACAACACCGGCCGGTCCGACATTCTTCTGTGCTCCGGCAAAAAGCAGACCATACTTTGTTACATCTATAGGCTCTGAAAGGAAGCAGCTTGATACATCAGCTACCAGTGTCTTGCCCTTGGTATTAGGCAGCTTCTTGAACTTGGTTCCATAAATAGTATTGTTTTCGCATATGTAAACATAATCAGCATTCTCGGAAATCGGAAGATCGGAGCAATCCGGAATATAGGAGAATGTCTTGTCTGCGCTTGAAGCAATAGCATTGGCTGTTCCGTAGAGCTTTGCTTCCTCATATGCCTTCTTTGCCCACTGTCCTGTAATAATATAATCTGCCACCCTGTTCTTCATCAGATTCACAGGAACCATGGCAAACTGCAGAGATGCTCCGCCCTGCAGGAAAAGCACTTTATAATTATCGGGAATGTTTACTAATTCTCTCAGATCCTTTTCTGCTTCCTGAATAATCTCTTCATACACCTTGGATCTGTGACTCATCTCCATTACGGACATTCCGCTGCCCTTATAGTCAAGCATTTCTTCTGCTGCTTCTTTTAATACCTCTTCCGGCAGCACAGCCGGCCCTGCACTAAAATTATAAATTCTTCCCACGATTCGTCCTCCTTATTAACAATGCTTTATTTATGCAAAATATTGTACATAACTTTAGCATGGTAAAGTTAAGTCTCATTATAAAACTATGTTATTTTTTTGTCAATATCCACAGGTTAAAAATCTGAATTTAATTTATAATTTATGATATTTTACAATAATTATTTCACAATAATGCCAGAAAGTAAAGCTACTGCTGCAAAATGCCACGCAATCAGCCCTGTTTTGGCTAAGCTTTGCGTGGCATCAGTATTATTTCTTTGCCAGGTCTTCTTCAGAAAATACCTCCTGAATGGCTGCGCCTGGAGCCACCATCGGCCATACCTTGTCATCACAGTCAATTACGCAATCAATCAATACCGGAGCCTTAAGGCTGATGGCTTCCTTCAAAACCGGCTCAACCTCTTCCTTTTTTGTAATGCGGTAAGCCTTTGCCCCCATGGCTTCAGCCAGCTTCACAAAATCAACCTTGTCGTTCAGATTGGTATATGAATATCTCTTTTCATAGAACAGAGTCTGCCACTGTCGTACCATTCCCAATACATGGTTGTTCAGCACAAGCTCGATAATCGGTATGTCATAGCGTGTAGCTGTGGCTATTTCATTCATATTCATTCTTAAGCAGCCGTCGCCTGCTATATTGATAACCGTCTTGTCAGGTCTTCCTATCTTGGCTCCGATACTTGCGCCAAGGCCGTATCCCATAGTTCCAAGCCCGCCTGAGGTAAGGAGGGTTCTGGGCTGCTTGTATTTATAATATTGCGCCGACCACATCTGATGCTGTCCTACCTCGGTTGTTATAATGGCATCTCCGCCGGTAATCTCATAGATCTTTTCTATAATGTAGGGTCCGGTAAGCGCATCCTTATTATATTTTAATGGATATTTTTCCTTCAGTGCGATTATATGTTCAAGCCACTCACTATGCTTCTGCTGTTCAAGTCGGCTGTTAAGTATTGTCAGAACCTCCCTGATGTCACCTATGATACTGCAGTTTACCGATACATTCTTGTTAACCTCGGCAGGATCAATATCAATATGGATGATTTTTGCGTTGCTGGCAAACCTCTTGGCATTGCCGGTAACCCTGTCGGAGAATCTGGCTCCGATGGCTATAAGCAAATCACATTCGGTAACACCCAGATTGGAGGCCTTTGTTCCATGCATTCCCAGCATGCCGGTGTATCTTATATCCGTACCGTCAAAGGCTCCCTTGCCCATCAGGCTGTCGCAAACAGGAGCATCTATTGTATCAACAAAGGCTTTCAGCTCCTTATGAGCTCCTGAAATAACTGCACCACCACCAACAAATACAAAGGGCTTTTGGGCTTTATTGATAAGTTCAATAGCCTGATTGATATCCTCCTCGGAGATAGTGTCCGTCTTTCTTTCTATGGGCTCGATTTTAGCAGGTGTAAACTCTGTCTTGGCTGCAGTAACGTCCTTGGTTATATCAACAAGCACAGGGCCCGGTCTTCCTGAGGCCGCAATACGGAAGGCCTTGCGGATTGTATCTGCCAGCCTGGTTACATCCTTTACGATATAGTTATGCTTTGTAATAGGCATTGTTATGCCTGCTATATCCACCTCCTGAAAGCTGTCCCTGCCCAAAAGGTTCACACCTACATTAGCGGTAATCGCAACTATGGGCACGCTGTCCATATATGCGGTTGCAATTCCTGTAACAAGATTTGTGCTGCCCGGGCCGGAAGTGGCCATACATACTCCTACCTTACCGGTGGCTCTGGCATAGCCGTCGGCGGCATGGGCCGCTCCCTGCTCATGGGATGTGAGTATATGTCTTATTTCATTGCTGTGCTTGTATAATTCATCATATATATTCAGGATACTGCCGCCGGGATAACCGAATACGGTATCAACGCCCTGCTCCTTCAAACACTCTATAACTATCTGTGCACCTGTCAATTCCATAATATTCCCTCCAAATCCCTGCTTTAATATGCTGCCTAGTTCTTCCTGTCAGGAACCTCTAGGATGGCTCCTCTGTTTCCACCTGTCACCATTGCCACGTATCTGCTGAGATAGCCTGTAGTGATCTTTGGCTGGCGCGGCTTCCAGTTCGCTCTTCTTCTGGCCAGCTCCTCATCAGATACGACAAAATTAAGGGAATTATTTTCAATATCTATCTGAATTATGTCTCCTTCCTCAACCAGGGCTATATTACCTCCCACAGCAGCTTCCGGTGATACATGACCTATGCAGGCACCCCTGGTGGCACCAGAGAAGCGACCATCCGTAATAAGGGCAACACTGGAGCCAAGCCCCATGCCCATAATTGCACTGGTGGGATTAAGCATCTCTCTCATGCCGGGTCCGCCCTTCGGCCCCTCATATCTGATAACTATAACATCACCGGGCTTAATTTTTCCGCCCTTAATGGCGACAATTGCATCCTCCTCACTATCAAACACTCTGGCAGGCCCTTCATGCTTAAGCATCTGTTGAGCAACGGCAGAACGCTTTACAACAGCCGTATCAGGTGCAAGATTGCCCTTGAGAACGGCTATACCTCCGGTCTGGCTGTAAGGATTGTCAATCGGCCTGATAACCTCAGGATTGCGATTTACGCAGCCGGCTATATTCTCTCCTACAGTTTTACCGGTAGCCGTAATCAGATCAAGATTAAGAAGCCCCTTCTTGCTTAGCTCGTTCATTACAGCATATACGCCGCCTGCTTCATTCAGATCCTCAATATATGTATGACCTGCTGGAGCCAGGTGGCAAAGGTTAGGGGTTCTTGCACTGATTTCATTTGCAATATCTATATTTAGCTCGATACCTGCCTCATGGGCAATAGCCGGCAGATGCAGCATCGTATTGGTTGAGCAGCCCAGCGCCATGTCTACCGTCAGGGCATTTACGAATGCCTCCTTCGTTAATATATCCCTTGGCCTGATGTCCTTTTCAAGAAGCTCCATAATCTTCATACCTGCCAGCTTGGCAAGCTTAATTCTTTCGGAATATACTGCGGGTATTGTACCATTGCCCTTAAGGGCCATACCTATTGCCTCAGTCAGACAGTTCATAGAATTGGCTGTATACATTCCCGAACAGGAGCCGCAGGTGGGGCAGGCCTTGTTCTCATATTCCTCGACCTCCTCATCGGTCATTTTGCCTGCAGCATGGGCACCGACAGCCTCAAACATGGAGGACAGACTGGTTTTCTGACCCTTGACACAGCCGGCCAGCATCGGTCCACCGCTGACAAATATGGTCGGTATATTCAGTCTGGCTGCAGCCATAAGAAGCCCCGGAACATTCTTGTCGCAGTTTGGCACCATAACCAATGCATCAAACTGATGGGCCAAAGCCATAGCTTCGGTGGAATCAGCGATTAAGTCTCTTGTCACCAAAGAATACTTCATTCCCTGATGCCCCATTGCAATTCCGTCACAAACGGCTATAGCAGGAAAAACGAAGGGTGTTCCGCCGGCCATTGCGACACCCAGCTTGACTGCATCCACGATTTTATCAATATTCATATGTCCCGGGACAATTTCATTATATGAGCTGACTATACCAACCAGAGGTCTGTCAAGCTCCTCCCTGGTAACTCCCAGAGCGTTAAACAATGCCCTGTGAGGTGCATGATCAATTCCTTTTTTAACTGAATCACTTCTCATACTATACCTCCATTAATGCCGCCATGAGGCAGGTTTACTGGTTCACATTTGTCGCTTTAAAATAGTAAAGTATATAATAATGTATTTTCTTAGAAAAATCAATGTCATTTTAAAATTTTTGTTGATTTTATTCCTAAATAACTAATAAATATTCAAAATCTTCATTTCGGTACATAAGACTCTCCAATAACAGGCACCCCTTCCATAAACAGGCATGTATAATTCCCTAATATAGCACAAAAATACAAGCAAAGCCATTTTGATGCAATTAAGGATTGCTAATCTTATTTATTCATGTTAAGATTTTTTTGATAGTTAATTTTCATTATAATTTCATCATATACCAGATTCACTTTGATCCTATTTATATCGGTACATTGTGAATATTCTGAATTCTGATTATATAGCTATGCAAATTCACTAAAATACTTATACCAGCTTATATTTATTTAGGAGGCTAAAATATGTCTTTACCTGAATTCCTAAATCAGCTGACCACAAATCCCCCTTTGCTAATTACAGTTTTATTGGTTCTGGGTGTTATTCTGGTAAATGGCTGGACGGACGCACCCAATGCTATAGCCACCTGTGTTTCAACTAGGTCCATCAAGCCCAGAAGCGCGGTTATTATGGCTGCTATCTTCAACTTTCTGGGCGTTTTGGTAATGACCATGTTTAACAAGGCTGTAGCCTATACCATTTATAAAATGGTAGACTTCGGAAGCAATTATGAAAATGCTCTGATTGCCCTGTGCGCAGCTCTCTTCGCAATAGTTGTATGGGCAACCGCCGCCTGGGCCTTTGGTATTCCCACCAGCGAGTCCCATGCCCTGATAGCAGGCGTTACAGGGGCGGCTATATCATTGCAGGGGGGAAAAGGTATCAATGGAGGTGAATGGATAAAGGTCATATATGGTCTTGTATTGTCCTCCGTCATAGGCTTTGTGCTTGGTTTTTGCGTAACCAGACTGACAGCCTTCATATGCAGACCAATGGATCGCCGCAAGACCAACAAGGTATTTCGCTATCTGCAGATTTTGGGTGGTGCGGCAATGGCCTTCATGCACGGAGCCCAGGACGGTCAGAAGTTCATGGGAGTATTCCTGCTGGGAGTATTCCTTGCACGTGGTCAGGGAAATGTAACAGAATTTGATATTCCCATCTGGCTGATGATATTGTGTTCTGTTGTTATGGCTCTGGGCACATCAATCGGAGGATATAAGATTATCAAAACAGTAGGTATGGGGATGGTAAAGCTTAGTCCATACGAGGGCTTCTCTGCAGATACAGCAGCAACCATAAGTCTGTTTGCTGCCTCAGCCCTGGGTATTCCTGTAAGCACCACACATACCAAAACCACCTCAATCATGGGCGTAGGTGCTTCCAAAAGAATATCGAATGTAAATTGGGGAATAGTTAAGGAAATGGTCGCTGCCTGGATACTGACCTTTCCCGGCTGCGGTTTGCTTGGCTACATAATGGCCTCGATATTTAATAAAATATTTTAATATATGATAATTAAGGAAGGGAAACTTATTACTATGGCTAAAAAGACAAGTTTTAATTATTTTGATGCTCTTGCAAATCTCACAGACTTCTCCTATGAACTTGCAGTATTGCTGAACACTTACTTAGGCAAATTCGATCCGGCCACGATTTCAGAAAAGGTAAAGGCTGCTCATGTAATTGAACATAAAGCGGATATTGCCAAGCATGATATCATGAACAGACTTGTCAAGGAATTTCTTCCACCCATTGAACGTGAGGATATTACCACCCTGGCCCAGGAAATAGATGATGTAACCGATTCAATAGAGGATGTACTGATATATCTGGATATGTTTGCTATCAAGAAAATACGTCCTGAGGCTCTGAAATTTACCGAGCTGCTTGTAAACTGCTGCAAGGCAATGGATCAGATGCTGGATGAATTCAAGAACTTCAAGAATTCAAAGAAGCTACAAGATTTTGTAATTGAGATAAATCATCTTGAGGAGACAGGCGATACCTTGTATGTTGATTCAATGCGTAATCTTTACCTGGGCACCAAGGATCCTGTTGAACTGATGTGCTGGACCGAAATATTCCACAGGCTTGAAAAATGTGCCGATAGCTGCGAGGATGTCGCCAATACGGTAGAAAGTATTGTAATGAAAAATTCATAACGGGTCAAGGGTATTTACTGACCTTCCCCAGCGTGGGCTTGATGAAAGGCATGATATATATGAATTTAGAAAAACAGAAGGCATTTATAGTACATGTACTCTATTATACAATATTACTAGCTCTTGTTTACATTGTAATTAAATACATTCTTCCATTGCTGATGCCCTTTGTGATTGGTGCGATATTAGCCATCTCCTTCAGGCGTCTGATTGACATGATAAAGGCTAAAACACGCATCAAGCGCGCCTTTGTCGCCATCTTTATCCTGCTTGTATTTTATGGTATAATAGGCTTTTTTGTATTTTTGATAGGCTTTAAAATAGTTAATTCAATTGGCGATTTGTTCAGCAGGCTTCCGTCGCTATATAAGGATTCTTTGCTGCCTGCCCTGCAGGAATCAGTGGATCAGATAAAAAACCATTTCCCGGGTCTGGAAGAGCCTCTTGACGATTTTATGAACAATATCAGCAAATCAATCATCAGCTTCCTGACAAATGCCTCATCCACCATCGCCCTTACGATTACAGGCATTGCAGGCCAGCTTCCGTCCATACTGATTAAATTGATTTTTACAATTGTATCATCCTTCTTCTTTACAATTGACTATTATAAAATAGCAGATTTTCTCTCCAGGCAGCTTAGCGGGGAGCGCTATGAGATGCTGCTTAAGCTGAAAAACAAGACCTTCGGTACAATCGGCAGATTCCTGCGGGCTTACGGGGCAATAATTATTATAACCTGTATTGAATTGTCCCTTGGCTTCAGGATAATAGGAATTGGCCATCCCCTGCTTATAGGCTTTCTGGTGGCTGTTATTGATATTATGCCTATTCTCGGAACCGGTGCGGTTCTGCTTCCCTGGTCGGCTATAGGTTTTATAACCGGTGATATAAAAATAGGCTTAGGAATGCTGATTCTTTATATAATTATTACCGCAGTCCGGCAAACCATTGAGCCCAAGATAGTAGGTCAGCAAATTGGCCTGCATCCAATCGTAACCCTGCTTCTAATGTTCATCGGAGCCCAGCTGATGGGTGTGCTGGGACTTCTGCTGCTGCCTGTGCTGGCAACCCTGCTGCTGCAGCTTAATTCGGACGGGACAATTAGTATATTAAAAAAATAGGACTATAATAAATGCAGGCATATAGTCAGAAGCTAATGCCTGCATTTTATACGGACGAAATATTCTGCTATTACCAATTGATTAATAGGTTTTGTCCTTTGGCTCAAAGGTTGCACAGTCGGTTTCATTTGAGCTGGATGCATTTCTGGGCTCAACCTGGATCTTTTCTGCCGCGCAATGATCACCGCTCATATAATATTCGCATGTATTAACAACACATTTTATACCTTCATTGGGTTTATCCATTTTTCTGATAGCCATAATTACCTCCATCCGCATATAAGTGTTTTTGATTTTAACATTAATATTATTTGTTGCGGATGAAGGAATAATTCATTTCAGAGATATAAAGCAGATATTGCCAGCTTTCTAATATTTTTCTATTTTTATAATTTTTATTTTTATATGTTATTTAGATTATCCCGGAAATTGTTCCAGAATACCGGAGGCCATCATATCCGCCATCTCAAGTACCTGAGCCTCCATATTATCCGCCTGTGCTATCGCATCCTCATTATTGCCTTCTATCCAGCTGGTCACAAAGGCGGTTAAAATATCAAGATGCTCATTCAGCATAGCTTCCCAGTCCTCTTCAGACCAGTTGGGGTTTATTTCAGCAAAGAAGGCTGCCATATTGTCAGCATTCTGTCGCCATCTGGCATCTGCCTCAGCCAGTGTGTTGTTGTCTCCTGCCGCTGCAGCCTGCACCACTTCTGCTGCTATGGTAAGGTGGGCAGTCAGCAGCTCCTGAAGCCTTCTAGCGTCCTCATCGCCATAAAAAGGTGCAAATGCATTGGCAAAATCCTCAGGGTTGCGCAGAAGTCTTTGCAGTATCTGATCAGCCTGGGGCAGCTCCTGAATAATGCCTATTACAGCCAATGTAGTCCAGTGATAATGCTCTTCCCAAAGCATGCGAAAATAATTGAACAGATCCATCATTCCCTGATCTGCCATACTATCGACGCCAAAATCGTTAAAATCATTATTCATTCTTCCATCGTACGGTGGATAATACTGATATCCGGGCCTTATGTTTATTACCTGACCTATCATAAGATTTCTCGGATCTATCCCCGGATTAATGCGCATTATATCATCTACAGTTGTATTGAAGACCTGAGCCAGCATCCAGATAGTATCATAAGGCCTTATCGTATAACGTATTGTTCCATTCATAGCATTTACCATCGCCTATTAGAAGTTCTATATCAGATTATGAAGAAGGGATGGAAAATGTTCCATCCCTTTTGCATAGTCATAACATATATAATCATTTGCTGTTGATATAATTGATTAAGCCGCCTGCCATAATAATCTGCTGCATAAACTCCGGAAAGGCCTGACCCTTGTACTGGCTGTTCTTTGTCCTGTTATAAATGATACCTGTGTCAAAATCCACCTCCACAAGGTCACCGGCTTCTATTTCCTTTGCCGCCTGCGGGCACTCTATAATCGGAAGACCGATATTTATAGCGTTGCGGTAAAAAATTCTGGCAAAGGTTTCGGCTATAACACAGCTGATTCCGGATGCCTTAATAGCTATCGGTGCATGCTCTCTGGAGGAGCCGCAGCCAAAATTTTTGCTGGCGACAATTATGTCACCAGGCTTAACCCTGTTTACGAAGTCCTTGTCTATATCAATCATGCATTTGCTTGCCAGCTCCCTGGGGTCCGATGTATTCAGATAACGTGCAGGAATTATTACATCTGTATCTACATTATCACCATATTTGTGTACTGTTCCTATAGCCTTCATATATAACCTCCATTTTCCATTTTTTCCCATGCTGCCTGTACTACCTTTATAGGTTCGCAGCAATACTGCTTCCTTTGTACCATATCCAAAATCAGCTTGCTGCTACAGGCTTTGCGCACTATAATTTACAGGCCCAGCTCTGCAGGGCCGGATATTTTGCCGGTTACTGCAGATGCGGCAGCTACCGCCGGACTGGCAAGATAAATCTCGGACTCAACATGTCCCATACGGCCTACAAAGTTTCTGTTGGTGGTGGCAACGGCCCGCTCACCTGCCGCCAGTATTCCCATATGTCCGCCAAGGCAGGGTCCGCAGGTTGGTGTGCTGACTACTGCTCCGGCCTTGATAAAGGTGGCAATCAGCCCCTCCTCCAAAGCCTGCAAATAAATCTTTTGTGTAGCGGGGAAGATAATGCAGCGCACTCCCTTGGCCACATGTCTGCCCTCCAGCACCTTGGCCGCAATTCTTAAATCATTTATACGTCCATTGGTGCAGGAGCCTATAACCACCTGATCTATTTTAATATCATCTATTTCATCAATAGTATGGGTGTTTTCGGGCAAATGAGGAAATGCAACCGTGGCTTTAATCTCCGACAGGTCTATGATATAGGTCTCATCATACTCGGCGTCCTCATCAGCCTCATATATCTTGTATTCCCTTACAGAATGCTCCTTCATATATTCGATTGTAAGCTCATCAACAGGGAAAATTCCGTTCTTTGCTCCAGCCTCTATAGCCATGTTGGCAATGGTAAAGCGGTCATCCATGCAAAGATGCTTTATTCCCTCACCAACAAACTCCATGGATTTATACAGGGCTCCGTCCACCCCGATCCTGCCGATTATATGAAGGATTATATCCTTGCCGCTAACCCAGGGGCCGGGCTTGCCTACCAGCTCAAATTTAATTGCGCTGGGTACCTTGAACCAGCATTTGCCGGTGGCCATACCGGCTGCCATATCTGTACTGCCCACTCCTGTTGAAAAAGCTCCAAGGGCACCATATGTACAGGTATGGGAATCAGCACCTATAACAACATCACCAGCAACTACAAGCCCCTTTTCCGGCAGGAGGGCATGCTCTATTCCCATTTCACCTACCTCAAAGTAATTGCTTATCTCCTGATTGTATGCAAACTCACGGACACATTTGCAGTTTTCGGCCGATTTGATGTCCTTGTTTGGCGTAAAGTGATCAGGAACAAGCGCTATTTTATCCTTGTCAAATACCTTATTTATCTTCATCTTGCCCATTTCCTTGATGGCAACCGGGGCTGTTACATCATTGCCCAGCACAAGATCCAGATTTGCTTCAATAAGCTGACCGGCGCTAACACCAGGCAAACCGGCATGAGCAGCCAGGATCTTTTGTGTCATTGTCATTCCCATATCCAATTCCTCCTTTTATAACTATATTTGAAGCTTAAAGACCGACTAAATTCCTGGTAATTTATAATACCTCAACACAATGGCAAGCAACTTTATTCATTAACAGGAATAATTTTCACCACTGATAAAACGCATTTATCAACACATTTCATTTTTCAGCGGCACACTTTTTTCACCTATATGCCCATCACTCGCCGGAAATTTCCTTCACGATAAGATCACCCATCTGGCTGGTGCCTACCAGGGTCATATCCTCAGACATGATATCTATTGTTCTGTAGCTCTTTTTCAGTACCGCCTTGACCGCATTTTCAATGCAATCGGCCTCTGTGGCCAAATCAAAGGAATACCTCAGCATCATGGCGGCGGACAAAATAGTGGCTATAGGATTTGCCTTGTTCTGGCCGGCTATATCCGGAGCCGAACCGTGTATTGGCTCATAAAGTCCCAGCCTGCCCTCTCCGAGGCTGGCGCTGGCCAGCATTCCTATGGAGCCTGTTATCATGCTGGCTTCATCTGAAAGAATGTCACCGAACATATTCTCAGTCAGGATAACATCAAACTGGCCGGGATTTTTAACCAGCTGCATTGCACAGTTGTCCACCAGCATATCGGTCAGCTCCACCTCAGGATAATCTGCGCTGACCTCTTTTGTAACCTGTCGCCACAATCTTGAGGAATCAAGTACATTGGCCTTGTCTACGCTGCATACCTTCTTTCTTCTTTTCATGGCAATCTCAAAGGCGCATTTCGCTATCCTGCGTATCTCATTTTCGTCGTACACAAGTGTGTCGGTAGCCTTTCTTATGCCATCCACCTGCTCTGTCCTGCGGGGCCCAAAATAGATGCCGCCTGTCAGCTCCCTGACCACTACAAAATCAAAGCCATCGCCGACAAATTCCTGCTTCAATGGGCAGGCTCCCTTTAATTCATCAAAAAGAACAGCCGGTCTGATATTGGCAAACAGATTCAGGCCCTTTCTTATGGCCAGCAGGCCTACCTCAGGTCTGAGGTGAGGCGGCAGACTGTACCAGTTTGACTTGCCAACATCTCCACCTACAGCTCCCAAAAGTACGGAATCACTCTTTTTTGCAGCCTCCAGCGTTTCTTTAGTTAGCGGTTCACCAAATACATCTATGGATGCTCCACCCATTAGCAGCTCGGTATAGTTAAACCGATGACCATATTTTTCTCCAATCCGATCAAGCACCTTTCTTGCCTCAGCTATTATCTCCGGTCCTATCCCATCCCCCGGGATAACTGCAATATTAAATTCCATGCAAATAAACCCCCTTGTTCTTTACAGTTTATGTAGAATCTGTTATTGCTTATTGATATATTACCATGTGTTAAGGTATAATTAAAATACATATTAGTGATATCTATTATAATCTACAGGAATAATATTGGCTGGACAATTGTATGCATTATGCTATATAAATCCAGCGCATTACGAAAGCATGATGATTGTAAAGCCCGATACAAAAAATATACCTAAAGGTGCCTAATCCCGGCTGCTAATCGGTAAATGACCGCAAGCCGGGCCGGGCATATTATGGCTGCGTATTTCATATGGTTAAATGATAGTTAATGACATTTAGCCAACCGATCCGGCTGCCTGATAAGGCTGAACAGGCCGGATATGTAAAGCTAAATAATGATATAGAGCTTTAAATGATATAAATCTGAACTGATATAGAAATATATCAGGAAAATAATCGCCAGGAATAACATAATAAATGTTCAAGGAGAGTTGTTATATGGAGGATAATCTGGCCCTGTATCACATTTTTAACAGTGTAGCCCAGGCAGGCAATATATCCAAGGCCGCCAGGCAGCTTTACATCAGCCAGCCTGCTGTCAGCAAGGCCATTCAAAGTCTTGAGAAGAATTTAAGAACGACTCTTTTTATCCGCAACTCACGGGGTGTCAGACTAACCGAGGAGGGGGAACTGCTTTACCGTTATACCAGCAACGCCTTCGATACCCTGAAGCATGCCGAGGACAGCATCAGGCGCATTCATGATCTGGGAATCGGCCATCTCCGGATTGGGGCAAGCAATACCCTGTGCAAGTATCTTCTGCTGCCCTATCTTAAAAGCTTTGTAAAGGAGTACCCTCATATCAAAATAACAATAGAAAACCAGTCCTCCCTGCACACCATTAAGCAGCTGGATAATGATAACCTGGATATTGGCCTGGTTGCCAGACCTGACATTCTGGATAACTATCATTTTATTTCCCTGGGGGAAATCGAGGATATTTTTGTCGCCACCAGGACATATCTTGATAATCTGAAGCTGAGGGAAAACAGCAGCGACATATTCAACAATGCCAATATAATGCTTCTGGATGAGGCAAACGTAACCCGTCAGTATATAGATTCCTATTTTAAGGCCAATTCGATAGAACCCAGGCATATACTTGAAATCAGCAGTATGGATTTGCTTATAGATTTTGCAAAGACCGGCCTCGGGGTAGCTTGTGTAATTAAGGCCTTTGTCCAGGCCGATCTCGATGCAGGAAGCCTGGTGGAGATTCCTTTAGCCAAAGCGATAAATAAAAGAGAGGTCGGCTTCATATATTCCAAAAAAGCCTTCCTCTCAGAATCAATGCTCAGGTTTTTAAGCTTTATCAGCAATCATAATCAGGCTTAAAACCAAGCGCAGGCTTAAGCTCCAATTCAGGGCAGCTGCAATTAAATATCATTTTGGTCTGTTATATTTCGTCAGGCAGCTCTTCCTCCACCGGAGCAGTCCCGTCTTCAGCAGCCGGTTTCGGAGTGGGTGTGGCGGTAGGCTTTGGAGTGGCTGTAGGAGGCTCCAGATATGGCGGTTGCTTGTCAACCAGATAATCATCATTTACATAGCATATATTACCCTTATAAAGGATGCTTGCCCAGCCATCCTTAATTTCAATTACTTCAACAGCCTCAGCATGAACCAGAAATCCTACTGGTGCCCCTTCTGTGGATGGAGTCGGCCTGACATTAAGATAACCCCCAAATTGGTTCAGCTTTACATACATAGTGGTAGTTTTACCCACTACTACAGGCTGTGCATCCTTACTGTCATCGCTATCATTATCACTGCCGTCTTCAGGCAGCGTTGTGTCGCCATCCTCACTTACCTTATCATCTGCCTGGCTGTTATCCTCCGGCGTATTAGCATCTTCACCATTATTGTCCGTATTATCCTCCAATAGGTTAGTGGGTATAAAATCAGGCATCTGCTCTTCCTTCTTACAACCCGACAAAACTGCCACAGACAATACCAGCAATAAAAACAAGTACTTTCTCATATATTACCCCCGTGCCTTATAGATGGCTTATATATTAGTGGCCTTCATTTGTAAGCCGAATAATATCTATTAATCTAATAATAACACACTTGTCCGATTTTACAATATTAAATATAATCCCGCGAGGAAATTTTGGCTACTATCCTGCCAAATGCACAGAAATTTTTATTGTTTCCTGCAGTATTATTAAATAGAAGTGTTAAGTAATTTCTCTGCATTGTATAAAACAAGCTGTACACCTTCATTTATTCAAAATAAAACAAGGTGCATACCTTCATCTAAGTAAAGGCATACACCCATTATTTTATATCCGTCAGTTTTTCTGCAGAAACTTATACTGGGACATGTAAAGCTCATAATACAAGCCCTTTTTTGCCAGCAGCTCCTCATGGGTACCCATTTCCTTTATCTCTCCCCCATCTACATACATAATACAGTCGGCATTTTTAATCGTGGAAAGCCGGTGCGCTATTATGAAGGATGTGCGGTTGGCAAGTAGCCTGCTCAGGCCCTCCTGCAGGAGTATCTCCGTCTCGGTATCTATACTGGAGGTGGCTTCATCAAGAATAAGTATTCTCGGATCTGCCAGAAGGGCTCTTGCAAAGCTGAGCAGCTGCCTCTGTCCCACGCTCAGTCTGGTACCTCTTTCATTTACCTCCGTATTGTAGCCGTTTTCCAGCTTCATGATAAAGTCATGAGCCCGTACCGTTTTGGCAGCTTCAATTACCTGCTCATCGCTGGCCTCCATATTTCCGTAGCGGATATTATCCATGATTGTACCTGAGAAGGTAAAGCTGTCCTGCAGCATTACACCCATTTGCTTTCTCAGGGATTTTATTTTAACCCTGCTGATATCGATGCCGTCGATGGTTATTTCACCTGAGTCAAGATTATAGAACCTGCTGATTAGGTTTATGATGGTGGTCTTGCCGGCTCCGGTAGGTCCAACGATGGCTATGGTGTCACCGGCCTTGGCCTTAAAGCTTATATTGTTCAACACCTTAACATTATCCTCATAGCCGAAGCTGACATTCTTAAACTCCACCTCTCCCTTGATCATGGGCATGTCCTCGGCTCCCTCGCAGTCCTTTACAAGTACCGGCTCATCAATCGTCTGGAATATCCTTTCCAGATATGAAATCGCCGTCAGCAATGAATTATAGAAGTTTGCCAGGGTATTGATGGGGGCCCAAAATCTGCCAATATAGCCGGTCATGGCTATAATCACACCTGCGGTTATGCCCTGCATTCCACGATCAAGCCAGGCTATTCCCACCACATAAACCGCTATATTGGTCCAGGTTGAAATATTGTTAATGGCAGGCCATAATATAAAATTCCATCTTACCGCCTTCATCCATGCGTTCTTGTACTCGCCACTGAGTTTGTTGAATATCCTTGTATTCTCCTCTTCCCTTGTAAAGCTCTGGGTTACACGGATACCGTTTATACTTTCGGCTATATAAGCATTCAGATTGGACAGCTTGTTGCTGGATTGCTGCCAGGCAGCCCTCTGCTTCCTCTTGATTATAAAGATTATAAGCATAAGAAGGGGCAATCCCATCAGGCTGATTAGGGTCAGGCGTACATTTACATACAGCATGAAGCCGACGATGAAAAAGAGGCTGAACAAATCCGTAATGGTGTTAACTATACCGTTGGACAAAAGATCGCTCAGACTGTTTACGTAATTGACCACTCTTACCTGTATTTTCCCGTGGGGCTTATCATCATAATATGAAAAGGGCAGCTCCTGCAAATGATTGAAAATGTCCGACCGGATGGTATGTATTATATTTTGCCCTAGTCTTGCTGTAATAGTGGTTTTTGCAGCCAGTATCAGTGATATGGCAAGATATATCAGCAGCAGGATAACACAATAAATTACTATCCCCTTTATATCTCTTTTGGGAATCAATACATCCATAATATTCATTAAAAATACAGGAGTCAGCATGCCAAGGGCTGACGAGACGGTGGTCAGAAAAATTGTCAGCAGCATATCCGTGCGGTAGGGCTTTATATAGCTTCCCAGTCTTTTCAGATGGGAAAAATTAAACTCCTCCTGCAGTGTTTCATCAACATCATATTTGTTTCTAGCCAAGGCTTGCCACCTCCCTGCCCTTCATTTGCTCAAAGTCACCATACTGATGATAAAATACCGTGTAATAATAACCCTTCTTCTTTATAAGCTCATCATGGTTGCCGGACTCGATTATCCTGCCCTGATCAAGAACAAGAATTAAGTCCGCATCCTTGATTGAAGAAATGCGATGGGCTATGATAAATACCGTCTGCCTGTCCTTAAGGGAGTTCAGCTCCTTCTGAATCTGTGCCTCTGTTTCCATATCAACAGCGGATGTAGTATCATCCAGGATTAAAATCGCAGGCTTTTTCAGAAGGGCCCGGGCCAGGCTAATTCTCTGCTTCTGACCGCCGGATAGCCCGACTCCCCGCTCTCCCACTATAGTGTCATAGCCATCAGGCATCTGCATGATAAAATCATGGGCATTGGCAATCTTGGCGGCAGCCACAACCTCATCAAAGCTGCAGTCGGGTCTTCCATAGGCGATATTTCCTTCTATCGTATCGGAAAAGAGGAATACATCCTGCATCGCCATACCAATATTGTCCCTGAGATCATGCAAATCCATTTTTCTTATATCTGTTCCATCTACTCTAATCTCACCCGAGCTGGCATCATAAAAACGGCAGAGTAAATTCATAAGGGTAGATTTTCCTGAGCCGGTTGGTCCGACAATGCCTACTGTCTGACCGGGCTTAACATGAAAATTTATATCCTCAAGAATCACATTTCCATCCAGGGTATATCCTACATGGGAAAATTCGATATCGCCCCTCAGGCGGTCTATTTTTATCGCGTTCTCCGGATTTTTTATGCCAGGCTCCACAGCAATGCTTTGATAAATCTTGTCTACAGAGGTAAGGAAGTTCTGGACATCGTTAGTTAACCAGCCGGCCTGTCTGAGCGGCATATTCAGCATCCACAAAAAACCGCTTGCCGTAACCAGCTTTCCCATGGACATATCGCCTCTTATGACCATGATACCACCAATGAGGTACAAAACTATCGACAAAACATTTGCTAAAAATTCAAATATAGGAACATACAGCTTCCATATGCCTGCAGCCTTTAGCTGGGCCTCGCGGTAAGCATCATTTTCCTGTTCAAATTTGCTTTTTTCAAATTCCTCCTTGGCAAAGGCCTTGACTACACGATTGCCGCTTATGTTCTCCTGCACCGCCGTATTAAGGCTGGAAAACTGCTTTCTTATGTTGCGGAAGGCCGGCTTGACAGCATTCATCTGCTTAAAGGTAGCCAAAGCTGTCAGTGGCAGGACGGTTAACATAAGCAAAGCCAGGCGCCAGTCTACAACAAACATCATGACCAGGGCAATTACAAAAAGCAGGATATTTTCATAGCTGTTATATATAACCCAGGCCACAAAATGCCTGATTGCATCCATATCTCCTGTCTGTCTGGACATCAGATCCCCTGTTCTGCTATTATTATAATAGTAGAAATCCTGCGCCAGCAGCTTGCGGTAAACATGATCCCTCATGGTATACAATAAATCCTGGGACGCTTTTTCACATATCATGGTAAACCAGTACCTGAGGACCGCCCGCAGCAGAGTGGTAACAAGCATAATAATCATCATGGCAGACAGTATTTCCCTTTTACCGCCCATGATAATATCGTCAACTATAATACCGGAAATGTAAGGGTTTACTATCGCAATGATGCTTGTAATCGTTGCCAGAAACAGGGCAAAGATAAGTTTAAACCGGTATTTTTTTAAAAATGAATAAAACCATTGCCATGCTGTCATATTGACACCTTCCTTTGTGAGGCTTGCCCGGTATGCATTGCCGGCAAGGACGGCCGGGTATGCATAACCATGAAAGCTTTTATCTGTAAAAATAATGCTGTAAGTCTTTCTAATTATATTCTCTTTATAATGAAAGAAAATGTAGATTTTTATTAATGTAATGTTGAAAATTATATTGAGTGCTGTCCCTGTTATTGTGATTAAGCTTATGCAGCATATGTCTGTCATTAATCTGCTTTTCAAAAGCCATGAGTTTCTATCATATTCCGACAGACAGCTACAAATAGTTGCAAATAGATACATAAATATTTCGAAAATGTCATGATAAATATTTATCAAAAAAAATTCATTTACCTATTTATTAAATTAATGATATAATATTTTTAAATTTATTTAAATCTTCTTGAGGTATAATAGTCATGCCAGTATTCAAAGCCGTTATGTTAAGGAGGATTTATGGCTGTGAAGAAATTCGATATAACCTATAATGATTTTAATCCATCTGTCTTCTATGTAACAAAGCATAAAATGGTAAATGACGGCATCATACACGATCATGACTATGTCGAAATAGCATATATTTTATCCGGTAAAGGCAGATATCACGTGGATGGGAAAGAATTCGATGTAACGGCAGGAGATCTGGTAATCTGCAATCCTGGAGTTAAGCATACCCATATAGTATCTAATCCAAAGGAACCTACAATTGAATTCATATCCGGCTTTACAGATTTTCATTTTATGAATATGGCTCCAAATTCAATCGAACTCCCCAACGATAGCCATATCCTTCATACAACAGGCGAATTAAAACAGGAAATAACCAAGCATTGCTATGCCATGATAGCCGAAAAGGAATTAAAGCAGATAGGCAGATATTTTATGCTTAAGGCCCATCTGATGCAAATTCTTCTTATGGTTATACGGGAAATTTCCGATGTGGACAAGACTGAGCAAAAAAGCTGCAACTTTGAAACCTACAATAAAAACTATGTCGTAAACCGTATAATAAATTATCTGAATGAAAATTACGAGCATAAGATATCTTTGGAGCAAATCGCGCATAATATGTACTTGAGCCCGGTTTATATATCCAAAATATTCAAGGAGGAAACAGGCGAATCTCCCATTAACTATCTGATTAAAATCAGGCTGGAAAAAGCCAGGGAAATTCTCCAGAATTCCGAAAGCGGCAGCATAAAAAGCATAGCAAACCAGGTGGGCTATGACGATGTATACCATTTCAGCAAGCTCTTCAAGAAATATTACGGAATTTCACCCCTGCATTACAGAAAACAGGTTAAAGATAGTGTTGCAAACGAATAAGGAAGAAGGTATGGTAATGAATAGATTTGATGCAATTTTTTCCCGCAAATCCATCCGCAGGTATAAAAATGAAAGGCTGGAATGGGAGCTACTTGCAGATATTCTTGAATATGCCAACAGACTGCCCATGCTAGTCGAGGGCATTGCTGTGGAATTCAAGCTGGTCAGCAATATTGAGGAAAGGCAAGGCTTTTACAGTCCCTTCAGCATTAAGGCACCCTATTATTTATGTCTTTCTTCCGAGGAGAAGGAGGGGTATATGCTTAATGCAGGATATCTGATGCAGCAGATGAACCTTTATATAGCCTCCAAAGGCCTGGGCACCTGCTTTTTCATCTTCGGTCCCGGACACGGATTAAAGGCATCAATGAAATACAGCTATGTACTGACTTTGGCCTTTGGCAAGACAAATGCCGAGCTTTACCGAGACAGCTCGGAGGCAAAAAGACTTCCTGAGGAAGAGCTTGTGCTGTATAAGGAAGAGGTATCACCAGAAATAAGGCAGATACTTGCTGCAGCAAGACTGGCCCCAAGCTCCTTCAACAGCCAGCCATGGCGCTTTGTTGCATACAAAAACCGCATACATTTATTTGCCCGCAAAATCAATCCTCTGATAAAAAGATTTGACAATACAACAATGCTAAACATGGGAATAATGCTGGCCAATCTCCTGCTGGCCGCAGAGGAATTGTGGATAGATGTATCCCTGACAAAATCAGAATCGCTCAAAAGTAAAAAATACAGTAATAACGAGTATGTATGCACAGTGCTGATTAATAAATAAAATAAATTAAAATAATTAAATAAAGCAAATTTAACCTATTATATATATAAAATGAAAAATAAAAAAAATTATAAAAACTTCAATAATGGTCATTGACAAATCCGATAAACTATAGTATATTATGTCATGTGCTTGCGAGATACAAAGCAAAAGCACAAAACATAATATGCGCGAGTGGCTCAGTGGTGGAGTATCGCCTTGCCAAGGCGAGGGTCGCGGGTTCGAATCCCGTCTCGCGCTGAATATGAAAAAAGGTTCATCTGAAAAGATGAACCTTTTTTCATATTCCGTGTCTAAACTGGATTCGTACTCTCACAAACCGAGCATTTGGAAGAACAAGAATGGAGACTCTCATGTCGACATTCTTGTTCTTCTTGTGTCTTTGCGGAGTTTTGCGGAGCAAAGACACTGCGAGGTTGTCGCGGGTTCGCTCTCATATTCCGTGTCTGGACATTATTAGAACTCTCACAAACCAAGCTGAGCATTGAATCATTTTCATGTATTGCTGATACCCAGATTTCAAACGAATGGCATACTTCTAAAAAATTCTTTTAAAGCCAAGAAACGAATACATGCACAAAGAGAATAATATCATTGTTGAAATACACAAGAAACTATACAAAATGATATTTCAATAAGTAGTTGGGAAAGTATTCTTTTGCATATGTTATTTTTTTAGATGAAAGCTCAAGCGTAACAACTGCTCATGCCTTGTTATTTTTTATTTTGTCAACCCAATGGTCCGATTTTATGTCAATATAATAACCTCTTTTCTAAAAATAATTAAGAAAATCGAAAAGAGCAAACTGACAGATAAATTCAGCGACGGCACAATAGTGAGAATAAGCCATATAGGAAGTACGGCTATTCCCGGCATTATTTCAAAGCCCACAATTGATATTCTTATGGAGATATCACCGGACAGTGATATAAGCCGGATAACTGCTGCCCTGAAATCGATGGACTGGATTTTAATGAATTCTTCAGACAAGCCGATCTTTAAACAAAGCTACAACAAGGGCTATACCAAATATGGCTTCGCACAGAAGGTATACCATCTTCATGTACGCTATCCCGGCGACTGGAATGAACTATATTTCAGGGATTATCTGATAGAGCATCCGCATGTTGCACAGGAATATGTCGATTTGAAAAAGCAGCTGAAGGAAAAATACGAGCATAACAGGGAGGCATACACCGACGGTAAAGAAGCATTTGTCAGCAGATATTCTGAAATAGCCAAAGTTAAATACAAAGACCGATACAAAATCAGCGTAGCATGATCCCGCAGACAGTGTTGAATCAAATCAAGGCTCATATAATCTGGCTATAAATTTGGGATTCGAAAAATTTAAGGATAATATTGTCTATTGGTTTAAGCTTTAAGTCAATACACTTTCAATTTTCATACATTTTATTAAGCTCAATGCACTTGACTTTCATTTTCCCTGAATATATAATTTGTATCATTAATATTCTATATAATAATGTTCGCTATTCTACATGGCGAACTATTATTATATCGTTAATCCGGAGGAGGTGGTTGTATGAGTAAAGGCGACATTAGTGACATTGGTGACATTAGTGGCATTATTAAAATCAAAAATATGAAAAAGAAAAGGAGATGCTTTTATGAGTTACAACCCCGAAATCCCAAGAAACAGATACGATAATTATGGTGATCGTGAATGGACCCGTCTTGAAAGAGACGGACATGGTCAGCTGCTCTACCATGTGCATTTAGATATTCTTAAGCGTTATATCAAAAAGGATTACAGGGTTCTTGAGGCAGGCGCCGGTTCCGGCCGTTTCACAAAGGATCTTGTAAATATGTGCAGTGAGCTAACTGTTACAGATATATCATCCCATCAGATAGAGTTTAATAAGTCAAAAATGAAGGAGCTTTCATTATTTGATAAGGTAAAATCCTTTCATGTTATTGATGTATTGGATATGGGTATTTTTGAGGATGCATCCTTTGATTGTGTAGTATGCATCGGAGGAGTTATAAACTATCTGCTGGACAAGGAAAAAGACGGAGTCAAAGAATTGCTGAGAGTTTTAAAACCCGGCGGAATATTGATTGTAGGAGCTATGAGTCTTATCGGGTCTGTATTATATTATCTGGAGGGCGTCAGGTATGAAAAGGGCCTGTTTGGCATTGATGCCACCAGATGGATACTGGATACCGGAATTCAGGATGAGGAGCATTATCCTGTCCCCAGCAAGCACTATGTACATATGATGAAAAGCTCGGATATGGATGCTTTATTTGCAGATTTTCCTGTTACTGTACTTGAACGAAGCAGCGCCGGATTATTTACACAGGCGGGTGATACTGCAATAGAGAATGCCAGACAGGATAAGGAATTTTGGCAGCTTCTTATCGAAAAGGAAATCGCATACACCAAACTGCCTGGAACCCTGGATTGCGGCATGAATATTATATATGTGCTGGAAAAGAATAAATAACTAATTTAAATTTCCTAAGGTCACTTGTTTTTAAAAGCCCCTTGAATAACACCGCCCAATTGATAGATGCTTGGTCTATCTTTATGGAGTCAGTGGAATTTAAGGGGTTTTTATATTAGCGAAAAAAAGCAGTTCTTAATTATAATTTAAAATTACTCTTGATCGTCAAGACATTATTCTATAATCTTTAGTTATAAATATTTTTGGGGAGGCGTGGTTTGTTTGATGGTTTTTAGAGAAGATATAAGAGAGGATGCTGCTATATTGTTGATGAGAATCTGAAAGGAGCAAATATGAACAATATAAAATTTGTTAATTCATCATGGGACCTTATATCTGATCTGAAAAATGAGTATTTATGCAGCCTGACCAATTATCCGGATGGATTTTGGGACGATTTGCTTTGGGAAGCCGATATATATGCCTGTGTTATTAATCTATGCAAAATAGCAAAGAAAAAAGGTCTCATTCCCACCTCCGGCTGCTGGTATTATAATCATGCCAGCTATGCGGCATTAAAACGAAGCGGCTTTTTACCCACTTCAAGATTATTCTATGTTAAGTTTTATAATAATGGTCAGTAATAAAATAAAAGCTGATTTTATTCGATAAAAAAATAATATTCATACATTGCAGAATCTATTTTTGGAGGATTATTTATGAAAACCGGTAAATTATCAATGATGATCATAATAATAGCATTATTATTGATCGGTGGCTGCAATAAATCCCAAACACAGGCAGATGCCACCCCCTCTCCGTCTAATACAGAGGTTCCGGTAAATACATCCACATCATCCGTGACACCGTCCGGCTCTAATGAAGAGCTTGCCATGGAAGCTTACGAGAAGTTTCTCAACAATGAAGCAAGCCTATCTTTTGACCGTTATATGCAAAAGGGTTATTTCATTAATCCTGATAATACAGAAGAACCTTTATTCCAAAAAGGGACTGAGTATACACTCTCAGAGATACTAAAAAAGCTTACAGCTTATTATCTCGAACATTCGGACAATAAAAAAATAAATTATATCGATTACGCTTTTATAGATTGCGGTAAGGATGGGGAAGGAGAATTGCTTCTTCGCTTTAACGGCATGGATATTGACGGAGCAGATGATAACAGCACCCTTGTTTATGTCATTAAATATATCGATGGTAAGCTTTATCTTTGCTATTATTATGAAACATGGGCAAGAAGCGAGACTTCCATAAATGAATATGGATTCATTACCTCTTCAGGCAGCGGTGGAGCCAGCCTTCATATAACTGATTACAGCTTTATTGATAAAAATGGCAACTGGCGGCCAATTGTATATGTTGAATCTGAACTTAATATAAATACGCTGCAGCAATTTGAAAATCTGGCAAAGCTTGTAGAGGCAAAAGGAGTCAAAGATATAATCCAGCTTGATACCATACGATTTGATTATGATCCTTCTGCTTCCGAACAAGACAATGGAGTTTCATTAATATCTAATCATGGAGTATCTGCTCACCTACTTGCCCAGCAGCAGCTTGGCTATCACAGGTGCCTTCAAATGTAATGTTCTGCTTTCCTTATCTTTTTCAACGGTTACAACTACATTGCTTTCAGAACCATAGCTGGTGAAGGTAAGGACATATCCATCCGTTGTGCTTATCTTCAGGATTCTGCCGGTTATCATCATAATATAGAAGCTGTCATCAATTGTAGCCTCATTAACGGCTTTAATAATACTGCTTCTTTCAGCTCCTGTTATATCCCTTATCTTTATCAGATCCTGATCCAGCAGCTCCACCTGACTGACCTTACTGTCATCCAGGGTAATCAACTTATCATTCGGCTTTGTGTTATCAGTAATTTCACCAATAACATTTTTAATAGTAGCAGATTCAATCCTGATGAACTTGGACGGATAGCTTATCACCATTATAACGCCGACATCGCTTTCCGGTGGATTCACTCTGGCCTTTATATTTACAGTATCACTGGAGCTTAAGATTGCCTCATCGATGCTGATGCTGTATCCGCCTGTCGGTTTTTCACCGGCACCGATAAGAATATAGACATAGTTACCTAATCTGGAAAAGCTTATGCCCTCTTTCTGGTTATTCTCGTTATACCACTTAACCAAGGCTTCATTGTGTTTTATATAATCAAAGGATATTTCTTCATAGGTCACTTTGGTGGGTTGTGTTGGTTGTGCAGGCTGGGTACTTTCTTTCTTCTCCTCTATCTTGCCCTCTACCTTGTTAAGCTGCTTGTTGCCAGTGATTTTTATCAGAATATGAGGATAGGTTTCCACCTGTATAACCATCATATCATCTGAAGGCTTTTTGACAAATGCATTAACATAGGCTTTTTTCTCTGTTTTATATGATATTTTCTCAATTCCCACCGAATAACCGCCGGTAGGCTTTTTGCCCGCACCAATTAATACATACATAACATCGGCATGCTTCTTATAATGTATTCCAGGCTTCTTATAGTGGTCATCATACCATTTAGAAACGGCTTTAATATCCTTTATATTGTCCCTGCTTATCACTGTGTAAGGAACGTCCCTGGTCAAATCAATATCATCCGGCTTTGTAATATTAAAAATTTTTTTCTTGCTGTCCCAGCTAAACTTAATTCCAAGACTTTCAAAAAGTCTTCTTCCTTCTGCAAAGGTTACGCCCTTATCTCTTTTAATCGCAATAGACAGCTTAAAGGTCTGACGTTTTGACTTGTCTGCACCCTTATAAACATAAAACTCCTTTTTCCCTACAGGCAGCTCAATGCGGGTATCATTCATCCTTATCAGGACAAGATTGCTTTTCTTGTCATACTCAACCTTTGCACCCAGCGCTTCAAATGTTTTCTTTACGGGAAGCATAATTTCGTTGCCCTTCATATAGGGCTCGGCTTTAATTTCTTTATTGTTAATGTATATCTTTGGTGTTACACCCTTTGCATAAACGCTTGTACCGGTAAATATTGTAGCAATCACCAGCATTAAAATAACTGACAGAAATTTTTTCATACCATTACCCCATTCCTTTTTTAGTATTTGCTGTTTCACTAAATAGACGCTGCAAGCCCTGCATTAGTTCCATAAAAATTCTGATATAGTATATAATTCCTGATCAAAATAAATTCCTTATGCTGGTTATATGATTAAAATTTTCATGTCATAAGATTAATTTTGGCCTTATCTGCAGACACTAATAGCAAAAAAGGAGAAATGCCTATGGAAGCCAAGGATTATAAAGATTACTGTATAGCCGATATATCAAGTGAGGATCTAAGCAAAATATCCCAGCTGGAAAAGATGATAAGCTCAAAATCAAATAAGGATATCGTGCTTATTGCATATGAAGCTGTAAAGGATGAAAATAAAATGAGTTAAAGAACTAAACGCTCAATAATAAAATATCAGTATCAAAAATAAGAATAATAAAATATAGGATGGGATCACGATTAAGATGGGCCATCCTATATTTTAATTTCAACTGCTGTTAAATTATATGCTATTGTGACCAATAATTAGAATAATTAGTTATGCTATAATATGGCTATTATATTGGAATATGAAAGCACTGCCTTATATTCTGATTGAATTATTAATCTATTTCATACGGAGGATATAATATGCGAATTGGTGAAGTCGCACTACTGACAAATGATGTTGTCAGGCTTGCAAACTTTTATAAAGCATTTCTTAAAATTGATAATGGAAGTAACGATAATATTCATCAAACCTTAATCTCAGAAGAGACTATGCTGACAGTTTACAATGATGGCTCCGTAAAAAATAATAACAACCAAAATATATGTCTTGCCTTCACAGTTGACGATGTAGATGAAGAATATCAAAGACTTCTGGAAATGGGTGTGGAAAAAATAGAAAAACCCACCACCCCGTCCATGGGGTGCAAGAAATATGAGCTTTTACGATCCTGACAGAAATGTAATATACCTGCGAAACTTTATATCAAAATGAAATTTATAATATAAACTACATACATAAACCGGGGCTGTCTGTTGACAGCCCCGGTTTTAGCCGTTCTATGCTATTCAATTATTAGGAAGGAACAATTTATATTAATCTTGGGAGGAATCTTAAATAAAACTTGGGAGGAATTTAAATTTGGATTGCCGTTCAAATACTAAAATATTAATGCTCTGCTTAAAAAGCTCTTATACTGCGTTATGGCAGAATGCTGCTATTTTCTCTATAGGTATATCACATACCGATCCGACGCTGAATACCGGATATGGGAATTTACCGGGATTAGCTCCTGCCCCGACACAACCCCTGGCAACACCTGCTGCATCAACAGCTCCAAGTGGCGGAGCCCCGCAAATTGATTCGCTTAAAGGACTTGCCGGTGGTGTTCCCTGATGGTTTGACAATCTTATAAATTTGCAGTTTACATCCATAAGTACACCTTCAAAGCCGCAGCCGGATGGACCGCCGCTGGTTGTAAAAACAATAACTGTTTGCCCGATATAGTTTTTTAGCAGCTGCACAAAGCTTGGAAATCCGCCATTGCCAAATGCCCCTGCATCATAGCCGTTTCCAGCAAAATTAAAGCCCATACCTGTTCTCCTCTCTATAGTCAATTCTTAATTAAATCGCATTATGACAGAATGATACAATCTTATCTACAGGGATATCGCAAACAGAGCCCACGGTAAAGTAACCCGGTCCAGGCATATTGCTTCTGCCGACAGAAGCAAATTCTTCGCCGGGTCTCGGGCATATAGACTGGCTTATTGGATTTGCAGGCGGAGTACCCTGTTGGGTCGACAGTCTGACAAAGCAGGGATTTACGCTCATTAATGTACCTGTAAAGCCACAGCCGGATGCACCACCACTTGCTGTAAATATGGTCACTGTCTGACCGATAAATCTTGCCATGTGGTTGAGTAAATTAGAGTTATACATACGCACCCTCCTTTTTGTGTTCTACTTTATCTTATGAGTAAAACGATAAAAAGTGACAGTAAAAAACATTTTTTATTTTTTTCTTACATAATTCTTTAATATATAAAATATTATAGTTTTATATTGGTGATATATATGATAAAATAATGCTTTATTATCATTAAAGCCACTATTTTCACCAATAATAATATTAACTTTAATTTGAACGGAGAATTTATTATGCCTATAACGATGTGTTCGGAGCAGGAGGACCAACTACTTCCCTTACAGACGGCTGGTATTATATCAGAAACGTCCACTCAGGCAAATATCTGACAGTTGCCAACAATACCGGAGCCAATGCCCAAAATGTTGAAATCAGGTCCATGAATGGTACCGATGGACAAAAATGGTACCTGACCAATCTGGGCAACGGCTATTTCACCTTACGAAGCAGGCTGGGTAATTATGCCCTTGATGTGGTATATGGTGAGAATACGGACGGAGCCAATATCCAGATCTATTCCTATTATGGCGGTACCGCTCAGCAGTTTAAGGCGGTTCCGGGCAACACAAGCGGCCAGTTCGGTATAGTTACCGCCTGCAGCAACGATAGCAAAGGACTGGACTGCTACAATTGGACAACCTATGACGGTACCAATGTATGCCAGTGGACCTATTACGCTCAGGCCAATCAGCTGTGGATATTTGAGCCCACCAACTGATCAGCTGGGAATCCGGCATAAATATACTTCCCTGTGTAAATAAAGATACTCTATATAAAAGCTATATATTATTTCGACAGCCTCACCGGATTAGTCCGGTGAGGCTGCTCTTAGCTTAGATCATATATTTATACTATTATACTCTAAGGCTCTGTAGTAATACGCAGTAAATTTTTATGATTTACCATTGACATTTTTAAAGATTCTGGTATACTCTTCATATGTGAGCACTCGAAAGAGGCTGCTGGACAAAGCAAAATAATTTAAATGGGGGCTTAGCTCAGTTGGGAGAGCGCTTGAATGGCATTCAAGAGGTCGTCGGTTCGAACCCGATAGTCTCCACTAAAAAAACCCGTCGTTTATAATAAGCGACGGGTTTTTCATTTACAAATCTCATATGCAAAATCTGATTGCTTTATCGAAGCATTAGTCTAATCCATAAAATATTTTTATCGCCTGCTCGCTATCCTCCTGCATGGCCTTTACCGCTATAGCTGCAATATCATGATAATACTGTATGGAAGGGTCGGCAATCTGCTTTCTTACCTCCATAGCAGCCGCTCTGGACATATAGGAATAATAATTTATCTTCCTGACTCCTCTGGCAATTGCTTCTTTATAATCATCTTTAGTTAAGCCTGATCCGCCGTGCATAACAACAGGAACACCGGTCAGCCTTTTTATTTGCTCAATTCTGTCAAAATCCAGCTTTGGCTTGGCGCTGTAAAAGCCATGGACCGTGCCGAAGGAGGCTGCCAAGGCATCTATTCCTGTGGCCTTTACAAAGCTCTCCGCCAGGGCAGGATCGGTATACATGTCCTCCCTGTCAGCCTGAGTTTTTGCCTGTCCTGCTCCTTCCGCGCCTGACATAACCCCCAGCTCTGCTTCAATTCCTGCATTAAAGCTCCGTACCATTTCTACAGCCTTAAGTGTATTCTCTATATTTTCCTCAAAGGGCAGCTTTGAGCCGTCATACATTGCAGAACTAAATCCCAGCTCCAAAGCCTTCCTTATATAATCAAGACTCTCTCCATGATCCAGATGAACACATACAGGCACGCTGGCCTTGCTGGCAAAATACACCATGGCCGGCCCAATGGTCTCCAGTGGCATTACATTCTCATGAACCTGAGCATGCTCTATAATAACAGGGAGCTGATATTTCTCCGCGTTATGTATAACCGCCATTATACATTCAAAATTTGGGGTATTGAAGGCCCCGATAGCACATTTTTTCTCTTCTGCATAAGCTAATACTTCCTGCAAATTTACTAACATATTTACATCTCCTTAGTGGTTTATTCTGCAAACACACGATATTTGCCGTATAGACTCTTTATTTCCTCAAGACTTTTCATACCAGATATGGAGTCGCTTTCAGACAGACTGCATGCGGCTGTCATGCATGCAAGCTCAAGTGATTCCCTGACGGGCAATTCCTTATAAATCCCATACAGCATTCCTGCACAGAAGGCATCTCCTGCCCCTACGCTTCCCTTTATAAGGCTTTGGGGGAGCTTGAGGGAGGGCACAAATTCAAATTCTCCATCCGATGTCATTGCCCAGCCGCCTTCCGGCGCATGAATGACCACCATATCCTTCACTCCGGCTTCCAAAATCAACTCACAAATCCTTTTGATTTTATCCGTGTCCACAGAGCCGTCAGGAGCATACGGGGACAGTCCTGCCGTTTTCGACGCTTCTATTTCATTTACTATAAAATAATTGCAGTATTTAAGACTTGGCCTGACTATTTCGGAATATCTTTTATGCTCCACACTGACCAGATCCATACTGGTTCGAATCCCCTTAGCCTGAACTCTTGCCAGAGCCCTCGCCATAACGGTTCCATAATCTGCATCCTCACAGTCAAAGGGATCCATTAAAAATGCATATCCCATATGAAATATATCCGCCGATACAGAATCAAAGTCCAAATCATTATAGGAGTAGACCCTGTTTGCTCCTTTTGCAGTAAAAAAGGTCCGTTCTCCAGATGTCTCAATTGTCATAACATCGGTAAAGGCTGTCATTTCTCCGGGAAAACGAACTATGCCATCAGTGTTTATCTTATGTTCCTCAAGCACTGCTACTACAAAATCGCCATTCTCATCATCCCCTATTCCGCCATAAGCATAGAGAGGAATCCCCGGGTCTATTCTGGCTATGTCACAAAGTGTATTTGTTACACATCCTCCAACACCCCTGGATGATGATATAATATTAGCCAGCATCCCTTTTTCCGGGAAGTTGTCAATAATCTTGATATAATCAACAGCAATTGTACCTGCAATCGCTATTCCATTCTTCATAGCCGGCTCCTCCCTCAAGCCTTCGGATATTCGTTGCATAAATAATATAAGGGAGCTTCATCCTCTTCGATATCAGGAAAGCGTCCAACATTCTCATAGAAACGGTTGTCCGCAAAATCATCATTGCACTCGGATACTTCTCCAACCAGAACCGTTCCATATCCGGGCTCTCCCCAGAAGGAATGATACTGACCGGTCATTAGCGTAATGCTTTCTCCGGGTGTAAGACGAATTACGGTTCCGGCAGGCACTTCATAGCTTCTGCCATCTATATGCACCTGTACCGGACTATCAGCAAGTTCCCCATCCTCTGTAGAGTTATGAAGCCTTATCAGCAAATTGCCGCCGCCTCTGTTGATGATGTCCTCCTTCTTCTTCCAGTGAAAATGGCAGGGTGTTATCTGTCCCTCCCTGACCACCATTATCTTCTCTGCATAGCTTTTAGAATTCTTCAGCTCAGGATTGCCGTTTCTTATTGTAAACAGCAGCAAGCCCCTGCTCATAAAGTCGCCGCTGCCGTAATCTGTGACATCCCAACCCAGCTTATTGGCGCGTATCTCGTCATACTCATGATTTTTATTTTTCCACTCATCAATGCCCCAAAAAGCAAAGGGGGGCAGTTTAAAATTCATCTCATCAAAAAAATCTAATGCTTCCTGAATTAATCTATTTATATCCGATCGTTTCATAATAAACGCTTCCTTTCTTAAGAAATTGCTAATGCATATCTTACTCCGACAGCTTATTGCTTCAAATACTGATTGATTTTATTTTGAAGAATCTTTAAGGAGCTATCTATATTTTTGTCATTTTCTATAATAGTCTGTATTTCGCTGCTTGCCAGCGACACTGCTTCCCTATACCTTAAAAACTGGGGCGCAACCACCCCTTGCTCTATTACTCTGCTCAGCAACTCATTATCAATAACCTTTTCGCTTTCCTCCATATACTCCTGCAGGATTATTTCAGCCTCCTTTGAGCCGGTAACCTTTTTAAGCACAGAGGCCCCCTGGGAATAACGGAATATGTCCATCTGAATTTCCTCATCATAGGTTAAAAGCTTCAAAAACTCCCAGGCAAGCTTCTCATGTCTGCTTTTATTGCTTATGCCCATAAGAAGGGTATTTACCTCGGAGATGTTTGCACCATATTCTCCTGCCGGCAGGGTAATACAATCCCATTTAAAGTGATATTTTTTTATCTTATAAGGATAGGTCTTATAGGTTCTGTAATCGGCAAAGGATAGCGGCATAAAAGCAACCCTGCCGCTGTCAAAATCATCCTGGGTTACCATTCTGCCCTGATTCAGATCATATAGCTGCTTTGTAAATTTAACCGCCTGAGTAACCCTCTCATTGACGAGATTTATTTTCGTATCGCTTTCCTCAAACAGAACCATACCGTTTGTATAGGCAGCATCCAGCCAGTCGTAATTATAGCTTCCGAACTGATCAAGGTGGCCGTCCCCATCAGTATCTTTTGTTACCATTTTACAGATTTCATACATATCATCCCATGTCCAGTCACTGTCAGGAACCTTTATTCCTTCCTTCATCAGTAAAGTCTTATTCACAAACATCAGAGTAGGAACCGTCTCATATGGCAGGGCATATTGGCTTCCATTGTACTGCCCGGTCATCAAAGCTGTAGTAAAATATTCTTCCTTCCTGAATGAGCTGTCCTTCTCCATAAGCTTTTCCAGGTCCTTCAATGCTCCCAGAGAAGCCAAACGATTAAAATCATCGGAAAGAATCATAAATACATCCGGCATTTTGCCCAGCAGGAGCTGCTTTGTCAGCCACTCTGAATAATCCCGCTTTAAAATGCCGCTATAGTAATGGATTTTAACGTTCTTGTGCTGCTGCTCAAATTTTGCTATTGCTTTATCTATAATGACATAGCTGTTGGCATTGGCTACATCCCAGTTGCTGCCTGCAAAAATACCCAGCTCAAGAGTAATTTCCCTATCTCTGTTGCTTATATAATAGGCCAAAGGGAAGGCCAGCATAATAACGATACAGCCAATTATTAATCCGATTTTACTCCTTCTCATGGTGATGCTCCATCTTCATACCAGCTTTTCCTACACCTGACTGAACGGCCCATATGGCCAGCTGGGTTCGGTCCCGAAGCTTTAATTTGTTCAGTATGGTACTGATATAATTTCTTACCGTTCCTTCAGACAGCTTAAGTATATCGGCAATCTCCTTATTGGATAAACCATATGATATCTGCTCAATAATCTTAAGCTCGGTCCTGGTTAACTCCTCATCCGTCTTTTTTGCAGTGTCTATGAAAAAGTCGGCCTTTGCCATCTGGGAAAACAGACGGAATACCTTTGTGGCAATATCAGGATTAATCATAGCCCTGCCGCTGTGTACGGTATGAATAGCCTTGACCAGCTCATCCATGGAAACACCCTTCAGCAGATAGCCGCTGGCCCCGTATTTTAATGCATCATAGATATATTCGTCATCATCAAAGGTCGTGAGAATAATGATCTTAATCTCCGGATAATTCTCCTTAATAATTTTTGTGCATTGTACACCGTCCATCTTTGGCATACGGATATCCATAAGAATAACATCCGGCCGGTTCTTGCGTATGCTACGGATTACCTCCTGTCCGTCTGCAACAGCATCCGTAACCTCAATATTTTCCTTGCTGTTTAATACTATTTGCAGGCTATGACGGATTAACTCCTGGTCATCGGCAATCAACACTTTAATCATATACCTCACCCCATCTAATCGGTATTCGGGCAGTAACAGTAAATCCATCTGAACCATCGAACTTTACACTGCCGCGTAGCATCTGGATTCGTTCCACAATATGGCGTGTTCCAAATCCCTTCTTCATATTTACACAACCTATGCCATTATCCTTGATCGTCAGAATAATTTCTCCATCCACACTATCCATTGTTATCCATACACGACTCGCCTTACCGTGCCTGATGGCATTGGTCAGGCTTTCCTGTATTACTCTGTAGATAGTGTCCTCTTCATCCGCATCAAATTTCAAATTTGCCACCCTGTTCACAAATGTGACCTTGGTATGGGACATTGTCTCAACATCCATAATCATTTTTCGAATGGCGGATTCCAGATTCAAACGCTCCAGGGCATCAGGCCGAAGCTTATTGACCGAACGCCTGACCTCATTAATTCCCCTTCTTGTTACCTCAGCTATCATCTCCAGCTGTTTCTTTGTTTCCTGCGGTGATATTTCAATAGTCGTCAGGCAGGCATCCAGCCCCGCCAAAATACCGGTTAATGTGTGTCCCAGGGTATCATGGATTTCTCTTGCCAGACGGTTTCTTTCCCTTGTTTCTCCCATTTTCTCGGTAATCTTGGAGTATTCCTTAAGCTGCTCATTGGCTATCCTCAAATCCTCGTTAGCCTGGCTGAGCTTTTCATACAGAGTGTTTACCTCATCTATTGTTCCCCTCTGATTTTGAATAACGCTGATGCAGTAGATTATAAATAGCACCACATTTATGGAAACAATGGAATTATAGCAGACCATCAAGGCCTGCTGAGTGGAGGAATCGTAATAGCTGATGTAATCATAAACGGAATATAATTCAAAATTAATCGAAATCAGCTGGTAATCGGCAATAATGATGGCCGCTACCGAAAGAAGCATCAGTATATATCTTCCCCGGATTCCCTTTGTATAGGCGATAATATTTGCAATTACCAGAAACAAAATTCCGTTATAGTTAAAATCGAGAAAATAGATTAAAGTAATACTAATTATTAAGTCTATAATCAGTGTAATATAAATAGCTTTGTTATTATTGCTGTAAATGAATTCCCGGAAAATAAACGACAATATCAGCCCACAAAAGAGCGTTATGGATACTACTATATTTTTGTAAGGATTCCAAGGAATTGAGGCCACAGAATTAATAAATTCCCTAGCTATAAAATGGTCACAGATAATCCTTGTAGTAACATATATCAATAAGGTGATAAATAATGCCGCTATAAAGTTTATAGCTATCATTGACATTTTCAAATAAATAAACTTTTTATTCTTGTTCTGCATAACCCAATCCCTTACTGCCATCCATCAATGGTGAAATTATCCAGATTTTCCTTGGTAATTAAGGTGACAGGAATAATAATATTTTTATCTACCTCTTTCCCTGCCAGGTAATCATATGCCACCTGCGCAGCAGTTCTCCCTATTGTAGTAGGCCTTTGCGCACTGGTTCCCTCCAGATAGCCTTCCTTAATCATCATTTTACCGTCCGGGGAACCATCCACGCCATATATGAGAACCTCCCCATCCATATGACGCAGCTGGAGTGCCGCTATAGCTCCTATTGCAGTAGGGTCATTGCCACCCATTACCACATCAAAAGATATTCCCGCATCCAGAATCTCATCCATGACTTCCATAGCTACTTCCAGCTCACCACCGGCCGCCTTCTGAACTACCACCCTGTAATTTTCATTTCCCGCTATGGTATCCTTAAATCCCTTAATTCGCTTGTTTATAGAATTTATTATTGGCTGATCCAATATGATTATGTCTGCCTTGGGCAGCTTGCTCATCATATCGGTCGCACACTGCACCCCCGCATTATAATTGTCAGAGGTTATTACAGATACTACATGTTCAGTATTGTATACCTCCGTGTCTACATTAAAGACCGGAATACCTGCCTCCTTGCATGCAACAAGAGCAGGCTCAACCTCTATCCAGTCTACGGGATTTAAAAAGATTGCAGCTACACCCTCTTCTATCATTTCGAATATCTGTTCATTCTGCTTCCTCTGATCCTGTGCGGGATCTCTTGTTATCAGAACATCACCGTTTGCCTCGACAACCTCTTTTATTCCGTCATTCAATATGTCAAAATATGGATTATTCATAGTCATATATGTTGCACCAAATTTCCTTGGCTTTCTGTCCTGAAAACTCAGTGCATTGTTCAGTATTGAGCAGCCGAAAAGCAGCAAAACGAAAGCAGCCAATATTCCTGCCATAGAAACATATCTGATTTGCCTTGTGCCCAATCTTCTCATAATAATCCTCCGTACTTTGTTGCAGCTGCAAAACCTTAAGGGGATAAAGCTTTCAAACAACAAATCTATTATTTATATCATTATTACATAATTATGTCTATAATATGAAAGTTTAACTATCTTCCTTTTCTGTTTTTCATATAATCAATAAAGACGGCCAATAAGATAACTATACCCTTGACAACATATTGCCAGAATGAATTAACATTCAACAGATTCAAGCCGTTGTTCAGGACACCTATGATTAATCCTCCGATTATGGTTCCGCCAATCTTTCCAAAACCACCGGACATACTTGTGCCGCCTACAACTACCGCCGCAATGGCATCCATCTCGGCTCCTTCACCTGCTGTCGGCTGTCCTGAATACATACGTGAGGCCAAAACCACGCCGGCAAGACCGGCCATAAGGCCTGAATATGCATGAACGAAGAATTTTACCTTTGCAACATTAATACCGGAAAATCTGGCAGCCTGCGCATTTCCGCCCACCGCATATATATAGCGGCCGATTTTGGCTCGGTTCATAATTAAGCCTGTTACAATCAAAACAACTATCAGTATAATGACCGGTGTGGGAACTATGCCGATATAACCGGCTCCGAGGAACTGCCACTCTTTAGTCACTACCCTTACAGGTGAACCGCCGGTGTAAACATAAGCCAGACCCTTGGCAATATTCATTGTTGCCAGTGTCACAATAAATGCCGGAATTGTGGTCTTGGATATAACCAGACCGTTGAACATACCTATTAAAAGACCTACAAGTATTCCTATAATAATGGCTACAGGCAGCGGCAGCTGATAACGGGATACCGCACCGGCAGCAATACAGCCGGACAAGGCTATAACGGAACCCACGCTCAGATCAATACCGCCCAGTATAATTACCATTGTCATTCCGCAGGCCAGAAAGAGGTTTGAAGAAATCTGCCTGAGGACATTAAATACATTTTTCAGTGTTAAAAAAGAATTTTTGGTTACGGGATTTAAGGATAAAAACAGGCATAATACCAATAAGGCAATAATTATACCTATATTTTCCTTAAGCCATAGCAGTAAGCTATCCTTAAATGATGCCATATGGCTTCTTTTACTCTTGCTTACCTGATTCATATTATCTCCTCCTGAATTCATAAGCTATTTTGTTGCAAGCCTCATAATCTTTTCCTGAGTCACCTCATCATGATTTAGACAGCCTGTTATCCTGCCGTCGCACATTACATAAACCCGATCGCTCATATTAATAATCTCAGGCAGCTCTGATGAAATCATAATTATTGACATGCCGGCCTTAGCCAGACTGTTCATTATCGCATATATCTCGGATTTGGCGCCCACATCCACGCCTCTTGTCGGTTCATCCAAAATTAGTATCTTAGGGGCCGTGGCCAACCATCTGCCAATCATGATTTTTTGCTGGTTTCCACCGGAAAGCTTACCCACCAGCTGTCTGCTTGACGGTGTCTTTGTAGCCATCAAGTCAATGTATTTTTGGGTAATCTCCTCTTCTTTGCCTTTATCAACATGAATGAATTTGATAAAATCCTTCAAAACCTCAATTGTGGTATTATATTTCACGCTTTGAATATGATAGAGACCCTCAACCTTTCGATCCTCAGGAACCAGGGCTATACCATATTTAATAGCTTCGGCAGGAGATTTAATATGAACCTTCTTGCCTTCAAGATAAATGTCACCGGTATAATGTCCGGTCAGTCCAAAGATGCATTTCATCAACTCGCTGCGGCCTGCTCCCACCAGACCGGAAAAGCCTATGATTTCACCTCTTCGCATTTCAAAGCTGGCTCCTTTGACCAACTGGCCGTCCGCTATGTTCTCACACCTGAGCACAAGCTCTCCATGTTCAGCATAATCCCTGGTATAGTAGTTTTTGAGATCGCGGCCTACCATCATAGATATCAGCCGGTCCTTGCTGGTCTCCTTCACCACCTCGGTTGCGATATATTTGCCGTCTCTCATTACGGTTACACGATCGCAGATTTCCTCCAGCTCGCTCATTTTATGGGAGATATAAATTATACCTACTCCTTTGGCCGTCAAGGTCCGCATGGTGTTAAACAGGAAACTGACCTCCTTGTCGGATATGGAGGATGTCGGTTCATCCATAACAAGAATCTTTGACTGATATGAGATTGCCTTTACTATTTCAACCATCTGCTGCTTTGCAATCGGCAGCTTACCCACCATTGTTCTGGCATCAATATCCATATCATAAGCATCCAGAAGCTTTTGGGCCTCCTCATGCAGCCTTGCACGGTCCACAAGCTTACCCTTCATCGGTTCCCTGCCCAGGAAAATATTCTCCCCGACAGTCATATACGGAACAAGAACAAGCTCCTGATGGATAATTGATATGCCACATTTTTGCGCAGTAACAACATCCTTGATTTCAACCCTTTTTCCTTCAATAAAGATCTCTCCCTGATCGGCTGTATAGATACCGCCCAGAACCTTAATCAGAGTTGATTTGCCTGCGCCGTTTTCCCCCAATAATGCATGAACCTCTCCGGCTCTCAGTTCGAAGTCAACCGAATTCAATGCATATACACCAGGGAAGCTTTTATGGATATTTTTCATTTTTAAGAGCACTTTATCTTCCAAATCATCACCTGCTTTATTCAAATATGCTTGATTATTCAAAGGGGCTTATGTGTTGCATATAAGCCCCTTTTGTTGGTTACCTTAGCTGAGTCATTTTACTGCCAGTCAGATACGCCGTATTCATTTACGTTGTCACTTGTGATAAGGAATGTTTCAACAGGATAACGTGCGTCAACCTTTTCCCCTGACAGATACTTGTACATAACCTCAACAGAGATTTTTGCGATATTGATAGGGGACTGGGCACCGGTTCCTTCAATTAATGAATTTCCGGAAGCAAGCTCTGCTTTAATATCCGGTGAACCGTCAACGCCATAGATCAGGCAATCGGTCAGGCCTGCTGCATTGGCTGCTGCCAAAGCTCCAAGGGCTGTAGGATCATTTCCGCCGAAGATAGCTACTACATCACCGTGAGCCTGAAGCAGGTCCTCTGCTATACCCATGGCAACCTCGAGGTTACCCTTTGCATCCTGCTGTGCAACTATTGTAAAGCCTTTGCCTTCAATAGCCTTCAGGAATCCATTAACACGGTCTGTAATTGAATTCATTGTCGGGGAATCCAAAACGATAATCTTGCCACCCTCAGGTCTCTTCTGAACCAAATCAAGGCCGCATACATAGCCTGCATTGTAGTTGTCGGAACCAACATAAGACTGTGCGTAGGAAAGATCCGCAACCTCGGTATCGAAGTTAATGATAGGGATTCCAGCATCCTTTAACATATCAAGTGCAGGAAGGATACCTTCTGCTTCTGCAGGGTTAAGGAAGATAGCATCGATTCCCTGGGTGATCATATCCTCGATCTGTGTAATCTGAAGAGTTACGTCATTAGCGGGATCTGTTGAAATCAGTTTGTCGCCTCTCTTTTCCACTTCCTCACGGATAGTCTTCTCAAGGATTACAAAGAAGGGGTTGGTACCATCCATACAGGTGTAACCAAAGGTATAGTGTTCCTTTTTGTCGTTCTTGCCGACTTCGTCTTCAGCCTTATCAACTATGTCCTTTCCTATGTTATTGGAGCCATCATTTGATGTATCAGACTTCTTACATGCAGTCAGTAAGCTGAGTGACATTGCCAAGCACAACATAATACATAAAAATTTTTTCATTTCCTTTCCTCCTCTAAGGTTTTATTGTACTTTAATCATAAAAGCTTTCCCCCTCCCCCACACCTGTAATTTGTAACTTAATTATTATGACATTTGTAATACCGGGATATGATTTTTAAATAATATTTAAGCATGACATACATAAAATGCGTTGCTATGCTCCCTTATAATAGCCGGCAATAATACTTATATGAGCATTGACACAAGTTTAAAATTAGTAGAGAATATTAGAAAAACAAGCTATTGAATATTGAAAAGCGAGCTATTGAAAGAAAAGAATCACTCATCTCTTATGGTTAGTTAAACATTTGAAATTGTCGGATTTGAGGGGAAACAGATGTTTCATATATTAATTGTTGACGATGACAAACATACACAACGCCTTTTGAAGGCTATTTTAACCGCCGAAAACTATACGGTATTTACTGCAGATAACGGGGAAGCCGCCCTTGAGCTGATGGAGAAGGAGCATATTGACCTTGTGGTGCTGGATATTATGATGCCTAAAATGGATGGCTACGAATTTACACAGACAATACGGGAAGCAGGCAACAATCTTCCCATACTGATGGTTTCGGCAAAACAGCTTCCGGCAGACAAGCACAAGGGATTTTTGGCCGGAACGGACGACTATATTACCAAGCCCTTTGATGAGCAAGAATTGCTGCTGCGAATCAAGGCCCTGCTGAGGCGCGCCCAGATCGCCCATGAAAGGAAAATTGTTATCGGAAACGTAACTCTTGATTATAACAGCTTTACTGTTTGCAGGAGCAATGAAAGTATCGAGCTGCCGCAAAAGGAATTTTTGCTTCTATATAAGCTGCTGTCATATCCCGGCAAGGTTTTTACCAGAATCCAGCTTATGGATGAAATCTGGGGCAGCGACAGCCGGTCCGGCTGGGAAACGGTAACCGTCCACATCGGCAGGCTCCGCAAGCGCTTTGAGGGTTGGGAGGAGTTTGAAATAGAATCTGTAAGAGGACTTGGATATAAGGCGGTGAAAAAGGTATGAAGCAGGAAGAAAGAAAGCAACGCTTTGCATTGACCATCCTCTTTTCAGGAATAGTTTTTTTCTTTTTGAGCATTACAGCGCTTATTGTCGGAAGTGTTATCATATACATGACAGGCAAAGGCACTTTGGCATAAGCTCAGGGGAAGGAACGAAAAAATCAAGGCCGAGATAAAAAAATTGCATAAATTGCTGACAAAGGTTAAAATTGAAAAGGTGAGCCAAAGTGATATAAACGCTATATGCGATGTCATAAACTTATATTCCGGCAATGCCTGCGCCTGCCGCATTGCCGGTATCGGTACAGACTAATTTAAGGAGGAAATTATAATGCTGGAGCTAAAAAACATAACAAAGGTTTATCCTACCGGCGGCGAAAATGTCGAAGCGCTAAAAGGCATAGACCTTCGTTTCCGTGAAAATGAATTTGTAGCTATACTCGGTCCGTCCGGTTGCGGCAAAACCACCATGCTGAATATTATCGGCGGCCTTGACGGATATACCTCAGGGGATCTCATAATCAACGGCAAATCAACCAAGAAATTCAAGGACAGGGATTGGGATGCATACCGCAACCACTCCATAGGCTTTGTTTTTCAAAGCTATAACCTGATACCCCATCAGACGGTATTGGCCAATGTCGAGCTTAGCCTGACCCTTACCGGCGTATCTAAAAAAGAGCGCAGACAGCGGGCCAAAGAGGCGCTTGAAAGGGTTGGACTGGCAGATCAAATCCGCAAAAGGCCTGCCCAGCTGTCAGGAGGTCAGATGCAGCGTGTCGCCATTGCCAGAGCTATCGTTAATAATCCCGATATTATTCTGGCTGATGAGCCAACCGGAGCGCTGGATACCGAAACAAGCGTGCAGGTTATGGATATTCTTAAGGAGATCTCCAAGGATCGACTGGTTATTATGGTTACCCACAATCCCGATCTTGCAGAAAAATACTCCACCCGAATTGTCAGAATGCTGGACGGTAAAATAACCCACGACAGCATGCCGCTGACAGAGGAAGAGTTGAAACAGGAAAGGGAAAAGGCGCAAAAAAGAACAGAAGAAAGCAATAAAAAGAAAAAGCCCTCTATGTCCTTTGCGACAGCCTTCGGTCTTTCACTGAAAAACCTCTTTACAAAGAAAGGCCGGACTGCGCTGACCAGCTTTGCCGGTTCCATCGGTATAATTGGCATAGCCTTGATTTATGCAGTATCCCAGGGTACCACCACCTTTATAGACTCCGTTCAGGAGGAAACCCTGTCCTCATATCCATTAACTATAGAGGCGCAAAATGTTGACACCAGTACCCTGCTTACCACCTTTATGGGAAAGGCCCACTCCATTTCCGAGCATGAAAACGACGCTATTTACCAGAAGGCCATGCTCTATGAAATGACAAATGCCATGAATTCACTTGAAACCAATGAAAATGACCTGAAATCCTTCAAGGCATTCGTTGAAAGTCAGCGGGCTGATGAAAACAGCAAGCTAAGCTCCGCTCTGGCAGGTGTTCAATATACCTACGATACCGACCTGCTTATCTATACAAAAAATGTGGACGGCACCATTATGCGTTCCGATACGGAAGCAATGACGATGGAGCTGATGAAAAGATATCTCGGAATGGATATGTCAACCATGGTGGCCATGAGGGAGCGCTCGGTTATGGGCAGATTCTCCAACATGATGACCTCATCCATGGCCCTTTGGCGGGAGCTGCTATCGGGTGATAACGGTAAACCTGTCAACGATGTTTTAGAAAAGCAGTATGACGTGATCTACGGCAGATGGCCGTCAAGATACGATGAGATTATTTTGTTTGTTGATGAAAATAATGAAATTGACGATATGACCCTATATGCCCTGGGCCTCAAATCGGAGGAAGAAATCAAGACTCTAATGGATGCGGCAATCAATCAGACAACCATAGATTATGAGGTTCAGAAATGGACATACGAGGAAATCTGCAATATGGATTTCCGCACCATATTAAACTCCGACTGCTACACATATGATGAAAAAACCGGCACCTACACAGATCTGCGTGAGACTGAAGCCGGGCTCAAATATCTTTACGATAATGCTCTAACCCTGCATGTAGTGGGTATAGCAAAGCCCAGCAAAGGCTCTATTGCCAGCAGCAACAGAAGCTGGATCGGATACACCAGCAGGCTGACCGAGTATATCATCCAGCATACTAACGATTCCGATGCGGTAAAGACTCAAAAGGAAAATCCTGCAGTCGATGTATTTACAGGCCTTCCCTTCAAGGACACTGACGGCAATGTAAGCACTGAGAAAAAGGCTGCAGAATTCAGAGAATATATTTCTTTACTGGATACAAATAAAAAAGCTGAGGCATATATAAAAATCAAGAGCATCCCTTCTGAGGAAAGCATAAATCAGTTTGTATCATCCACCCTTGCAGGCATGACAAGAGCCGATATGGAAGCCGCCCTCACCCCTGCCCTGGCCGAACAAACCGGTATGGATGCCGACAAAATAGCAGGATATTTATCATCCATGAATGATGAGGATTTGACAGAATTCTTCTCCCAGGGACTTGCCGAGCAATACAAGGCCCGGTATGTTGAGCAGGTCAAGCAGCAGATGAATTCTATGTCCACCGATCAGCTTGCAGCCGCCATGGATAAGGAGCTGGCCCAATATACTGACGAGGAATGCGCCAAATTTTATGATGAGGTGCTTGAGTTTTCCAGCTCCAGCTATGAGGAAAACCTGAAAAAGCTCGGATGCGTTGATCTTGACAATCCGTCAACAATAAATCTCTATGCTTCCTCATTTGCAAACAAGGACGTGATTGAGGAGGTTATTGCAGAGTACAACGAGGGTGTTGACGATCTGAAGGAAATTAAATATACAGACTATATAGGACTGATGATGTCCTCCATCACAACCATTATTAACGCCATCACCTATGTGCTTATAGCCTTTGTTGCAGTATCCCTTATCGTTTCATCAATAATGATTGGTGTTATCACACTGATTAGCGTTCAGGAGCGTACTAAGGAAATCGGTATCCTGCGTGCCATTGGAGCTTCAAAAAGGAACGTATCCAGCATGTTCAATGCTGAAACTGTTATAATCGGATTTACCTCCGGCCTGCTGGGTGTTCTGATTACCTACCTTCTGTGCATACCTATTAACCTAATACTGCATAACCTTACCGGGCTTGAGAATCTTTCAGCAATACTGCCGGTAAAGGCAGCAATAATACTGATTGCAATCAGCATGCTTCTGACTCTGATTGCCGGAGTCATTCCTTCCAGAAGTGCAGCCAAGAAGGATCCGGTTGTGGCATTGAGAACAGAATAAACAGACAATAAAAGAGGCAAAAGCTTGCCAGGCAACAGCATGGCAAGCTTTTTTATGTCCTATAGGGTGCTTTTCTTTTGTCCTGTATGAGTAATCGTCTGAAAAAAATGTATGGTGCAAATAATGAAATTTGGCACTTGACTCTTACGCTGCGTCAGCTTCTACGATAGATTTGCAAACAGCCATTTAAAACATACAAGGCTTTTGCAAAAAATAATGAAGGATGTGCAAATACTATGAAGACTTATTTGGTAACCGGCGGAGCCGGCTTTATCGGTTCAAATTTTATCCATTACCTTATGGAAAGCAGAGATAAGGACAATATCATGGTAATAAACCTTGATGCATTAACCTACAGCGGAAAGCGCAATAACACCCTTTGCTTTGAGGCCTTTGACAATTACCGCTTTATAGAGGGAAATATCTGTGATGAGCTGTTGTTGAAAGAAATATTCGAAGAATATGATATCGACTGTGTGGTTCATTTTGCAGCGGAAACACACGTTGACCGCAGCCTGGAGTCAGCGGATGTATTTGTGGAAACTAACGTAAGGGGGACCTTAAGCCTGCTAAAGGCAGCCAAGGAAAGCTGGCTCGATAAAAGGCCGGATACAGCCAATACAGTCCTGGCGAACTCCGGATTAAGATCATCAATAGGATTCCTGACTGATTGCATTACTGGAGCGGATAAAGAAAGCCTGGCTGATGAAGTGCTGGAAACGACAAAGATAAAAGTTACAGAAAATATCAGTAAAAAGCGTTTTCTTTATATTTCTACCGATGAGATCTATGGTCAGCTGACATCAGACGGATATTTTACAGAAAACTCTCCCATCAGGCCCAGAAATCCCTATTCGGCAAGCAAGGCGGCCGGTGAAATGCTGGCATACTCCTACTACAGCTGTTATGGCCTGCCGGTGCTAATTACAAGAAGCAGCAACAATTACGGCCCTTTCCAGCACCATGAGAAGTTTATACCTCATTGCATCAAGGCCTGCCTGACTGATAAGGCTATCCCTCTATATGGCGACGGTCTGAACATTCGTGACTGGCTTTATGTTAAGGACAACTGCTCTGCCATATACACAATCCTGCAAGCCGGCAAAGCAGGCGAAGTCTATAATATTGGTTGTCACAATGAGCAAAGAAATATAGACCTTGCCAGGATGATTATTGAAATACTGGCATCAGATTTCGGCATATGTGATGTAGCTATTAAATATATCAAAGACAGGAAAGGTCATGACAGAAGGTATGCAGTAGATCCGTCAAAAATAAAAAATGAACTGGGCTGGAATCCGGAAACTGATTTTATGGAAGGTCTGAGAAAAACCATACACTGGTATATGGAAAACAAGGAATATCTTTCTGACTAAACATCATGTACAAATTTAAACTAATTAAATGAACAGTTGGAACTTTGCTGAAACTCTTATGATAAAGGGCATATCGATATGATATTAAAAAGCACTTATATATAGATATAAGTTAAGGATAAATAAATCGTTATATCAGAGAAAAAATTTGACATTAAACACTGATTGACCAATAATAACATCATAAGCAGCAGCCTGGAGGTGGCATATGTCGGAATATGAAAAGCTATATACAAGCGGTGAATTTGCAAAAAGAGCCAATGTATCTGTCAGAACAATCAGATATTATGATGAAATCGGCCTACTTAAGCCATCTGTAATAGAGGACAACGGCTATCGTTATTATACAGACAGTGATTTTATAAAGCTACAAAAAATAATAGTCTTGAAACGGCTTGGCCTTCCTTTGCAGGAGATAGCCGTCATCTCCTGCAAAGGAAGCGATACCGGTCTAATACAGGAATCCCTGAAGCTGCAACAAAAGCTTATTCAGGATAAGATAGCCGAACTAAAGCGCATGGAAAAAACCATTAAAACCGTATCACAAAGCCTAACCGGCAAGGTGGATACTGATTGGAATAAAATCATCAGCCTGATACATCTTATCAGTATGGAAGAAACACTGTCCGCCCAGTATAAAAGTTCTGCCAATATCACAGCCAGAATAAATTTGCATAAGAATTTTTCAATAAATCCCTACGGCTGGTTCAGATGGATATTCGATTTTCTAAAGATACAGGAAGGGATGAGTATACTTGAGCTGGGCTGCGGTAACGGTCAGCTCTGGCTGGATAATTTGGACAGATTGTCAGGAAATATTAGGTTCATTCTTAGTGATATATCAGCAGGAATGTTAAAACAGGCCAGAGCAAATTTAAGCTGCAAAGAGGATGTATTTTCATATTATTGCTTTAGCTTCGATGAAATCCCCTACCCTGATGAAAGCTTTGATATGGTCATTGCTAATCATGTCCTCTTCTATGCTAAGGACAGGGAAAAGGTTTTAGGCGAAATTTACAGGGTTCTTAAAAAGGGAGGCAGATTTTGCTGCAGTACATACGGGAAAAATCATATGAAGGAAATAGAGGCTCTGGTAAAGGAATTTGATGAGCGAATTGCCTTATCGGAGGTAAAGCTATACGATATATTTGGCCTGGATAATGCTTACGATGAATTGTCAGCCATCTTTGCCACAACAGAAAAGCACAAATATAAAGATAAATTGCTGGTAAACCGCCTTCAGCCCCTCCTGGATTATATATACTCCTGCCACGGCAACCAGATGACATACCTGCTGCCTAAAAAAGAAGCATTTGAAAAATATGTCCAAAAGAAAATCGGTAAAGACGGCTTAATTATAACAAAGGATGCCGGTATTTTCATTTGTAAAAAATAGCTATAAAACAAGCGAGCCTTGGCTCGCTTCTCTTTAACGGATTTAATTACATTTTTACAAAATGCCCATGAAATAGCAAACCAGATAAAGAATAAACAGATGGGCAGGATAAAAAATATAAAAGACATACTTAAGCTTAAGACCGCGCTTTCCATTATAAAGCCATACCGGAATTAAGTCCAGAAAGGCTACAATCTCAAAGAAATTTAACATGGATAAAACCACGCAGCCACCCAGCATAGAGATAACTTTATTTTTTCTTAATAAATACATTGCTACCATAGTTATTACTCCCAAACCTGAATAATCGGTTTTAAGGAGCTCCGCCACCGCAATGCCGACCACTACTACTATTATCTGGGCTATAGTGCTTAATACTATATTGCTCTTATCCAATTTCTCCGATACAGCTTTTATACCGATTAAAACCAGCAGACCAATCAACAGGGTAAAGAATACATTTTGGTAACCAAAGTAAAAGACCTCTGCATGTAAAGCCAAATCAAAGGGTATTTCCGATAGCAAAGCGAAAACTGCCAACCTGAAGGCATACTTCCATACATTTCTTGTATGCAAAAAGCCCTCCACCAACAGAAAGCAAAATATCGGAAAAGCAATTCTTCCAATAGCACGCATAAGCAGATAAACTATGCTTAAAGTGTCCCCATCCCTGAAGGCACTTGTGAAAATATTAGTATAACCACCGGATCTAATAATGATTTTCTCCAATACCACCGCTGCTATATGGTCAATCAGCATTGTTATAATAGCAATTAGCTTTAGTGTACTGCCTGAAATTCCTTTTCTCTTTGTGTCCAGCTTTCCGTTACTGTGTACTGCCAATGATCTATTATTCATAATTCTACCCTCACAATAATAAAGACTAACTCTATCTTATACCACATTCTGGTGCATGGCAATATATTTTTATATTGGAATATTCATCAAAATTTTCTCTTATAAATTAATTAATTTTACACTTGACAACCCCTCATATATAAGCTATTATATCTTCTGTACCCGCCATGCGGAAATGCAAATGCGCGAGTGGCTCAGTGGTGGAGTATCGCCTTGCCAAGGCGAGGGTCGCGGGTTCGAATCCCGTCTCGCGCTGAATATGAAAAGAGGTCCATCTTTCAGATGGACCTCTTTTCATATTCCGTGTCTAAACAGGATTAGAACTCTCACAAACCGAGCATTAGGAAGAAAAAGGACGGAGGCTCTCACGCCGACGGCCTTTTTCTTCGAGCGTATTTTTTATGAGCGTCAGCGATGTAAAAAATACGCTAAGGGGACGTCACGGGTTCGCTCCCTCATTCCGTGTCCAGATAGAATTCGTACTCTCGCAAACCGAGCCGGCGGCTTTGCTGAGTAATTTTTACGAAGCAAAGACACTGCGAGGTTGTCGCGGGTTCGGGCACATGCTCTCCACTCTTACGCCGACATTCTCATTCTTCATGCTAATATTTTACGAGCGTCAGCGAAGTAAAATATTAGCCGAGAGGACGTCACGGGTTCATCTGTTTGGGCATGACAATAAAAAAGGTGCTGTTTCCACTACACAGTATTGTTCATCTCAGATTATGAATTAACCAGTAAGACTACTTATTTTATCATATCTGAAATATAATCAGAAAGCATTACCGTCTCACTATTCTCTTTTAATTTTAAGATTAAATTATCAGTTGTCTTAATGTCAAGAGAATCAAATGCTCTGAGTATATTTTTAATAGCTTCCTTACCGTGTAAACAATACAATTTATATAGACGATAAACACCATTATCATGTACATCTGAAGGTCTGCTTAAATCTTCTGTTTTTATTGGTTTATGTTGGAATTTAGCTTCTTTTTCCAATATAACTTCCTCGAACTTATTGATATTGTTTGGAACTTCAAGTTCATATAAAAGTGCAGACCATTCTGCAAACGTTTCATTTAGCCAATCTTCCCATGAATCTGTTTTTGCACCTTGACACCATGAATGTGCTATTTCATGGGCTAATAAATGTACTATGCCATCATGATCTTCCTGAATTCCACCAAATACAATTAGTGATTTTCTAAAATACCCACCATAATTATTGTCTTTTGATAATATTACAATATTAGTGTTATTTAACTTACTATTACCATATAAATGGGTATAATATTCAACAATTCTCTATATCAGAGGCGCTCTGCTTCGCAGCTATATATATGGCTTTGGAGACTCGGCAGATTATATTGCCACAAATTGCCTGCAGACTATTATGGGAGACGGATTATACGGCAAGGGAGATATTACTCCGGTTATCTGCATTTTACAAAATCTAAGTGTTACCCCTAAGCCTCAGAGAAGGGATATTCCTGTAATCAGTATCGGAAACAGCAGCAAGGTTAATGAAGCATTAAAGGCTAGTCTGGATCACGTACTTATAGATGATAAGGCCGACTACATAAAGCATTTCAGATCCTTCATGAAAAAATTCCGCCGCATGGTGGGCTACCTGAATATTGAACCTGATTTGGACGAGCTGGGAGTTGCTGTTGAAACAGGTTATTGTGTAGTTCCCACCTCACCTGACAATCGTGGAGATGATAAGGACACAAAGGAACATAAAATCGGATATGTGGCATATTACAGAAAAGGCATTATGGATAACAACAGGAAGGTACCTCTGGTACTTTGCTTCCATGGTGGCGGAGATTCCGCCATGTGCATGGTGGCCCTGTCCGACTGGCATCTGGTGGTGGCAAAAAATGATTTCCTTCTTGTAAGTGTTGAAAACCATATGAACAGCACAGCGACGGAAACAATGTCCCTGATTGCCCATTTGAAGGAAAGATACAGTATAGACAGTGAGAGAATCTATTCCACCGGCTTCTCCATGGGTGGCTGCAAGTCCTGGGATATGTTCCAGGAGTATCCGCATGTTTTTGCTGCTATAGCGCCTATGGACGCAACCTTCGATGTTGGCCTGAATGTATATGGCCAGCCGGTGAAGAATATAAATCAGAATACGATATTACCGGTATTCTACGTTGGTGGCGAGGATACTCCCCTTCCGGAATTGCCCTTCCAGGAAGCAAAATGCGTCAATCGTATGGCTTATGTGCTTAAAGTCAATAAAGCCAAGGCAAAATATGATGTAAAGTTCGAGGACAGGGAAAACTGGATAAATAAAATCTGGGGGATAAACGGGGATGTAATATGCACGGCCAAGGATGAAGCAACAGGCAGCGTCCTCACCATGCATTTGTTTGAAAGCGAAAACGGCTGCTGCTACAGTATCTTTGCAAGCGCCAGCAGGCAATCCCACGAGATGAGGCATTTAAACTGCGAAAACGCATGGAAATTCCTAAGCCTCTTCCGACGCCTGCCGGATGGAAGCTTAGTTGGCGGTAAAATGGAGGATGTGGTACGTACCTTCAGCGAATAAATAAGCCATATATCCTTAAATTTATTACACGGTATATCAGGATCGGTCTGAAAGCAGAGTCCTTTGATATACCGTTTTTTATTAACAAAAATCAGGCCACCTCTCCATTGACCAGCGTCTTATATCAAATAGGCTCAAAGACCAAAAACCGGCCGCCGTTAGGAATATCCTGACATTATGATAAATACGGAAAAGATTAATTTACGACAATTGCTATAATTATTTTCGAAAGAAGTCAAAACGAAATATTTATTTGAATGGAGGTATATAACATGAAAATTAATTATTTGGAAAAAATTGAACAATGCATAGCATTCATTGAAAAAAATTTAACCAAAAAAGTCTGTATTGATGATGTTTTAGAGAATATCCACTACTCCTATCCTCATTTCCATCGCATTTTTATGGATATAGTCGGCGAACCAATGACAGCCTACATTCGTAAACGCAAACTGTCCCGTGCTGCGGAGGAACTGGTAAATACAAACAAGCCTATTGCCGATATTGCACTGGATTATAATTTTTCCTCCCAACAGACATTCAACCGGGCATTTACAGCCTATTTCGGAATTTCACCGCTTAAGTACCGCACCAACGGTATGCTGGATGATATTTATAAACCCTTTTCCTTTACAGAGCACTCTGATGAAGACTTGCTTCCGATATCGGTGACTATTGAAACACTACAGCCAATGACAGTCGCTTCATTTCATTCCTACAGCTCCAATCTGCCATTAAGAAATACTGTACGGGAGCAGGATAAGCTGATTTCAAAAGCCTGGGGACGGCTGATCAGATGGCAAATGAGTTATGAATACAAAAAGAAATTCGGCATATCTAAGAATTTGCCGACTACCAACGAGCTTGGACAGTTTATGATAAAAAATAATCTTCATATACCGCCAAATACACGATATTTTGGCTTTATCAACCCTTTCCCGACGAGCGATGGTGAATTTGGATATGAAGTCTGGGCGCAGCTGACCGACATATCACAAGCTCTGATAACAGAGCCGGCAGAGTCCGACATAGTCATAAAGGATTTTGAAGGCGGCTTATATGCAACGGCAGCTGCCACATACGGACCGGATTCAAATCTTGATCGGGTGTGGAGGACACTGCACTACTGGCTGATGCAAAACCAGGAATATGATTACGGCAATCACCAATGGCTGGAGGAACACATTACCAAGCCGAATGAAGGAGGATTTCATGGATTTACGCTCTATCTTCCAATCCGTCCGGTATCCGGCTAAAGCATAAATATTTTCGTAATTTTCATTTTACTTATTCCTTCCGACATGATAAAATCTTACTATCTCTTTTTATTGGATACCGGCTTGCCCGGACAGTCGCATAAAATAACATTATACAGCGAATCGCTAAATGACCTCATTTGCGATAAAACAGGATAAATTACACAAGAGGAAGGCATGTTTATATGAATAAAGATCTAAAGGATAAGCTGATATTAACTACCAAGAAATGCTTTATAAAATTAATCAGTTCATTACTGCTGGCAAATTCGGTTCTACTGCTCAGCAGCTGTGCAAAAAAATCCGATTCAGACATGGGCAGCGCCGGTAAGACAATTGAAACAACCAAACCCCAGGCTGATATTACGATCACACCTATGGCAACAGCTTCCCCGTCTGTCACCCCTGCTCTCGCCCCTGAAATTAAAACAGGGTCCGTTCTTGAGGAGTTGGTCAGGGATCTGGACGGCAACGGAACAGACGACAGCCTGCAGATTGTCAGTCTGGATGATGAAGGTATTATGAACTGCCTGCATGTATATCTTAACGGAGAAAAAATATATGAGCATTCAGATGATCTCAGATTTATGGGATTATTCGCTTTTGAGTATCTGGATTTGGATGAGGATAATGTCAATGAATTATTTATAACAGCAAACACAAATACCAACAGCAGGCCTTATACCGAGCTGCTTTGTCTTAAGGAAGAGGGCGGCGTATGGAAGCGAATGACCTTGCCAGAAAATGAACACGGCTTGAATGGTTTTCCTTTTATAATAACCAGAGGAAATGATGAGTTTGATTTCGTCATTTCATCCGATTATATCAGTGAGCCGGTACATTTTGATGCTTCCGCTTATTTCAGGGATGATGACAGCGGCAATATCGATACAATTCAGGCATATCGCGCAAATAATTATAAGGAAGGTGACGAGGTCGGCTTTATCTCCGCCTGGGGGATACATGAGGCAAGGGCCGGCAGCTATAACGGACGCAATTGCATCATTGCAAATCATGGAATTGAGGGACCATATGGCCATAGCCTTGGTAAGATTGATATATATTTTGCATATAATCCGCAAGGTGAACTCGAGATTTTGCATGTGGAGCACCAAGATTAAGGAATAGCGATAATATAAAGCTTTATATTTCATCTCTATAACTGGAGCTTGCAAAATTAGTATCTACTAATGCTTTACTCAATCAATTCAGCAGCTCCTTACTAGTAAAATTTTAAATATACGTAATTCCATGAGCCAACAAGGCTTTCTATGACGGCAATATCATAGAAAGCCTTAATCTTTGTTTACGATATGGATTTTATATACGATTTGCTATTAATTAACCTTATCAAAATTTAATTTTCCGATTCAATTTATTGATTTCAGACGGCAGTCTTTTGCTGATCTCATTAATAAACTCCTTATCTAAATTCAAAGACTCCCTTATCTTATCTGCATAAACAAATGTTGTCTCTGTTCCCAGCAAGGCTTCGTAGAAATCAGTACTTATAGAGTCAGCCAGATGCATTATGTAAACTTCATTAATATAATTTCTGGCAAGCAAGGGGGTATGATGATAACACACTATCTCTGCCAATTCGTCAGGCAGATTCCACTGCTTGCACAACCACATGCCAACCTCTCCATGAGTCATTCCTCCTAAAGCACTTTTTTCAGCAACAATCTGATGCAATCCCTTTTTCTGCAGCTCCAGTATTTTATCTAGATGCTCGGGCAGGCAGATATTCATTACAGTTATTCCGATATCATGTACCAGGCCATATGTAAATATTTTTTCCTTATCAGTCAGCTTTGTTTCCTCTGCAATTAAATATGCGGCAATTGCAGTCCCCAGGCAATGTCTCCAATATTTTTTATTACTGATAATTTTTGATCTGTCTTCCCTGTCCGGCAGCAGCAGCCTTGTTACATATGCTACTGCAATAATCCTAGATCTTTGTGCACCCAAATAATTTATTGCGTCCTTGACTGATTCTATTTCACGGCTTAAATTCGCATTATGGTTAACTATCTTAATCAATGCTTCACCAAGCTGCGGAAAACGCAAAAAGTTTTCAACACATTGATCTATGTCATACTCCACAGGTTCCAGGAGCATCCTCAAAATTTCTCCAAAGTTTTTTGGTATCGGGGGAAGATGTTCCGATTCTTTGATTATCTTAAGTATTTTATGCTCTTCCATTGAAACCTCCAAAAAAATAAAATAAAATTTAGTTTTAATAATTTAATTATATATTGATTATACAAGCAATTGCGTAATATAGTCAAAACAATTTACTGTTTTTCGAAAAAATTGAGATATTTTACCGATATGTTCAGAAAATAATAAAGAGGGATTGCTCCCCCTTTCATTAAGCCCTATTCATCCTCCACAAGCTCAAGATAGCTTGTAACCGCATATAGAACCTGTCCGTTATATTCTACTCTTGACCAGCCGTTACTTCCTATTCCTGTCCGTATTGCTATTTCTAATTCATTTACTATTGCAGTTGACAATCGTTTTGAAACAATGTTATAATTGCCAAAAAATAAGCGAGGCTGATTTTTATGCTCTATAAACAGTTTTGCAAACTGAACAGGGACAACGATTTTTAGCGCTTGCAGCTATGTAATACAGCATAGGTGCAAGCGCTTAAAGTCTTGTACCTGTGTGGAATCTATATAGAGGAGCCACATTGGTATTGTATTATTAGACCAATGTGGCTCTTTGTAATATTGACAGAATGTAAGCATAATCAGCCATGAAGGGTGGTGATAGAATGAGACATACAGACGATGTCCATATGGATACTCTTTTCATACACTCATTTTTCAATAAATTTAAATTTTGTCAGGAGGTATGAAAAGTGTATACAATTAACGGAATTTTAGAAAATAAAGATATAGCTTATGAATGTATAAGCGATCATATTGGCAAAAGAATCCATATTCATGGCAGTGTCTATAAGATAAGGAAAATGAGTGGTTTTGCCTTTGTAATCCTTCGAACAGCCAGAGAACTGATCCAATGCATTTACAGCAATGAATTTTCTGAATTTGAACTTGAGATACTAAAAGAAGAAAGCTGTATAGAGCTTACGGCGGATGTTGTGGCAGATGAACGCTCCAGGACAGGTTGGGAGCTACATATGATAGCAGTAAAAATACTTACCACACCCAGCTCAGAAAGTCCTATTGTCATAAACAATAAACGGGTGGATACTTCTCTGGAAAATTTGCTGAATTACCGCCCTATTACCCTCAGAAATGAAAAGGAGAGGGCAATTTTCAAGCTACAGGAGGGAATCTGCAACGGATTTCGCAGCTTTCTGCTGGAAAATAAATTCACAGAGATACACAGTCCCAAGCTTGTATATGCCGGCGCAGAAGGGGGCGCCAACATTTTCACGGTAAACTATTTCGGCAAAGAGGTGTATTTGGCCCAAAGCCCGCAATTTTACAAGCAAATGATGGTTGGAGTTTTTGAACGGGTTTTTGAGATAGGACCAGTATTTCGTGCCGAGAAGCATGATACCTCAAGGCATCTTAACGAGTATACAAGCGTTGACTTTGAAATGGGTTATATCAAAGGCTTTGAGGATATTATGCAGATGGAAGTTCAAATGCTAAAATACACCTTAAACAAGTTGAAGGAACGATATTCATATGAGCTTGACCTGTTAGAGGTGGATTTACCTGAAATATCGGGAATTCCATCTATACGATTCATGGAAGCCAAAGAATTAATAGCAAGGGTATATAAAAGAGATATTAAGGATTTTAAGGACTTTGAACCTGAGGAAGAAAAATTACTCTCGGAGTTAATAAAAAAGCAAACCGGCTCCGAATTTGTATTTGTAACACATTATCCCAGTAAAAAGCGCCCCTTCTATGCTATGGATGACCCTGACAATCCATCGGAAACATTAAGCTTTGACCTGCTGTTCCGAGGGCTTGAGGTAACAACCGGTGGACAGAGAATCCATGTTTACAATCAACAGTTAGATAAAATGAGACAGCGTAATATGAATATCTCCTTGTTTGACAGTTACCTGATGCTGCATAAATATGGCGTTCCTCCCCATGGTGGACTGGGTCTGGGATTGGTCCGTTTTACAAGCAGACTTCTTAATCAGGAAAATGTAAGATTGGCAACTCTATTCCCCAGGGATATCAATCGTGTGGTACCTTAAAATCTTTAAAATATTAAAATTTTACAAACTTTTCGTTTTTTCGTACAACAAACTTTTCGTTTTTTCGTAATTTTTATTGACAAAGATTTCATAAAATAGTAGTATATTTTTATAAAATATTTATAAACTTAAGGAGGAACCATGGGCGTAGCATCGTTAGTATTAGGTATTCTTGCAACTGTTATAGGTTTATTTAGTGCAGGTGCTTTAGGTTGGCTGGGTGCAATAATGGGTATTATAGGTATAATACTCGGTGCTGTTGGAAGAAAGAATGCACAGGGCAAGGGAGTTGCAACTGCCGGTCTGGTACTTTCTATTATAGGTTTTGTATTAAGCATCATCTTATATATAGCATGTGCTGCATGTTTGGCAGGCATTGCTGGCAGCCTGTAATTCATAATAGTTTACAATTGATGCATAAAAACACGAAAGGAAGTATTTAGGTACTTCCTTTTTTATCTGCATTGTGCATTGGCTTATATTGATGTATTTGTCGCTTTATGATATCTTTATGATAAATGAAGATTTTTATAAGCTAAATGTTTATGAGGTATATACAATGATAAATGGTTTTTATATTGGAAAAATATTGGTGCCCTACTATGGCTTTATGCTCTGTCTGGGGCTTTTTGCAGCCGGTATCCTGGGCTTTATATTGACAAAAAGACTTTCGATAGCCTTTGAAGATTTCTTAATACTGTACGCTTATGTGGGTGGCTTTGCCATACTGGGGGCCAAGCTTTTATACCTTATTGTTATGGTAAAGCAGATAGATTGGTCAAAAATAACAGACCCTGATTATTTTCATATTCTGATGTCAGGAGGCTTTGTATTTTATGGCGGTTTGATAGGGGGAATTCTAGCCCTGCCTATCGTTAAGAAAATACACAAAATCGATGTCCTTGCTATTATAAAAGCGGTCGTTCCCTGCATTCCGCTGGCTCATGCCATGGGCCGCATTGGCTGTCACCTGACAGGCTGCTGCTATGGTGCCCATTATGATGGCATATTTCATATTGTCTATCACAATAACCTTTTTGCACCCAATGATATCGGTCTTTTTCCGGTGCAGCTCCTGGAAGCGGTATGCAATCTTATATTGGCAGCTGCTTTACTGATATATTTGCTGAAAAAGGGCCCTGTCATGGACGCAATATATATCTATATCATCAGCTATTCAGTAATAAGGTTCACACTGGAATATTTCCGTGGCGATGCCGTAAGAGGCTTCTTTATGCATCTGTCCACATCCCAGATAATCAGTATTATTCTTTTAATCTCTACACTGCTGTATATGAAGCATACTAAAAAGCAAAACCGTTTAGAAATGCAAAAATGAATATAAACATTCAGCCTAAGCAGAAATGTGAATAATTGCTGTTGACCTGTCCTGCATGATGTATTATTATTCTTTTATAGATTTAATCAGGCAGTTTTAGTCAATAGATTCCGGTGTTATTTATAAATCCAGCTTGCTGCCAATATTCGGCCTCTCATATCCTGTTTTCTATGACCCTTTTGAGCAGCAGGCCATATAATTGATTTGATTGGGGAATGCTAAATGAAAAATGAATTATTGAAAATAGGTCCGTTTACGGTATACGGCTATGGACTGATGATAGGCATCGGAGCTATCGCCGCCTATATAGTTACAGAAATTCGCGCCAAACGCAAAGGAATGCGATATGAGCTTATATTTTCCCTGTTTTGGTGGTGTCTGATCGGTGGAATATTGGGCGCAAAGCTTTTATATATGATTACCCAGCTGAAAAGTATAATAGAAAATCCTAAGCTTTTGCTTAGCGCCTCGGAAGGCTTTGTGGTATATGGCGGTATAATCGGAGGTATATTTGCCGGTTACCTGTTTGTCAGAAGACACAAGCTAAACTTTCTGGAATACTTTGATCTGGTAATGCCCCAGATTGCCCTGGCGCAGGGCTTTGGCCGCATAGGCTGCCTGCTGGCAGGCTGCTGCTATGGTCTTCAGACAGAGAGTCCGTTCCATATTATATTCCATGAATCAGATTATGCCCCCAATAATTTGCCACTGTTGCCGACACAGCCAATATCCAGCATATTAAACTTCCTTAACTTCTTTGCCTTGCTGCTCATATCTAAGCGGGTAAAGGCCTCGGGCCAGGTCGCAGGCTTCTATCTTATATTCTATAGTGCCGGCAGGTTTATATTAGAATTTTTCAGAGGCGATCTTGAACGGGGAAATGTTGGTGTATTATCAACATCACAATTTATATCAACCATCACTTTCCTGATAGGAATTGCTATTGTAATCGTAAGAGGAATTCAGCACAAAAGGAAGTCCGAAGCATGATATAAATCTGAATTGTAATATATAATCGATTATATGTACAAAAATAACAGGCTGCTGCTTTTATCGGAAATAATCCATTAACAAAACAGCAACCTGTTTTAATTTAGTATTTCCATTATGGGCTAGATGGATAATGCTATTTGCTCTTCAACATTTCCGGTATAAAATTCCGGTTATAAAATACTATTTAATTAATTATTAGAAGCAGGCAAAGAAGAGAATTCTGTTTAGATTAATCCTGTCAAACTCCCAGCGGTTTCTTCTCCAACGGAAGCCTATTACAAACTGCCTGTCGATAAAAATCGGGAAGAACCAGAAATTATTGCCGTTGACCAGCCATATATAAGTAAAGCTGTTAAGGCAACGATTAAAGTCACGGGCTCTGGTACGCATATCTCCTCTGAAGCGTTCCCTGAATTGTGTCGGAGCACGGCCAACTCCACTTTCCGTAAATGGACCGGATGGTATAAAATCCGGTGGTGCTGATCTCGGTGCTGAAACTCCGGGCGGGATTTGTCCTGACGGAGGCCTTACCTGTCCAGGAGAAGGTGGTGTAGGTCTCATTGGAGGCCTTACGGGACCGAGACCTGGCGGTGTAGGTCTCATTGGAGGCCTTGCAGGACCGGGACCTGGCGGTGTCGGTCTCATTGGAGGTCTTGCAGGACCGGGGCCTGGCGGTGTCGGTCTCATTGGAGGTCTGAAGCCCGGAGGCTGCTGTCCTGTTGGCTGTCTTTGATCCTGAAACTGCTGGGCGCGGTATCCTTCCAATGAATCATTCTTATTAATATTATTGTCCAAATTAAGTTTCCTTTCCTAACTTAGTTCATACATTATTTTATGTTTCAGCAATGGAAAGGTGAAAAGCAGTTTATTATAATACACCTAAGCACTCCTCTTCAAAGCGTCTAATAAACTCCTCCAACTCTTTTACTCTTGGTACAGCCAGTTCTTTCGCATAAGGCAGGTCAATAAGAGGAAAAAATTGATCCTTTCGCCGTTTTAAGGACTTCAGCACTTTTCCAAAATCCCCTGGAAACTTGGAAAAATCTCTTGCAACCGCCATATATCCGAGATAATCAACCCCGTCCGCATTTCTGATAAGCTTTGTCTCATTGTGTATACCCATATTTGCTTTATTGTGAAATCTGGTCGCTTCAACAATTATCTCGATTTTGATGTCACTAAAGCCATATTCTCTGGCAAGCTCCGGTATTAGCCTGCTTGATTCCAGGGCATGATCAAATTCTGCAGAAAAGAGCTTACGATAATAAGGGTATGCAGCCACATCATGAAAATAAGCAGCAAAGGTCAGAATGTCATCATCATATTCTAAGCCATCCTTTTTGGCTATAAGCTTGCTAAGCAAAAGAACTCGCCTGCCATGCATAAGATTTCCTTCCATCCTGATGATATGGGCCTCTATGTGCTCCAACATCCCTTCCGTCATAAAGTGCATCCTCCTTTAAAACAGATTTTTGATCATTGTAAAATCTGATTTAATTTTGTACAATGACATAAATCAAAGTATTTACTATACTATCTGCAATAACGGAGGTGCTCGTATGCCTCAATATGACAGACACCGGTCGCTTGTGATACCAATTGAATTCAATGCTACAGAGGATCTTTCAGGTCTTCCTTATTCAGATCATATTTCACTTGTTCTAATTACAAGCGGAAAGGCAGTAGTATCAATAAACAGCAAAACGATAGTTTGCACTGCTCCTTGTGTTTTGTGTCTTTCTGAGTGTGACAAATTTGAAATAATTGCAAATGTCGGATTGTACGCGCAATCATTCAGTCTAAATCCCTCATATTTGAAAAACCGGAAAAGCTACAGGGTTATCAAAAACAATGAAAAGTACTCCGGAACAGAGTCATCTCCTGATCTGCTGCATCTCTTTTATCATCGTGACTCTCATTATAATGGCATCCTTAATGTACAGCCTTATGCATACTTTAAGATCTTTGAATGGATGGCTGTAATCGGAACTGAGATCCAGGCCCAGAGCGATAGCAGATGGACCTGCCGCATCAGGGCATATTTTCTTCGAATAATAAACATACTTGATGATATATATGATAATTACAAGAACACCGATACATTTCCTTATACATCATCCTCAAATGCTTATATGCTTTTTGACTATCTGCATACCCATTATATGGATGAAATTTCTCTTGATGAGCTTTGTAGAATGATGAACACAAACAGAACTACATTAAACAAGAAATTTAAAGAAATTACAGGACAAACCGTAATCAACTATCTGCTTAATTATCGCCTGCGCATAGCCAAAGAATTGCTGGCCCATACCGGCCTAAGCATAGATGAAATTGCACGAGCCTCCGGCTTTAAATATGACACATATTTAATCAGGCAATTTAAAAGGAAAATGGGCCAGACTCCTACTGAGTATCGCCAGGAGGCTCGTCGTAAATATAAAATAGTGGTGGATAAAGTACAGGACAGTTTATAGATCCTTTTTCTTATAAATGCTTACCGATATGCTGTATGAAACAAGCAAAACAAGCAGAACCGCCAGCGGTAAAATTATATATAAATTCTTCATAACATAGCCTGTTAGATTTTTAAGCCAATCGGGAAAAGCCAGTTCCTGCTTATCCAGCATTTTCTTCACCATTATTATTAACATAAAAGGCAAAATATATAGGACAACAAAAATCAGTCTGGCTCTTTCAACACCCATCTTTATAACAAATGGTATTATGGTGGACAAAATCACTATTATAGCTGACGAACCATATCCAATATTGATAAATTCCTCTGCTGATAAATCATTCTTCAAATACAGGCTGATTATTACTGTCAATACAGCGCTTAAAGCTGCTCCGCTTAAGGTAAGCAAAAGCATTGTCAGGTATCTGGCCTGAATAATTTTTCTTCTGTCAAGAGGCATGGTAAGCGCAAATACATCCCATTTTGCCATATCATCGTATGCAAACAGGCTGACTGTGGTTATTGCCAGTAGTACTGTCAGCATACTTGTAAAAAAGTATGGATTGTCAGTGTTAATAGCCATAAAAAAGTAAAATACAGATATTATAAGAAACATTTTCAGGCTTTTTTTCAAATTGATAAAATCCTTTATAATTAATCCCTTCATAGTGACCGTCCTTTCATCTTATTGCTTCAGAATCTGATTGACCCTTATCTTCTTCCCCTGCTTATAAACAGCATGATTTCCTCAAGTGATGTCCTCTCGGGATTATAGCCTCTGTACCTTCGCAAAAACTCATCCCTGTTGCGGATCATAACCTCGGCTCCGAAGCTGTTTTCCCGGATTCCTGCGACATATGCCTTGTCAATATTATCAACCTCCTCTTTTCTGCAATGCAGAAGGCCGTATTGGTATATCAGAATATCCTTGCTTTCACTAAAGATTATCCTTCCGTCATGAATAAAGGTTACATAGTCGGCTATCTTTTCAATATCGCTTATTATATGGGATGACAGTAGGATTGTATGCTCCTCGTCCTGGATAAACTCAAGAAAAATATCAAGTATTTCATCCCTCACCATGGGGTCCAGGCCACTGGTGGGCTCATCCAGTATCAAAAGCTTTGAGTTGTGGGAAAGGGCTATTGAAATAGTAAGCTTCATCTTCATTCCCCGGGAAAATTCCTTAATAATCTTCTTTTCCGGCAGCTTAAATCTGTCCAAATATCTCATAAAACAGCTCTCATCCCAGTTGGGATATATGTTTTTCATTATCAGATTAGTATCCCTGGCGGTTAGATTATCGTGAATATTGCTTCCGTCCAGCACCACTCCAATCTGGGACTTAACCCCCAGCGGCATACTTTTTGAATCATAGCCCAATACTGAGATTTCACCGCCGTCTGTATGAATCAGGTTGAGTATTGCCTTGATTGTAGTGGTTTTTCCTGCTCCGTTTTCTCCGACAAAGCCCATAATAGTGCCCTTAGGTACATTAAAGCTTATATTATCAAGTGTAAAATCCTTATATCTTTTTGACAGATTTCTTATTGCGATTGCATCCTTTACTGTTGCTTTGTATTCCTTGTTCAGCATCCTTAGGCCTCCTCCTCATACATCATTCTGATTATTTCAATAAGCTCATCCAGACTTATGTTACCTGTCTTTGCCCCATGTACAGCCTTGCTTAAATGCTCCTCTACTATACGCAGTTGCTCTTCCCGGACAAATTCCAGATTCTTTTCAGCAACATAACTGCCCTTGCCGATTATGGTATAGATGAATCCGTCCCGTTCCAAATCCTCATATGCCCTTTTTGTAGTAATTACACTAATCCGCAGTTCCTTGGCCAGTGTTCGCATCGACGGCAGCATGGTTCCTGCTTCAAGTTCACCACTCATAATCATCTGCTTAATCTGGGAGGCTATCTGCTCATAAATCGGCTTGTCGCTTGAATTGCTTATTAGAATATTCATCAGTTCACCTCGTATAGTGTTATAAGTGTATATATCTACTATATACACTTATAACACAGTAGACTTGCCTTGTCAAGGGGAAATTTTATATGTTTATATGATTGTTGCAGAATTATGAGCTAACTACAATTGCTGCAACCTTACCTTACTGTAGAAGTACATATAGCTAAAAAAGATATATTTTTATATCTTATATTGACACTAAAATAACTGACACAAAAAAATAAAAAAGCTGAAGACATTCTTTTGCCCGCTTCGTTTTAATATGTGCAAGGCAATAAGAGATCTCTTATTTGAAGACTATTGTACATAAGTAAAAAATTTATTAAACTAAAGGAGATATCATGAAAAGAATAAGATCAATCGTAACACTGCTTGCACTAGTGATTATACCTATACTTATTTTCCGGCGCTTTTTGTCCTGGATAGGGGGCAGATTAAAACCACGATATGCACAGGCCGGATAGTATAGATTTTAACATCATTAAATAATTGCCTGCATAAGACTGAATGAAAGGAGGCGGAAGTATATCAATAAGGAGCAATATTATGAATATCTGATAGACAGCTATCAGAACCTGGTATTCTCTATATGCTTTAAAATTGTTAACGACTACTTTGAAGCAGAAGACCTGGCTCAGGAGACCTTTATTTCCGCCTACAGACATTTGGATGATTTTGACCGGCAGCATGAAAAAGCATGGCTCTGCAGGATTGCCACCAATAAATGTCTTGACTATCTCAAAAAAGCCGAGCGAAGGAGTATCCCCACCGAGGATGACTATTTTCTCATACAGGTTAACAAGGAGCCTTCTCCTGAGGAAAATGTGCTGGAGCTGGAGGCAAAAAGACAGCTTACAGACAGATGCAGAAATCTAAAATCACCTTACCGTGAAATAGCCCTTGATTATTTCTGCAATGAAATATCAGCAGCCGAAATAGCAGCAAAGACGGGTAAAAACATAAAGACCATACAGACCCAGATATACCGGGCAAGATCATTGCTTCAAAAAAGCTACAGAAAGGGGGAACTGATAAATGAATGACAGAGCCCACATAAACGATATACAACTTAACGCTTTCAGAAATAACTCAATGCCTCATGAGGAGAAAATCACTTTTTTGGAGCATATAGGCTCATGCAGCTTTTGCTCTGACCGGTTTGCAACCTTTATGTCAGAGGATTTGGTCGCAGCCCCCAGGGATTTGAAGCAAAATGTACTTAAAGCGGTCCGTCATGAACAGATTATTAAGTTCAAGGTAAAGGAAGCCTCCAGAAGAATGCAGCTGTTTTTATACGGTCTGAAGGTTGGCACTGCCGCTACCCTGGCCCTGATTTTGCTATTCTTTACGGTTAGCCTGTCAGATATGGCTGATCCAGATAACAGCTTACAGGCAAATATGACACAGAAAGCATCAGAAGAAATTAAAGCACCGATTACATCCGTAATAAGAGATGGGATGGATGCTTTTTGCAACAATATAATGAATTTATCCAACAGCATTATTAAATAAAGCTGATTTAGCAAATAAGCTTTAAAGTGACAAATTAAATTAACCAAGTTAATTTCGGAAAGGATGGTTATATGATTAAAAAGAAAAGTGCCTTCTTAACCTTTTGCTGTTCATTATTACCCGGTGCGGGACAGATGTATATGGGCTTTATGAAGAGGGGAATCAGCCTTATGGCCTCCTTCTTTCTGCTTATATTTTTGTCCGTATGGCTAGATCTTGGTCCTCTGCTGCTGGTGGTGCCGATAATATGGTTTTTCTCCTTCTTTGACACCCATAACCTGCGTTCAATGCCGGACGACAAGTTCTACTCCTTTCAGGATGATTATGTAGTAATACCTGAGGTTGCTATAAAAGGACTTAAAATCATCAATGACAGATATCGCAAAGTTATTGCAACAGCACTTATTGCAATAGGCTTTACTCTGTTATGGAATAACTTTTTATATATATTTGATGCTTATTTGCCATCCTATATATCCAGCATTTTATACATGCTGGGCCGCAAATTCCCGCAGATGCTGATCGGTATTGCCATTATTACACTTGGTATTATTCTGATACGGGGTAAAAAAATAGATCTGGACACTGCCCGGACAGATGAACCATATGAGGAAAAGGGAGGTATGATCTAATGGTTAAAACCCATAGAGTAGGAACCCTGACCCTGGGAGTATCGCTAATTACCTTTGGTATTCTCTTTCTTTTGCGACTCTTTGTCAGCTCCCTGTCATATGCTTTTATTTTTAAGCTATGGCCTATAATATTTATATTCCTCGGGCTGGAAATACTTATAGCCAACCATATTCAAAAGGAAAATAAGCTTGTATATGATAAGGCGTCAGTCGCTTTAACTGTAATATTAACTTTTTTTGCAATGTTTATGTCCTGGATGGATTTTGTAATAGAGCATGCCGATTACTCTTTCTTAAGATTTTAAAATTGCCATTCTGCATATGGCACAGGCTTGCCGGATTTGAACTAATATTTAGAATTAATCATTCTCTTGAACACACAGCAACTTCTGCAAGCTGAAATAATATTAAATTGCACGCCCATATTATAATATAATAAAAAACTGATACTTATAGGAAATTTGGATGAATTCCCTGTAGTAAATAAGCTGATGCCAGTCAGATACGCTCAGGCATCAGCTTATTTATTGGTATCTTTATAATTGCTTATTCTAATGCTTTAGTTTTATAATTTCATCGATAATGTTCTTATCTGAAATACTCTACTCCGGATTCAAATATAAGCTGATTCTGGTTGCCGGTTATATTGACGGCCACACCTTTACCACGGCGCTCCGAATGAGCCATCTTGCCGAGGATTCTTCCGTCAGGGCTTGTTATACCCTCGATGGCATAATAGGAGCCGTTTGGATTATAATCCTCGTCCATGGTAGGATTGCCATCCAAATCAACGTATTGAGTGGCAACCTGACCATTCTCAAACAGCTTCCTAATCCATTCCTCACTGGCAACAAAGCGGCCTTCTCCATGGGAAGCCGGAATGGAATATACCCCGCCAAGCTCCGCCTTCATCAGCCAGGGTGATTTGTTGGAAACCACCTTGGTATATACAGATTTGGATATATGACGGCCGATGCTGTTGGTTGTCAGTGTCGGTGAGTCCTCCGTTTGGGGAGTAATTTTTCCATATGGCAGCAAACCGAGCTTTATAAGAGCCTGGAAGCCGTTGCAGATACCCAGAATTAAGCCGTCCCTGGATTCTATCAGCTGGCTTACCGCTTCCTTAATCCTTTCATTGCGGAAGGCTGTGGCAATGAATTTACCTGAACCATCCGGCTCATCGCCAGCCGAAAAGCCACCCACAAACATCAGGATTTGGGCCTGCTTAATAGCTTCAGCAAATGCTGCCGCCGACTCCAGAATATCTGATGCGGTTAAATTTTTGAATACCAGGGTCTGAACCTCGGCTCCTGCATTTATAAATGCAGTTGCGGTATCATACTCGCAGTTGGTTCCCGGGAATACCGGTATGAACACCCTGGGCTTGGCAACCTTATTCTTTGCAAGATATATCCTTCCGGCATCATAAAGCTTGCACTCAAGCTTTCTGTTATCCTTATGTGAGCGGGTCGGATAAACCTTCTCCAAGGTCTGCATCCATGAGCTTAAGGCCTCATCTATATCAATTCTTGTGTCTTTATATACAAACTCCGGACAGTCGCTTATTGTTCCTATCAGCTTATACTCATCCGCTGCAAAGCCTTCCTCAGCCAGTTTCTGTACAGCTTCAGGAGACATCTCGACGATTATGTCGCCATAGCCGGGGAGGAATAATTCATCCTCCGGCAGTCGGTCATCCAGCCGGACACCCAGCTTGTTGCCAAATGCCATCTTGCTGACAGCCTCAGCAACACCACCAAAGCCAACTGCAAAAGCAGAGCTTATCTTGCCTTTTCTCATCAGGGAAGTGATTTTTGAATATATACTTAATAGCTGTTCATATACCGGCAGATCGTAAGCATCCTTTTTAATATAAAACTTAACTATGGCATTGCCGGCCTTCTTGAAATCGCTGGTTATTACATTATCAAGCTTAGCAACATCTACAGCAAAGGATACAAGTGTAGGAGGCACATCAATATCATTAAAGCTGCCGGACATACTGTCCTTACCGCCGATTGAAGGCAGTCCCAGCTTCAGCTGGGCATCATAAGCACCCAGCAGGGCTGCCAGAGGCTCACCCCAGCGCTTCTTGTCCTTGCCCAGCTTGCGGAAATACTCCTGGAAGGTGAAGCGTATCCTTGTATGATCGCCACCTGCTGCCACTATCTTTGCAACCGAGCTGATAACCGCATACACTGAGCCATGGAAGGGTGACCAGCTGGACAGATATGGATCAAAGCCATAGCTCATCATAGTAACAGTATCGCAGCTTCCCTCCAGTACCGGAAGCTTTGCGATCATGGTCTGGATGGGTGACAGCTGATACCTTCCGCCATATGGCATAGTTACTGTTCCTGCGCCGATTGAGCTGTCAAACATCTCTACAAGGCCCTTTTTGGAGCATACATTCAAATCCGACAGGGTTTTAAGCCAACGCTCTCTGATATCACCGGATGCACCAGCTGAGCCGGATGCAGCAGCTGCCCTGCAGACAGCTCCCTTTTTCAGATAGTTATCGTCCTTATCAGGCTGGCTGACATAAACTGCAGCCTCCTGATGGGCTCCATTGGTGTCCAGGAAGGCTCTTGAAATATTGACTATCTCCTTGCCTCTCCACTTCATAACCAGTCTGGGCTCTTTCGTAACCTTTGCCACAGGAATAGCTTCAAGGTTTTCCTCCTGGGCAAATTTAAGCATCAAATCCACATTTTCAGGAGCCACAACAACTGCCATTCTTTCCTGGGATTCGGATATAGCCAGCTCGGTACCGTCAAGTCCGGCGTATTTTTTTGGTACCTTATCCAGATCTATGTCAAGTCCGGCTGCCAGCTCACCAATCGCCACTGATACGCCGCCTGCTCCGAAGTCATTACATTTCTTAATAAGTCTGCTGACCTCCTGTCTGCGGAACAATCTCTGCAGCTTACGCTCTGTAGGAGCATTACCCTTTTGCACCTCTGCACCACAGCTGTTGATAGATTCCGTCGTATGGCTTTTTGACGAGCCTGTTGCTCCGCCGCAACCATCACGGCCTGTTCTGCCTCCCATAAGAATTACTACATCACCGGGATCTGCGTTTCCTCTGATAACATTCCTTCTGGGGGCTGCACCCATAACAGCTCCGATCTCCAGTCTCTTTGCCACATAATTCGGATGGTAAATTTCATCCACCAAACCGGTAGCAAGGCCCACCTGATTGCCGTAGGAGCTGTAGCCCAAAGCTGCTCCGGTACAGATTTTTCTCTGAGGCAGCTTGCCCTCAAGGGTATCCTTGACAGGAACAGTCGGATCAGCCGCACCGGTTACTCTCATGGCCTGATACACATAGCCTCTGCCTGACAGAGGATCACGGATGGCTCCGCCAAGGCAGGTCGCCGCACCACCAAAGGGCTCTATCTCTGTAGGATGGTTATGGGTCTCGTTCTTGAAAAACACCAGCCATTCCTCAGTCTTGCCGTCTATCTCAACAGGTACAATTATCGAGCAGGCATTTATCTCATCGGAAACCTCCATATCCTCCAGCTTGCCTTCTGCCTTAAGCTTTTTCATGGCAAGGGTGGCGATGTCCATAAGAGATATATATTTATCCTTCCTGCCCTTATAAAGCTTCTCCCTCTCATTAATATAGCTGTTAAATGCAGCCTTTATAGGCTCCGAGTAATAGCCTTCTTCAAAATCAATCTCCTTTAACTCGGTCAGGAATGTGGTATGTCTGCAGTGATCCGACCAGTAGGTATCCAGCACCCTGATCTCTGTCATTGAAGGATCACGCTTTTCCTCTCCTGCAAAGTACTCCTGTATAAACTGGAAATCCTTAAAGGTCATAGCCAGATTTAAGGAAGCATAAAGCTTATGCAGCTCCTCCTCTGTCATAGTGGTAAAGCCGAAAATAACGCTGACATCCTCCGGCTCATCATATGCCATAATCAGGGTGTCCGGCTTTTCTTCAGCCGCCAGTCGTGAATCCACAGGATTTATGCAGTAGGATTTGATTTTTTCAAATTCATCATCGGAAATATTGCCGCTTAATATATAGGTTGTAGCCGATCTTATCACCGGCTCCTCATTTTCATTCAGCAGCTTTACACACTGCTCAGCCGAATCAGCCCGCATATCAAACTGCCCCGGCAGATATTCAACCGTAAATATTCTGTCATCGCTGGCAGCTTTAAAGCTCTCTTCATACAGCATATCCAGCGGTGGCTCTGAAAATACCGTCACCAGGGCCTTCCTGTAGGTTTCCTCCGTAATATTTTCAATATCATAACGGATAAGTACACGTACTGAACTTAATCCCTTTATATCCAGATAGCTGACAAGCTCTGTCATGAGTTCCTTGGCCCTTATCGCATAAGGTGCCTTCTTTTCTACATAAATGCGTCTAACCTTGCTATTATTGTTACCCATACATCTTCATACCTTTCTTCCTATCTTGCAAGCTTTTATGTCTGCTCATCACATAAAGCGTTACCGGATGAAGATAGCCTAAAACAAGCCATCTACAGCTAAAACACCATCTTCATCCTATCATTTACTTGCATTATAGCATAACATGTCTTATAATAATAATTAATATATATGAAGCTTTTTATTAGGTTCGCTAATAGATATACTGCCATTAAATGCTTCAAAATTTGTAGCCAAAGACTGTTTCTCATACTAATGATAGGGGATGGGTATCATGGATATTAATTATGAGCTGTATAAGGTATTTTATCATGTGGCCAAGAGCCTTAGCTTTTCCGATGCAGCAGAAGCGCTTTATATTTCACAGTCTGCTGTCAGCCAATCCATCAAGACACTTGAGAAGAGATTGAACCAAACCTTATTTATCAGAAGTACGAAAAAGGTTGCTTTAACCAAAGAAGGCGAATTACTGCTTAAGCATGTCGAACCGGCAATAAACCTTATTACCCGCGGAGAGAACCAGCTTTGCGTCGACCCCAGGAAGGGAATACAGTTAAGAATAGGAGCCAGCGACACCATTTGCCGATATTACCTTGTGCCCTTCCTGAATAATTTCCATAAGAAATATCCCGGTATTCATATAAAGGTGACTAACGGAACCTCCCTTCAATGTGCAAAGCTTCTTGAGCGCAATGAGGTAGATCTGATAATAGTCAACTCGCCCAATTCCGCATTGAACAATCTAATGCAGATAATTCCCGTCAAGGAGTTCCGTGATATATTTATAGCTAATCCAGAAGCGTTTCCATTAAATGATCATCCCGTTACTCTTGAGGAGCTGCAGCAATATCCTATATTAATGCTGGAAAAGCGCTCGATGACCAGTATCTTTCTCCATAATCTCTTCCTGGAGCATTCACTTGATTTGGTACCGGCTATTGAGCTTAGCAGTAACGATTTGCTGATAGATCTCGCCCGAATCGGCCTTGGAATTGCCTTTATACCGGATTTCTGCATGAGCGACACAACAAACCTTTCCGTTATAAACCTTACCGAGGAAATACCTACCCGCAAGCTGGTTGCTGCATACAATAGCGATATCCCTCTGTCTGATGCCGCCAGCTTCTTTATCGACAGCCTGGTTGAAGCTGCAGAGGCTGAAACGAAGGCTTAATTGTGCTCCCCATCTGGTTGATCAAAAGCAAAGATAAAGCTTCATATACTCACATAGACGGGTATATGAAGCTTTTTTGCTATCTAAGCTCCTCTAATCTTTTATGAATTACCTTATTATAATTCAAAACCTTCCTCTCATAATCCTCATTCATGAACTTGGAGGTTATCAGGAAATCAGCCGTTGCCCTGTTGTTGGCAACTGGTATATCATATACAGCACAGATTCTCAGCAGAGCCTTAACATCAGGGTCATGGGGCTGGGCCTCCAGGGGGTCCCAGAAAAAGATTACAAAATCAATATTTCCTTCCACAATTCTTGATCCAATCTGCTGATCCCCTCCCAGGGGACCGCTGTTATATGCCTTAACAGGCAAGCCTGTGTGGTCAACTATCAGTCTGGCCGTAGTACCTGTTCCGCACAGAAAATGTCCCTTTAATATCTCCTTATTCTCCTCTACCCATTCTACCAGCTCATGCTTCTTGGTATCATGGGCAATCAGTGCTATATGCTTTTGTTTGCCTATTGTAAAATTTATATAATCATCCTGAACCATCTTTTGCTACCTCACTTTAGGAAAATGTATTTTAACTGCTTATATATTATAAGAAATGATAAATTAATGCAAGCAATAAGTACAGCTGAACGTATATTTTCTACCCCAAGGCTTCTTACCCTATATAAACCTTCCTTAACAGCAATTAACTTTACAGCCTTATTCGAAAAAGGTATACATTATTTGATCATATATCTTTTCTGCCGCTTTTTCCGGCGTTATGCTTCCATCCAAGAGTTCCGGTGTTATGGTGTAAATTAATTCTGTTATAATACCTATATCATATGTAATGATACCGGAATCTCTAAAGAGATAATTCAGATCAGACAAGTAAGCAAGCCTGTCGGCTGACCATTCGTTGTACTTGTCGTATTTGGTCAGATCTGAACCAAGCATGGCAAATTGATATAATTCCGTATTGTAAATATTTTTGCTGTCAGTCATAAGCTTAAGCAGATTGGCCGCCATTTCTTTATTTTTCGAGTATTTGTTAATAATTGCACATCCATTCAATATCCACAGATTCCTTTTATCATTGCCTGTCAACATCACAGTTCCGAATTCAGGATATGCAGGAATATCACTCATATAAAGTGCGTTATAAAAATAACTGACTGAACTGGTATCCAGCAGATGCTTTTTTTCACCTGAATTATCATATAATACTCCATCATCGTTATATTTTTTTATATTTACAAAAATGTCAGCAAGTGCATCCTTATCAAGTTGATTCCTGTCTATAGACTCCTGTATAAACATCATGACAAAGCCTAAAATATTTGGTTTTGGAAATACAGTAACGTCTTTTTCTCCACTTTCTATTATTCCATCACACAAATTCCATATATCATCAAAAGTGATTCGCTTGTCGTAAGCCTCACAACCATACCTGCCAAGATCATAGCTCAATACATATGTTGCAGAACTCAGATAGTACGGTACTCCAAATAGCTTATTATTATGACTCATCATTGAACGAATCCCGTCAAACATACCGGAGAAATTATTCGTAATACCCTCATAGCTGTCAAGGGGCTCATAAAGCTCATACTTTAGGATGCTGGAAAGCAGATTATCTTCATTAGGACTATATAGCAAAAACACATCATAATCGCTGTCACCTGCCAGCAGCTTGGTACGAAGCTTATCCATATATATATCCTCGGGATATTCTATAAAATGAACCGGACAACCATATTCAGCTTCAAATTGGCTAGCTATAATCGGAAATTTCATTTCATGCGATATATTCCTTGTTAGCAATACATTTATATGCTCCCTTTCGGATTGATCAGTAACCAGGAAACAATTACCTAAATCATTCCAAAAGATAATGCTGTCATCGGAATAAAAAATCTTACGTACACTGAAAAAACCAAATTCATTACCATATGTACTTAAAAATTCACTATTTAACGAGCTTATAGTTGTATTAACATGTGTTTGGATATCATACGCCCTTATATGCAGGATTTTATCCACAACATACCCAATATTCTCCTGATAATAAAAGCAATTTTTTACTGGATTATAGCAATATGTATTGCTGCTGGGTACTATAAATTCCTCCAGCAGCTTTAGCTTATGAAGGTCATATTTATATGCTTTAATAATTGGGTTCATAAAATTAGCAGTTGTAGCTGATGTCAGAATAATTGTGTTCTTATCAATGAAATCAAGACTGAGAATGAAAGAAGACCCATCCTTGCCTTTATAGTCCGTAATTCTGCTGCAGACTCCATCTGACAAATCAAGCTTGTACAGCTCACTTTCCGAATCACCGTTGTTATTAATAAGTAAGGCAGCAATAACAACCAAATTGCCATGCACCCTGATATAATTTGCATCGACAGGCTCCAAGATAAAGGGGTATGATTTTATTATTTTACCCTTACTGTCATATTTAATGACCGCATTCTGCTCTTTATTATAAGAATAAATGTAACCTTCCCTTGCGCATATAACAGTATTGCCTTCAGCCTCCACCAGAACGCTTCTTTCTCCTGTAGTCAAATCATATCTGACAATATTTCTTTTACTCAGAAGATAAGCCATACCTTCATCTACATGTACATTAAGCCATTCCACACCGGAATCGGTATCTGTTGATATTATATAGGGTTCAAAATGAGCCTTTTGTTCCTGCTTTTCCTCCGAAGGTCGGCATGAAGCAAAAAGCATTGCTGTTAGCAGCAAAATGGCGATGGAATATATTTTTCTTCTTTTAAAGTACATAGAATAACTCCTCGTATTATATAGTAGTAGTTTTTAGAGACCCTCTCCAAGGTCTTTATT